>Ga0315320_10000471_pt1 | contig 33172 bp, 18 predicted proteins | sample M140m21515metaG_FD_203458 | JGI IMG/M metagenome (GOLD analysis project Ga0315320, IMG submission 203458) | Ammonia-oxidizing marine archaeal communities from Monterey Bay, California, United States - M1 40m 21515 | ecosystem: Environmental > Aquatic > Marine > Coastal | place: USA: California... | reverse complement strand
GAAAGGGCGCAAAGGCGGCGGCGATACGGACGACGAATCCGCCGACGACCAGACGTCCTCGCTGTCGTACAAGGGCGCGTTCGCCCGGAACAGGTCCTCGCCGCTCGACGCGGACGTCGTCGTGGTGGACGAGTCGTCGATGCTGGACCTGCCGCTGTGCGCCGCGCTTCTCGACGCCATCAAGCCGGATGCGCAAATCGTCTTTGTCGGCGACGCGGATCAGCTCCCGAGCGTCGGGCCCGGCAGCGTGCTCGGGGATATCATCTCCTCCGGGGCGGTACCCGCGGTGCAGCTGCGTGACGTGTTCAGGCAGGCGGAGGCGAGCGGGATCGTGCGGGCGGCGCACGCCATCAACGGCGGGTTCCTACCCGGGGTGCCCACCAGGCGTTGGGACCCGTCCGTCGGGGACATCGTGCGGGACGACTCGATTGTCGATCACGGCTCGATCAAGGGGACGCTCACGCTGCCTGGTGGCTCGGAGGTGACGTACGAGACGCAGACGTGGGACGGCGCCGACTGCGTGTGGGTCACGTTACCGGACGACTCACCGGCGGGGTTCGAGGGTGCGCTCGAAGCGTTGTTCCGCGGCGCGTTGCCCGCTCTCGACGGGCTGGACCCCGCGTCGGATCTGCAGGTGCTGACCCCGTTCAGACGCGGCCCCGCGAGCACGCAGCAGCTCAACGCGTACCTCCAGGCCAGGCTCAACCCGCCGGGCCGTGGGCGGCTGGAGACGAGGAACGGCGACGTCATCATCCGCGAGGGCGACAGGGTTTTACAGCAGCGCAACGACTACACCAAGGAGGTGTTCAACGGCGACTTGGGGACGGTTGTGGCGGTGGACGGCGACGGCGGCGTCCGGGTGGTCTTCGGCGGAGCCGCGGCGCATAAGTCACAGGGCCAAGGCGGCGACGAAGAGGAAGATGAACCGTCTCTCGAAGGCGGCGACGATTCGTCGGACACGCCCTTGGACACGATTGAACGAGCGCTGGCGTCGCTGAAGCACGGCGGGCGGGAGGTTTCGTACACGAGGACGGATTTACGTGACCTGATACCCGCGTGGGCGCTCACCGTGCACAAGGCGCAGGGCAGCGAGTACAGAGCCGTGGTGCTCACCTTGGCCAACGCGCACAGGCCTTTGTTAAGGCGCGAGCTCGTGTACACGGCTGTGTCCCGCGCGAAGGAGGTGCTCGTGGTGCTGGCGCCGAGGCAGGCGCTTGAGACGGCGGTGAACGCGGTTGGCACTAATTCGCGGAACACGACGCTGGCCAGGCGACTGGCTCCGTTGGCTCCGAACGCGCCCAGCTGTCCGGCGACGGCGGCCATCGCAGCCGCCGCGGACGAGGTCGAGCGCAAGGGTGCCGGCGGGGGCGGCGTCGAGGAGGTTTAGGCTACATCGAAATATCGCATCAAACTGAACTTAATTTTCGTCACAAACAACAATGATCTCATCACTAGGCGGGGAGTGGCGTGATCGTCACATCGCGCCACACACGTGCGTGCACAGTATAGCACACGCGCTTACCAGCCGGTCTGGCGGCCCTCCGCCTTGGCGCGCTCCCTAGCCGCGCGCGCAATCTCCTTCGCCTCGGCGGTGCTCATCCGCCTCTTGGTCCCGCGCTCGGGAAGTCGGATCCCGTTAGCCTTCTGGAAGTTGAGGACGTGGTTCATGAGCTCCACGCGGTCGCTTCCGGAGTACTTGTCCACGACCACGCCGTCCGCCAGGAACACGAAGGAGGGCACGGTGTCGACGCCGAATTCGCGAGCGATCTCCGCGGTTTCCGCGTTTTTGTCGATGGCCATTCGCGCCCACCGCGTGAATCCCTGCGTGTTCCTAGCGAGGGAGAGCACGGCGGGGAAGATGTGGAGGCACCCGTGCGGTGCGTCCTTGTCGACGCCGATGTCCACAATGGCGAGCTGCTTGTCGCACGGGACGTCCATGCCCGCGTCGAAGCCCGGGATGGGCCCCGAGGGCGCGGCGCATGATTCGATAAAGTTGCCGAGTGAAGAGCGGGAGTTGATCTCCGTGACGTAGTCGCGGACGTTGAGACCCGCGGCGCCCTGGCCGCCGTAGTAGAGGACACCCTCAGAGAGCTCCGCGGCGACGCCGGCACCGGCACCGACGTGCTGCCACATGAGGTCGTCGTTCTGTGATGATGAGTTTAGGGTGGGGACGGTGAGCGAAGGTTACGCGCTTGAATTCTCAGATCTGGGTTGTTAGTTGAATTGAATTGGGCGCCTTGACAGGACTCGTGACGGATCGGGGTCGTACCTTCCAGTACTGGTAGGTGGGGAAGTTGGTGATGTTGAGCTCCTGGGCGATCTTGCGGGTCTCGCCGGACTCGAGTACCTCGACCCTGAGGAAGACGACGTTGTCCGCCTCGCGTGCGATGCGCGCGAGGGACGCGGAGAGCTGCCTGCACTGCTCCTTGTTCGTCTCGGATCCGGACACCGCGTTGCGATCCCAGACGTCGTCGCTCATGACGCACTCCTCCTCGGACTCGACGGCGAGCATGATGAGCTTGTCGCCCGCGAGGGTGAACGCGGCGTCGAGCTCGGCGAGGCTGTGGATCTGCTTGGTCCGGCCGTCGACCCTGAGGGACTCGGCCTCGCGCCGCGCCTGGACCGAGTCGTAGCCCGTGCTCATGCAAACGGTGGCGCGAGGGTTCCTGGAGGTGCGCGCCGCGCGCTTGGCGTGCGCGACGCGGGGGGCCATGACGGCCATTGAAGCGAGCTGAGCGGCCATTGTGTTTTGTCGTGTTCGTGTGTTCGCGAAGGCGGAGTCGAATGGAGCGCCGCGTCCCCGAGATCGCGGAGAAAAAGTTTTCGCTCCCATGAAAAGATCCTGGGCTTTTGTCGTGTCAGCAAAAGATTTTTTGGCGGGCTGTGCCCATTTGCCCATACGGAGTCGAAATCGCGGGAGATATTCGACGATTCGCTGAAAGTTCAAGTGTGCGCGGGCCGGTTCGGGCTCGTCGCTTTTGAGCTCGATCGGTCCGCTGGCTCGCAGCGCGCGTCGTCTGGCCAGCCAGACGAGAAGAGGGTTAAAACTTTGAGCCCGGTCTCAGCCGTCTGGGCAGTAGGCGGAGGCGCGAGGCGAACCCAATAGAGGATAGCCATCCCGGGGACCAGGTATCTCGATCCGCGTACGTAGTCGGGGAAGGATCGATCGGGCGCGATGCTGGGCGGGATCGCGCGCCGTTGCGCGTTGGGTCATCCAGGGGCTGTCGTCCAGTGCTCCAACTCGGCGGGCCAATCGCTGCTGCGGCGGTTGGCTGGGGACGTGGGCGCCCGCCTGGGACTCGCGCGGACGTTCGGCGGTGCGACCGCGGCGCGTTCCAGCAGCGATGGTCTGAACTCCTTCCTGGACGGCACCAGGTTCGGCCCCGAGGACAAGGCGGAGAAAGAGCCGGTGGGACGGGCGTGGGAGACGAGCGAGCTCCGGCTGAAATCCTTTGAAGATCTGCAAGGGCTCTGGTACGTGCTCCTCCGGGAGAAGCACATGCTGTCCACGGAGAAGTACGCGGCGCGGGGTGCGAGGGTGCGGATGAGAGCCCCGCACAGGATCAAGATGATCCGACGGAGCATGGCCAAGATCAAGACGGTGCTGACGGAGCGCATCGACGAGGACGCCGGAGACGACACCGAGCTGCGAAGAAAGTTCATGAGCGTCATCAACGCCAAGTGATGAGGTCTCGTGCGAGTGCTAGTGCTAGTGCTACTTCTTCAACGCGTGATGAATAAATACCTCGATAGATCAAACGCTAACGACCGAATACGCAGACACACTCACAGCGCGTCGAGCTCCTTCCCGGCCACGAATTCAATCACCTTGGGCACCGCCCCCTGCAGCGCCTTGGCCGCCGCGCCCAGGTTCTCGAGGAACTCATCCTGCGTGGGCTTGTCGCCGTCGACGATGTCGGTGATGGCCTTCACCGCGAGCAGCGGGACTTCGAACATGGCGCACACGTGCGCGATGCCCGCAGCCTCCATCTCCTTCACGCTCGCCTCGTTCTTCGTTAGCATGTCGACGTCCACGTCCGGCGCGTCGAGAGAGTTACCGGTTGAGACGACGCCGGGCTTGAATCCGGTGCTCGTCCTGAGCGCGGGGCACGGGTGGGCGTCGGCGTGACCGACGCCGTAGGTGTCGAATCCCGGGATGGGGATCCTCCTGTCGTGGTTCTTGAACGCGGTGGCGAGGTAAACGTCGCCGATGGCGCCCCCCATGGCCTTGAAACCCCCCGCGGTGCCGGCGTTGATCAGGAGATCGGGCTTGAGGTGCTCGCAGATTTGGTAGGCGGTGAGCGCCGCCGGGACGGTGCCCACGGAGTCGACGCCGAAGCCCTTGGCCTCGCCGTTGCAGCACACGTGCACGATGGCGTCGCCCACGGCGCCGCTGAACACCTCGGCCGGAATGGGCCCCGGGAAAGGGCCGGGCTCCGCCTTCTTCAGCCCCAGGTGCTCCACGAGGGGCGCAGCCTCAGCCTTCATGGCGATGATCACCGCGATGGTCTTGACGGGAGCCATTGCGAGTCGTGTTTAGCGTATCAAAAGTATGAAACGGACCGAGTCGGAACGAACGTGCGTGAGTGACGAGTGCCTGCCTCCCCGCGTGACGTCTGAAGTGGAGCGTCGGCGGCCCCTCCCGGCAGCCAAAAGTCGTCGGAAATCTCGACATGGAAATCTCATCGCCAAAACTTTCGTCACACGCGCTAAGAGTAGTGCTACTTGCCCGGAAACGCCATCACCTTGCTCTTGACGCTCCTCCACTTCTTGCTCACCGCCACCTGCACGTCCCCTCGCTTCGTATCCCCTCGCGCCGCGCTCCTCGCCCACCGCAACAAGCCCTCCAGAGTCCTAAACTCAGACGCGGGAAGCCGCGACCACGGGTTGGCGTCGACACCGTGCAAATCCAGCGCCGCTATCATCAACGCCCTGCCCACGTCGTTGAGCACCTCGGGCGTGTACTTGACCGGGTGCAGGTTCCGCGACGGCGGCGACGCGCGCCCGTCGTCGCCGCTCGCGGGCGGAACCCTGGCGAGCAGCCGGGACGACACGTAGTTTGCCTCAACCGTGTACAGGTGCGGCAGCTTTGTCTTGGCGTAGAGCGCGACCCGCCCGCTGCCCTCCTTGGTCTGCCCGTTCTTATCCTCCGTCTTCATGTTCTTCTCGGTGAAGTTACACGCGTGGATGTCGAAGTGTGCGGTGTTGAGCGCGCACAGCCGGGCGTACGCGTGCCCAGCCGCAGCCTCCTCGCCTTCCAGAGCGTTTCCAAACGCGAAAACCCCGCGCTTGTTCATGTGACCGTGCAGATCCACGTAAAACCCGAGCCTTTGCGTGGACGCGTAGTGCAGCGCCATCTTGACCACCGCGTGTATCACCGGCTGCTTCGCTGGGTCCGGCTCGTCGTAGAAACGGTTAAGGTTCTGACCGAGCGTATCGTTCCGAAAGTGTCCCCGATACGCGCCGTCGGGGTTGAGCATCGGGACCACCTTGAACACGTACCTCTCCCGCAGCGCCACCGCGCGTGGGTCATCCTCACGCAGCAAAAACTCGAGAATGCCGCACATCATGTGATTACCGGGTTTCTCCCCAGGGTGTACACCCGCGGAGACGATGAATATGGGCCTGTCCGTGGGCGCCGCGCCGGGGGGAACACGCGACGACAACACCGGCCCGTCGTCAAAATTTGCATCGTCGATACCTTCCGGTGAGGTGATCGTGAGCACGTCCACGTCCCTGCCCTCGAGCGACCGCGCGAGGGTCTGCCGCGCGACGTACACCTGGCGCTTGAGATCTGGTTCGACACGAAACTTGGCGTCGATGGCGTCCAGCATAGATGCGCAGTCGCCGTGCGAGAATGGAAACGTAAACGCAAAGTAAATCGGCTCGGCGGTTTCCACTCGGTGCCGAAAGGTCCACCTGAACTGCCCAGTCTCCGTCTTCCAGTGGGCGACGGACTGGTTGCATCGCGCGTACCCGCGGCCCGACGGGTGCGTTCTGCACACGGGCCTGTAGTCGTGCTGGAATATCTTCCCCTGCTTGACGTAGTTCATCACCGTGAACGACAGCGTCTCCCCAGGGGCGTGGCCCTCGATGCGAAAGTGGAACCATGTTCTGTGATGCGAGGCGCAGTCGCTCCCCTCGCAGTCGGCCCGGGTCCACAGCTGTATATCGGATCCGTGCTGCTCGCACTTGCGCAGGTTACCGCCGTCGAAGTCGGCGCGGACCGTGTACTTACCCAGGCTCCATCGATTATCCTCCGGGACCTGCGGCGTCCCGCGCGTGATTCCCCTTCCCCCTTTCGCGGTAGATTTAGAGGGCCACGGCGCGGGCTCGGCGCTGGCGCTCTCCGCCCAGGGTCGCCACCGGGAAACGGCGCGCTCGACCGCCTGCGCCGCCTTTACCTTCTTCTTCCGCATCTCCTCGAGCACGGACCGATGCGCGAACGACATCCTCGCCGTCCTCCGCGCCCCGCGACGTCTGAGACGCGCCCCACGGTTGACTCGGCTCTTATTTCGTTGCATTTCCTTCACAAAAACGAGCGTTTCTAAAAGTCACCGCCGCTTCGCAGGACCCTTGCCCGCCGACTTCTTCGCCCCTGGACCCTTCGCGTCCACGACCGCACCCACCCCGTCGCCCATCTCCCGCCGCGCCAGCTGCTTCACGGCGCGTCGCTTGAGCTCGTCGCGGTCCAGCGGCCTGTCCTCGGGGTGCTCTTCATCCGAACCCGCTTGGTCATCGTCGGGATCCTCGGTGGACGGCGCCTCAATCTTGAGCTCCCGCGGGCCCGCCGCCGTGTCCGGACCCGTCTTGGTCATCTGCACGAAGCTGTCGTAGTCCGCGGCGTTGGTGTTGGACCCACCTTGCGCCATCATGGACGCGGCGTACATCTGCAAAATCTCGTTCGTTCGCTGCTCGATGATGCCGAGGTACTGCATCATGTTACCGTCGGTGACGCCGTCGCCGCCGAGGAGCTCCGCGTTGGCGGGGGTGTTGCATCCAATCTTGTTGTACACCTTCCAGATACCCTCGCGTAAGGTGCTCACGGTCGCCGTCGCCGTCTTGTACTTGCCGTCGTAGGACTTGGCCTTGGCCTCGGTGCGCGCCAGTTTGTCCTCGAGGTCCTTGAGGAGCTTACGTCGCTGCGAGTCGTTCGCCGCGCCCGACCCTTTGTACTTTTCAATCTCGTGTTTGCACTCCGAGATTTGCTCCTCCAGCCGCTCAATCTCCGCGTTGAGGGTGTTGACGTAGTTGAACAGCCTGAAGTTCTCGTCCTCCGCCTGCATGAAGCTGTTGACGAGCTCCTCGATGTCCCCGATGCCGGTCGCCTCTTGAATCTGCTTAAACGCCTCGCGGTACGATTGCACCCGCGCCTGCGACTTTTTGGCGTCAGCCTTGGACTTACCCTGCGCCCACTTACCGGCCATGTCCCGCTTCTTCTGCTTCCGCTCTTCCTCGTCAGCCTCCGCCGCGAGCCTTGCCTCCTCCGCGGCGCCCTGCGCTTTGGCCTTGTTCTTCATGAACGCGCGCATCTTCTTATCGTGCTCGATGAGCTTGGTGAGCTCGCGCCACTCCTTCTCAAACGCGAGCTGCTCCTTGTCCGCCTGCTGCTTGAGCTTCGCCATCTCGCTCACAGCCTTGTCCCGCGCCTCGTACGCCTTATCGGACCGTTCGATGATCTCGCCCATCCTGTTCTTCTTCTCCGCGAGTTCGTGCTCGAGCTTCTTGTAGATGTCGTCGAACAGCACCCGCTCCTTGCGCAGGTTGTCGATCGTGCCCCGCAGCTGCCTGTTGTGCGCCAGCGCGTCGTTGTACTTTCCGAGCGCCTTATCGAGCCTGTTCTCGAGCATCTTGAGACTACGCTGGATGTGCGTGTTCTTCTCCTGCGCGGCGTCGACGCCTCCCATCTCGCGTCGCTGCTCGATGATCTTAGCTCGGACGCGTTCGATGCCGGCCTCGACATCCTTCGTCCGGCGTTTCTCCATCTCGGTGCGTCGCGTGAGCTCGTCGGCCTGGGTCTGGAGCCTGAATATCTCGCCCGCGGGTCCACTCGGTGCGTCGGCGTCGATGCTTTTGAGCGTACTGGGGTCATCGTCGAAGCCCACTTTGGCTCTGCGGATGGGGTCGGTGCGGGTCGGGCGGTGAGCCATTTTCGGCGGTTTTGGTTGGATGCGGGCAATCTTTTGGTCGCGACGAGAACACGACGGGCCGGGGGCGGTGTCTGGGTAGGACGGGGGCGACGTGCGAGCGCGCGCGATGACTCACTTGGCACCTCCGATCGCCTTGAGCGTCGGCATCGTGAAAACCTCGAGGTGCGACGCACACGGAGGGTCGACCGAGCGCGCCAGTCACTGCCCAAACGCGGACATTCGTCCCCCTGTTTCGTGACAGGACCAAAGCGGCGCTGACCGTTTCGAGAATTTGGCACTTCCAAGGTGCCCACCCTGCCACGCGTGTTTTCCCGAGGGTTTCGCGAGATCGGGCACAACGAACCGCGCGGGGCGTGCTGGGTTGGAGGGACGTGCGTCGGCGTGAGACCAAATCCGCGCGCGTGATGGACTGGGAGCCCATTCCGGATGATGTCCTGGTGCCGAAGCGCGCTAGACGCGACGGGCGTGTGCGCCCTTTCCCTCCGGACGTCACGGTCGTGCGCCAGAGAGACGGGATGAGCCTCGCCGACAGGTGGGGCTTACCGAGGACCCGGGGTAAACGGCGGCGACGAGCCGTGGTCGATGACGTATCGGATAGCTCCGACGGTGACGCGACATCCGACGATGATGAAGACACCGAGACACCCCCGAACGTCGCGGTGGTCCTCGCGGCGCACCTCTCGTTGGGTTGGAAACTCGACTCGTCAGATTGTCTCACGCCGCCTCGTCGGCCGGGCTCGTCGGCGGGGCACACGCCCGAGCTGGTGGAGATGCGACGCGCGTACGGCATCGACCCGGGGAACGACGACAAAGACGACGACGAGCCCGGGAGGAAGGATCGGCCCTCGGACGCGGCGTTGTCCGCGCTCATGGCCGCGTTGTCGTGCGCCCGGCTCTGCGGCCCCGTTCTCAAACGAGCGGACTACTGCGCCGTCGCTCTCGAGGAGGCGTCGAAGCAGGCGGCGCGGTTCAGGCGCGATATCGATAAGATGCGCCGGACAGGGGTCATCCCACCTTGGTCCGGCCGGCCATCTCCGGAGGACGAGATGCTCGCGAGCGTGAAGGCAAAGCTGGCGGACGCGGGACGCGAGCTCGGCGAAGATGTCCATCGCGCTTCACCATTCGGGTCTTCACGCGACGATCCTGATCCTACCCTCGCGGCGGCCATCGCGGCGATGGGCGGCGGCAAGAAGGTCGGACCCTCGCAGCCGTCATCGCTCGCGCCAGTCGCGGCTGTGAGGGTCGCCGTCGCGCTGGACGACGCCATGTACGCGCTGGCCTATCACGGGAGATCGTGCGGGTGGGCCGGGTCTTCACGGTTTTCATGGCGGCCGAACCCGGCTCTTTACCTGAACGCGGTCACCGCGTCGCACGCGCCGGGCGCCACCGTGGGGTCCATCGCCGCCGCGGTGAGAGACGTGGGTGACGAGTGGCTGGACGCTATTCGGCGATCGAGGATGGAAGAGGGAACGTACCTGCTCACAGCCAATAATCTGCCGAGCCCCGAGGACGTCCTCGCGTCGGGGACGAAAGCCGCGCGGACTGCCAGTACGAAAACCAAGGACGGAACCCCCCCACCACCGCCGTGCCCAGAGCTCGTGCAGTTGTGGAGGGACAGCTGTAGGGTGTGGCCGTGCCGCCTGTTCGCGTTCGCAGCGCCCACACGACGAGCGCTCGCGACGCTGGCCAAGTTTTCCAAGAGATGGGTCGAAATCGGCGCGGGGCTCGGGTACTGGGCGCACATGATGGAACGTGTCGAGGGCATCGACGTCGTGGCACTGGACAAAACGCCGAGCCCGTTGACCGGTACCGACGCCGTGAACGAGTATCACGGCCGGGCGATGTCGTTTTGTACGGTGCACAAGGGCGGCCCTGAGTCGTTGCGCGAATATGAAAACCGCGGACTGTTCCTGTGCTATCCACCTCCCGGCGATGACATGGCGCTCGATGCGTTGCGCGCACTTCGAGGGGATGTTCCGCTCGCGGTGGTTGGAGAGTGGGACGGCAACACCGGCACCGCCGAGTTTGCGCGTGAGTTACGTAAGAAGTGGTACCTCGTCGAGTACGCGCGGTTGGGCCAGTGGGGCGACACCGCTCACGACCTCACGATCTGGATGCGGCGTGATGACCCGCGTGATGACGTTGACGCCGGGAATAACTCGAACGGTTTCCTCGAAGCGCCGTTCGCGAGTTGCTTCACGTGTGGGACGTCGGATGCGACGCGTGAGTTGCGGCGATGCGTGTACTGCCGGGAGGTTTGTTTCTGTTCGAAGCGGTGCGCGGGTGACGCCACGTCGACGGCGCTGCACGCGTCTGCGCACATCCTTCGTGACGTGCGTCTGCCCGCGGGTCGCCCAGACTACTCGAACGATGCGGATTACAGGCCGTTCCGTCCGTGTGGTTAGCCGCGATTAATACGATTGTTTCAATACAGTCTGTGTCGCTATTCGACGATGAATGGTCCCCCCCCCCGCGCCTCCCGCGAAAAAATATTGTGTGATCGGAAATATTGTGCGATCAGATGGGCTGCGTATCCACTCCGAGGAGTGACTTGATAACCTCGTAGCTCACGAAGCGGATGCTGTTCTGCGGCACCACCTTGAGCGTGTTCGCGGTCCACCCTTTGAAGAAACCCCTGTACCCTTCCTTCCGTGCGATGGTCACGATCGCGTCGCCCATGCCGTTGTACGTCTTCCCCTTCATCTGCATTCTCCGCCGGATGGTATCGAGCGGGTAGCACACCGTCGCGCTGAACGTGCCGGACGCACCGCCGAGGAAGAGGTTCGCGATGGGATCCTGCTTACCACTCTCGCCGTAGTACGCCTTCTTCGCCATGTCGTACGACGCAAAGTTCATCGCGGCGTACGGCGCGATGCCCGCGAGGGTCGGACCGAGTCCTTTGTACAGGGCGCCCACTCCCTCGTGCCTGGCGACGGTGACAAAGGCGTTTGTCATGCCGGTGTACCCGTGGTTGGGTAGGGCTAGCCTGAGTCGGATGGTATCGAGCGGGTGGGTGATCGCGGTTCCGGTCATGCCCGCGAGCGCGCCCGCGGTGAGCCTTTCCTTCAGCCCCAGCTTTCCGTGTTCGTCGGCGAGCATCTTTTTGTATACGTCGTTGGACGAGAGCTGCGCGGCGGCGTAGGGCGCGACGCGGATGACGTTGACGCCGTTGCCCTTCCAGAAGGCCAGAATACCCTCCTCGCGGTAAATCTTCATGAACGCCTGCCCGACGCCGGTGTACGCGGCGGAGGAGACTCCCGCACCCTCCATCGCCTGCACCTGGAACAGCAGCTTGATCCGGTCGAGCGGCGCCGACGCGGTTCGCGCGATGATGCCCGCGGCGCCGCCCGCCGCAGCCTGGCGGGAGCCCATGGCGATCGCGTACATGCGGTTCATCACGCCCCCGGATCCGCCCTCATCCGCGGAGAAAGCGGTGGGATGAGCCGCCGCCGTGGTGGGGGTCATCGCCGCGGCGGCGAAGCAGGTCGCCGGCGCCCCAACACCCAAAACCCGTGGGCCAGCCGCAAACGCGGATGACCTCCCCGGACGGGTCGGCACGACGGCCGCGGGCGCGCGATAGGCGTTCGCGGCCCTCGCGGCCCTCGAGGTGGACGTGCTCGAGGCGTCCATCGTGATCTACGGGCACCACGTGCGTTGAGGTGTGAGGGTTGTTTACGTGATGATGGACGGCTTCTCTCGGTTGTTTGTGAGCCTCAAGGAGCGAATCTGCAACACCCGAGTGTGTACACGCTATCCGATCAATTTGAAAGCACACGATGGGTCAATTTTCATTTGGACCTCATTCCACGATCAAACAACCGATCAAAGCCAAAACAACCGATCAACTTCATGCTCGCCCGAGAATCACGTATCGTCATTGTGTGCGCAACCCTCGACGCGGGAGAGGAGCGCCGCCTCCATGGCGGGGTGGCTGCTTCAAAGAGCGGCCGAGCTCCGCCGCGACTTCACATGGCGCGAGGCCGGCGGGTCCCTCGGCGACCTCGGAACCTTCGTCCCGCTGTTGGTCGGCCTCACGGTGACGTGCGGCCTGGACGTCGGCACCACCTTGGTGTTTACGGGATTGTACAACCTCGCCACCGCGCTCGTGTTCGACGTCCCGATGCCGCTGCAGCCGATGAAGACCATCGCGGCGGTGGCGATGACGGACCCGCCGATGGGTGTCCCGCAAATCGTCGCCGCGGGAGGGTTCGTGGCGCTCGTCGTCCTCATCCTCGGCAGCACCGGGCTCATGGAACGATTCAACCAAGTCACCCCGTTGGGCGTGGTGCGGGGGATGCAGCTCGGGCTCGGGATGTTGCTGTGCGCCAAGGGATGGACGCTCGCGGTGTGGACGGACGGGAGTAAGGAAACGATGCGGGGATGGTGGGGACCCGACGGCATCGCGCTGGGAGCGGTCGCGCTGGCGTTCGTCCTAGCCGCGATGACGGCGCCGACGAGGCGAGTGACTTTGCCCAACGAGACGCCATCTACTACGACGCCCGAGTCCACACGGAAGGGAGGATCGAACGCGCACGTCGCGCTCGTCCTCGTCGCGCTCGGCGTGCTCATCGCGGCGTGCCGCCCCGGGAGCCTTGACGCGTTGCGCATCGGACCGGCGGTCCCATCGTTAGGTCCGTGGCCGAGTTTGGATGAATGGACGAGCGGGATCACCCGCGCGGGTCTGCCGCAGCTGCCGCTGACGACCCTCAACTCCGTCGTCGCGACGTGCGCGCTTTCGAAGGACCTGTTCCCGGACCGGCCGGTGCGACCGACGGGGGTGGCGGTGAGCGTGGGCGCCATGAACCTGATCGGGCTCGGGCTCGGGGTGATGCCGGTGTGCCACGGAGCCGGTGGGCTCGCGGCGCACTACCGCTTCGGCGCGAGAACCGGCGCGGCGACTGCCTTTCTCGGGACGTGCAAGCTGTGTCTTGGAGTCGTGTTCGGCGGGTCGCTGCTGACGCTGTTGGGTAAGTTCCCGGGGCCGTTGCTCGGGGTGTTGCTCGCGGCGGCGTCGGCGGAGTTGATCCGCGCGGGGCTGGCGACGGACAAGGACGGCGTAAACGATTCGTCTCGAGATGAATCAGTTTGGTACCGCGGCGATGCGGACCAGTACGCGATGATAGTCACCGCGGCGACGACCGTGGCGAGCGGGAGCACGGGCCTGGGTGCGCTGTTCGGGTTCGCGACGCACGGGCTGGGTTTAGTCGGTGGTAGGCTCGGTGGTGGCGGGACGGGTGAGTCCGGGGGCGGAGGGTACGTCGAGGTTGAGATGGAAAGTTCAAGTTCGACGCGGGTAGTTCAGTAGCGGGCGTGTTCTGTCGTATTATATCGTAGTCAGTAGCGTCCACGTCCGTCTAGGGTTTAGGTTGATCACACTACACACTCACGCACCGACGAGGTGGACGCGCTGCGCCTGCTTGAGCTGGTTCCTCGCCTGGCTCATGGATTTGTTGAGTTCGTCCAGCCTTTGTTCCGCGTGTTGTTTCCGCCGGCGCTCGTCGATGGTCCGGCCCGCACCCTCGGGTAACCGCCCGAGCTCACCCTCCAGCTCATCGCGCTCCACGCTGAGCTGCATGAGCCTCGCCTCCACCGCGGCGACGCCGTGGGACCAGGACTGGAGTGACTCGGACGTCGCGAAGGGCTGTGAATCGCTTATAGGGCGACCGGCTGTGGCGTTTGGATCGCGTTTGCCGTTTGATGACGTCGTCGTGACGGGCATCCACGGGGGAATCTCACCCTCGTCCCGTGGCTTGGGCGGGGGAACCGGCGGCGTATCGCCGTCGAGGTGCCCGCCGTACCACCCGCTGCCGTCGCGGCCCCTGCGGAGCGCCTCCGTCGCGCTGTACCTATCTGCGGCTGTCTCGAGGATGACGTGTTCCGTGTCCGTGTACGAACCCTCCCTGGAACCGAACTTGGGAGACGTGGACGGCCGCGAGACGCGAGCCGCCGCGGCGTCCCGTTCGGCCCGCTCGATCGCCTCAGCCGCCGCGCGCTCGCGCTCCATCTCCGCCGCCAGCTGCGCGCGAACCGCGGCGCGATCCGCCGCGAGTTCCGCGTTGGTTCGCTCGGCGGCGGCGAGCGCGGCTCGTCGAATCTCCTCAGCCTCGCGCGCGGCGATATCCTCCTTCTCAGCAGCCTCCGCCCTCGCGCGCACCGCCGCCATGCGTTGCGTCTCAGCCTCGCGGTCGCGCATCGTCCGTTCGCTCACCAAACTCATACCCGGCCCGAAGTGCGAGGTGGTATCCTTGGTCAGGTGCTGATTCCCGTATTCCGCTTTGAACTCTTCGCGAAGTGAGTGCGCCGCGTCGGGGACCATGCCGGCGTCGAAGTGCGACTCGTTGACTTGCCTGGCGGGTCGCGGCGGGACCGGGTGCATCACGGTGGACACCTGTTGCGCCGGGACCGCGTTTCGCCGGTCGTGGGCGTCGTGGTCCCAGAGGGATCGCGCGGGCGCCTTGGATTCGGCGATGTCGCGGGTAGATCGCCCCGCGGGGGGAAGCTCGATCGTATCCGCGGCGGGCGCATCCCACGTCTTACGTTGCCCGCGCGTCGTCCCCGCGTTGAAGGAGGACGACACGTTCGACACGTTCTCGCTGATGGCGCGCATGGGGGGACGCTGCTGCTGCTGTGGCCGGGGCGGGGACGCGCCGTAGCTGCGGCCCGCGGCGGTGTCCGTGGCGGCGTGCAACGCGGCGTGCTCCAGGTGCTTGCAGCGTCGCTTGAGCTCGGCGACTTCCTCCCGCGCCGCCTGCAGCGACTGCGCGAGGTCCGCCGCCTCCTGCGCGCCCTTGTGGTTGTTCAGCCTTAAGATCTGCGTCTCGCGGCGAGCTACGTCACCTTCTTTCATGAGCCTATCGGTCATCCTCGCCGCCTCCTTCTCGCGCTCAGCCGCGGCGTTCACCTTTTCCTTTAACCGTGCGGTCTCGTCCTCGGCTCTGGTGAGCTTGGACGTCAGCGCGATCTTTTCGCGCTTGGTGGCGTCCATCTGTTGCGTGAGATCCTGGACCGATCGCTCCAAAGCCGCCAGGCGGTGGGACTTCTCCGTCATCTCCGCCGTCATGCGGGTGAGCGTCGCCTTCGCCGCGCCGAGCTCGCGCTTAGTGTCGGTGGCCTCAGCCTTGGCCTCGGCACCCGCGTCCTTGAGCGTCTGGCCGGCTTGCCCGAGCTCACGCACCTCGGAATCGCGCGCCTGCAACTTGGCGGTTACCTCGCGGAGCTTCTCCTGAACCTCGCGCGTCTTGGACTCCGCGTGAGTGATACCCCTCTCCGCGGTCTGCTCCCGTCGCTCGCACGCCGTCAGGTCAGCGTTGAGCTTACGGATCTTCTCGCGAAGAGCGCCGATGTCGGTGACGGCGTCGAAGTTCTCTTGGCCCGGGGATCCCGCGTGCGGCTGAGTCACCAACTTGGCCGGCGACGGCGTCGAGGGCTTGGCCGTTTTTTGGGGCGTCGGTGTCCTCGCCTCCATCGCGGCTTGCCCGTTGGACGGCGCGACGAACTCGACGGAGGAGCGGAGTGATGCGTAGTGGTCCGCGGCGGCCTGGGTGGCCCTGCGGCGGCGCTCGAGCTCAACCTCCTCCGCGTTTTGCGCGGCTACCGCGTTTGCGAGAGCGGCTGCTGCGGCGGCTGCTTCGTGAGGGTATGATACGTCCGGGGGGTTCTCGGGCGCGCGGTCGCCGGGCGGGCCGGCCCACGCCGTGGGCAAGGGGAACGGGGGCGGCGCGATGACCTCCTTGGGGGGAGAGTAGCTCCCTTTCCACGCGTCCGGCCAGACGGACGACGCGGCGGGTCCGGTCAGCCGGGATGAGGCGGACGGGTAGGAGGCGCGGAGAGCCTCCTCGTCGAGCTGCCACGCGACGCCGCCGCCCTTCGCGGACCGATCGAGTCCTAGGGCGTCAGCCTCGGCTGCGGCGGCGGCGACGACGCTCGCGGGGTCGCGCGGCGGCGGCGGGGCCATCGACGGGTGATGGGGTAAGCGCTCCATGGAGGCTGACACGCTCGCGCTCCTGCTGCGCTCCTGCTGCAGCTCCTTCTCGTAGTACGCCTTCATGTCCTCGAAGCCCTTGGCGGCTTGCTCGGCGATCTCCCGCCTGGATGCTCGTACCCGCTCCAACGCCTGCTCGAACTGGGCATCCTTGGAGGGTTTGACCGCGGAGACGGGGAGGCCGGCGATTGACGACATCACGTCGGGTTGGTTGAGCTCGTTCTTGTTGAGGAAGTGCGTCTCGGTTTCGCCAACCTCGGGCTTGGGAATGGGCGCGGATGGTTCGGCGGTCATGTCCCCGTCGGACGCGTCGGAGTCGTCGAGCCCGGGCATGGCGGGGATCGGGGTGTTTGGCGGGATGAGCTCGGACGTGGCTCGAACCTCGCCGAATCCCTCGATGGATCGTCGCGCAACCTCCGACGCGGCGGCGGCGGCGGCGGCCGCGACGGCGGCGGCAGCCTGCTGCGGGCTGAACGGGCCGTCTTCGAAGACGTCCCCATCGTCCGCCTGCATCGACCGGAGGATCGGTGAGTGCGTCGGGGTGGCATCGCGCGACTTGGGTCGGAGCGGGCTCGAGACGCTGGGCATCGGGACGTCCGAGGCGAACTCCACGCTCCGACGCACGGGTGAGCGGGGGGGCGACGGGAGCTCGACCTCGGTCTCCGGCTCCGTCTCCGTGTCGAGGTACTCCCGGTCGGTGGTGGCGGGCTCGGATTCGCCCGTCTCGAGCACCGTGTCGAACTCGGTGCTCTCGGACTGCGCGGGTCGTGGGGCGGGCGGGAGGAAAGTCAGCGTTTTTGTGAAAAGTCGGGCGAATGATGGGGTCCTCGGGCGGCGTATCGGGAGTCGAGTGCGCACCGTTGGGTACCCTCCGAGGCCGAGGCCGTCGCGAGGAATCTCCCGCGAGTTGCGCAAGGAGTTGGACACCCGCGCGGGGCCCGGACTCTCGGGCTCAACGCTGAAATCGCTCATGGTGGCGCCCCGATTTGTGCGGTGACAGACCAAAAATAAATTCAAAATGCTCAAAGCGATTCTGAAAATTGACACACACGCGGGTGTCACCCCGTCTCCATCTAACTAAAAGGTGCGTCGAAAGCTACTCTTACTAAGGTCCTCCGGACTGCATGGTCATCACGGTGCTCACGTACGACACCGCGGTGTGCGCGTCACCGAACGGCCTACCTTCCAGCCCGTACGCCCCCAACGCCTCCACCGTGTTGACGTGCACCAGCTGGCACGGGTTACCGTCGGAAGCGTCGGACCCGTCCGTTCGCGATAGACAATCGGCGATGCCCTCCGCGCACTCCGCCAGCAAGGCATCCGCCGTGCGCACGTCACCGACCGGTGCGTACTCGATCTCGCACACCAGCCCCGCGTACGTTCCCTGCGCGTTCTCTACTCGCCCGATCCGAACTGCGAGGTCGCCGCACCACCACCCCACGCCGTCCACCTTGTTCCTGTGCGCGATGGTGTGCGTCTTGCATCGCGCGAGGTACTCCTTGACTGGGACGGTGCCTTCCATCGTCTCCCGTTCCTTGCGCAGCACGACGACCTGGCGCTCGGCTGACGAGTTGTCCTTGTTGGCGTTGGATTCGGGGTGGTCCACGAGGACGCATGTGAAGACCTCGTCGGCGACGCCCTGGGCGGTGAGTGAGACGAACATCCCTTCCTCGGCGTTGACGTTCTTGCGCCGGGCGACCACCTCGGCGGTCCACCTGTGGACGCGGGAGTCGGTGGGGTTCAGTTCCGAGCGCACCGCCTCTGAGAGGGCGAGGTAGCTCTTCATCGTACGCGCTGACGCGGGCTGCCGCCAGTACATCACCCTCTTCGCCCCCATCGCTGCCGCTACCGTCGGGTGCCCTAATCTGTGCCGATGAAGGGCGCAAAACTTTCCCGAGTTCTCTCATCGACCGCGAGGGTGAAAACCGCGGCAAACATGACAGCGTGGATCGATGCTGGTTGACTGAGGGTTCGTGACCCACATTTTTGGATGTGGTGACGTCAGAGTTGTTTTTTTTTGGTTTTCTTCGGTTTCATCGGGGTGAAGAGCGCGGGGGTGGGGTCGTGACAGGGCACAACGCGCGCGCGTAACCCACGAGCGACGCCGAAGAGTTCCCAGCGGGCCAGATCGTCGGCGTACTTCTTTGGTGAAGAGAACGAGCGGGTCTCGCGAGTCCCCCAAGGACGCCTCGCGTGCATATTTTTTTTGACACCGCGCAGACGCGGTTCTCAGGTTGCCCTTTCCCGTGTTCGGCAACCGGCGGGCGGTAGTTCGGTCGACGCATCGCATGCAGGCGCACGCGATGACGCTCGGGGTTCATGCCATCGGCGTTAGGACGATCGTGAACGTCAAGGCGCGGTCGTACGGTCACGGAGGTCGCCCCGCCCCCGCGTTCGCCCCCCGCGCATGCACCCACTCGGAGCCACGACTCGGCGCCGAGGCGACCCGGGCGCGTGCGATCAGGGCGCGCGTGTTCGCGCGTCGCGCTCGCGAGATCCGCCCGGTCCTCGGCCTCGGCGATCACACCGGTTTGGTTCACCCCCCGCGGGCGGCCAGGGGTCCCACCGCGGCGCACGCGGCGTCGGGCGGCGACGACGACAAGGACGCGGACGCGTCCTCGTCCGGAACCCCGGCCGGGGCTAGCGATGGGGACGGGGAGAGCGACGCGGCGTCCACAGCTGTGTCGGCGAGTTCATCCGCGGGCGCCGAGGACGATGCGGAGGGCGAGTTGAAGGACGAGTCCACCGAGACGTCCGCTATCGATGTGAGCTCAGAGGCGGGCGGTCCCCCGGCGAGCAAGCTCCGCGAGGCGGATACCGACGAGAACAAAACGGATCTGGACAAACAAGTCGTCGGGCGCCCGACGGACTTCGCGACGTGGTTCCGGCGTCTGTTCCAGCCCATGCGTCTGTTCACGATGGGCATGAACACCTTCCTCTTCTTCTTCGCCGCCAATTTGTTCCACAACCACCAGGACAAGGCGCCCGGCACGCACATGGTGCCCGTCACCTACAGTAGGTTCCTCGAGGACGTCAAGAACGACGAGGTCAAGTACCTCAAGGTGGACGGCTCCTACCTCACGTGGAAGCCCAAGACCCCTTACGTCATCAAGCGCCCCGGGGTGGGCCCGATGCACATGACGGAGGAGAAGATCGAGGTGGCGTACAGCGCCGCGAGGCCCGAAGACGCTCGGGTTCCGTACGAGCATCTCTCCAAGAACAAGGTTGAGTTCGGCGCCCTGGACAAGCGGTACCAGTCGCAGCGCAACATCAACACGTTCATCGCCGTCTTCGTCGTCGGCATGGCGCTCGTCCAGTTCAACAGGATGGGCCAGAACCGCGGGGGGATGGGCCAGGGAGGTGGCGGCATGATGCGGGGCATGGGCGGGGGTCCCAACACCAGCGCGGGGCGGATGACGGGCGGTAAGCAGCGCGGCGCTTTGCCCCCGCCGAGCACGACGTTCAACGACGTCGCCGGCGTCGACGAGGCGAAGGAGGAGCTTCAGGAGATTGTTGATATCCTTAAGCGGCCCGAGCACTACACCAGGCTCGGCGCGCGGCCCCCGTGCGGCGTCCTCCTCGTCGGCGCCCCCGGCACCGGCAAGACCTTGCTCGCCAGGGCCGTCGCGGGCGAGGCGGGCGTCCCGTTCATCTCCGTGTCGGCGTCGGAGTTCGTCGAGCTGTACGTGGGCATGGGCGCGGCGCGGGTACGGGACGTCTTCGCCAGGGCTAGGGAACAGGCGCCCGCCATCGTCTTCATCGACGAGATCGACGCCGTCGCCAAGGGGCGGAGCGAGGGACGGATGCGGGGCATGGGCAACGACGAGCGCGAACAGACCCTCAACCAGCTCCTCACCGAACTCGACGGCTTCGACGACGAGCACCTCGTCATCTGCCTCGCCGCGACGAACCGCGCGGATACGTTGGACAGCGCGCTGAAACGCCCGGGCCGGTTCGATCGCACGGTGAGCGTGGAGCGACCGGATAAGCAAGGGCGCAAAGAGATCCTCGGGGTTCACATCGGCAACAGGAACCTGCCGCTGCGCGAAGGGCTGGACATCGACGGGATCGCCGCGATGACGGCGGGGTTCACCGGCGCCGAGCTCGCCAACCTCGTGAACGAAGCGGCGCTCCTCGCGGGCCGAACCGGAGCCACGACGGTGGGCAAGGAAGACTTCGAGTCCGCCGTCCTTCGCACCGTGGCGGGCATCGAGAAGAAACGATCCATCCTGTCACCCGCGGAGAAAATCATCGTGTCCGCGCACGAGGTTGGCCACGCCGTCGTGGGCACCGCGGTAGGTAACCTGATCCCCGGAACGGCGAGGCCCGAGCAGCTGTCCATCGTCGCGCGAAGCGGTGGCGCGCTCGGGTTCACCTACACCCCCCCGGGGGAGGAGGACCGCAAGCTCATGTTCGCGGATGAACTCCGCGGGAGGCTGGTCACGCTCATGGGCGGGCGCGCCGCGGAGATTGTCGCGTGCAGCCGCGTATCCACCGGCGCGTTTGACGACATCCAACGCGCCACCGACCTCGCGTACAAGTCCGTCGCCGAGTACGGCTTGTCACCGACCGTCGGGCCCCTGAACGTGCCCACGCTGAGCGGCGGCGGGCGGGAGGACATCTTCGGCGGCGGCGCGGACGCGTCGCAGGTTGAGAGGCAGGTTGAGGGCGAGGTGAAGGATGCGCTCGTGTCGGCGCTCTACGTGGCGAAGGAAGTTCTGGTGGCGAACCGGAAGGTTCTGGATGACATCACGGACGAGCTGAGCGAGAAGGAGAAGGTGATGGGAGCCGAGCTGCACGGGTGGCTCGATGACGTGAAAACCTCGCCGATACTGGAGAGGTTCCTCCGGGGAGAGAACGTGCTGCCGCCGACGGATTCGCCCCTGTGGCACATGCTGCCGCTGCCGCAGGCCAAGGAGACGAAGAATCCCGCCGCGGGTGCGAGGTAGGCGTCGGAACCGGTCGACGAACGAATCGAGAGTCCACACGACGGGGACATCGAGGACGGAGTGAGGAGGGAGGGGGAACGCACGCTTGTTTGGCGACGTCCGGGGGACAACCGGGCGGTGTACGAGTACCATTGTTTTAGTTTTTTCCGATTTCAAGAAAACTTTTTGGATAGGCTTCCTTCTCCTTTTCTTTGGCGCGGTGCCCACGTCGAATCGAATGAAGAATCCCGAACCGCCCCAATTCGCGTTTCCCACCGCGCAGACGGTTCTGGAAAGTTCCACCAGCGTGGCAAAAGTGGACCAAATTGCAATTTTGGAAATCCTGATCCGGCGGTACGATATCCTGACAAGGCTGATTCGACAATTTTGGGTTAACAAAACCTCGAATTTGACGTGGCCGCCACTTGGCAAATAGTCTAACGAGGGTTTATTTACTCAAAAAATAAACGACGCTTCGAAGAAGACAATCGAAAAAGGCGCGCGCGAGAGCCACTCTTCGACGCGCGACGCCGCGAGCTGCATCCTTCGCTCCATCGTCCTTCGTCACACAACGATGTCCGTCATGGCTTCATCCGCGATACACCACGCGGGCGTCGCATCTCGCGCGCCCGCCCGCGGATCTGGCCCCAAGTCCAAGCCCATGCGTCTTATTCGGACACCCGCGCGTCATTCAAACGTCGTCCGGTCCACCAGGACCTCGCACGTCGCGCACGCGCAGTGGTTCGACGCCGGATTCACCCAGGGCGGTCGTGGCGCCGTCGCGATGCCCTACTACAGCGCCGCGACCGCGGGAGGCCCCACCGCCGGCGACGACCAGTCCGCCATTGACGTGGACGTCACCACCTCCGAGGAGGAGGACGGCCCCGCCTCTCCTTGGCCGCAGTCCGCCGCGAGCAAGAACTCGGACAAGTGGGGCAACTTCGTCTACTTCGGCTACGTGTTCATCAGCGCGGTCATCATGAACAACATCCTCTACACCTTCTTCCCCAACGGCCTCGCATCTGCCGTGGTGATGCCAACACCGCTCAAAATCACCGAGGTCATGATTCAGTTCTCGTGCGCCATCCTCGCGGCGTGCGACTTCGGGCCCCAGGCCGCCAAGCAGGTCCGCGGCGGCCTCCGCGCGCTCGACCAGGTGGGCGGTAACCGCGCCACCGCCCGGGACTTCCTCGGCCTCGTCCTCCTGAAGATCATCTTCGACGTCGTCGGCCTGGGCGCTTTCGCCGTGCCCGCCGCGCTCGTCCCCGACTTCCTACCGCGTTCGCTCGGCATCGCCGCCACCATGTTCGTGCACAGCGCGTTCGTGATTCACTGCGACGTCACCTTCGACGCGGAAGGGGCCATGCGCCCGATCCCTGGTAAGATGAGGGAGCTGATCTCGAGTTTTGACCGGACGCTGGCGTTTCTGGCGTGCGCGGTGGCGCTGATGACGGACGTGTGGGTGGCGGGTATCAGCGCGGGTCTGTTCACCGCGGGCGCGCTCTTCTTCAGCGCCGAGCACCTGTTCGGGTTCAGAGCCGGCATGAAGAAGAAGAAGTGAACACGAGCATGAAGAGGAAGTGAACACCCACGGAGAGACAGAGATAGGGTGACAAAAGAGAGAGGGGGGGCGACGAATTCGAGGCGAAAAAGAGGAAGCACATAACACACCAACCCGTATGCTTGCATGATAGCGAACATGAACCTGCAATATATACGAAATACACTACAACGAACCGTCGAGGTACAAACGCCGGAGCTCCTTCTTGTTCACCTTGCCCATCGCGTTCCGTGGGATCTCGTCGATCAGGTGGAACGTCCGCGGAGCCTTGTATTCCGCCATGTTCATCCGCGCCCACCGCGCCAGCTCCGAGGCGTCCACAGCTGTGCCTTCGACGTCCACAGCTGTGCCCTCGACGTCCTCCTCCTTCAGCGCGGTCACCGCCACGCTGACCTCCCCGTACGCGTCGTCTGGCACGCCGAACACGGCGCACTCCGCGATGCGCGGGTGCGTCAGCAGCACAGCCTCCGTCTCGAGCGCGCTCACCTTGAACCCCCCGGTTTTTATTATGTCCACGGAGGTCCGCCCCAGTATCCGCCAGTACCCGCCTTCCTCCCTCACGGCCGTGTCCCCGGTGCGGAAGAATCCGTCTGGGGTGAACGAACTCGACGTGACGCTAGGTGCGTTCCAGTACTCTTTGAACACGGTGGGTCCCCTGACCAGCAACTCGCCGGGGCCCTCCTCTTCGCCCGGGTTCACATCCAACCTCACCTCGACGCCGGGCAGGGGTTTACCCACCGTCCCCGCGCGCCTCTCCCCGTGAAGTGGGTTACTGAGCGCCATGCCAATCTCTGTCATGCCGTACCGCTCCAGGAAGATGACGTCCGACCCGGTCGTTTCCATCCAGGCCCGCGCGACGGGCTCCGGGCACGCGGCGGACCCGCTCACGGTCAAGCGCAGCGACCTCGCCGCCGCCGCCGACGCCGCCGCCTCACCGCGGTTCCGCCTCTTCGCACCCTCGTGCGCCCTGAGCATCATGACGTACATCGTGGGCACGCCCATGAAGATCGTCACCGGGGGAAGGTCGACGTCACGCAGCCGCGACCACGCGGCGCGGGGCGCGAAGGACGCGTCCCCGGCGAACTCGACTGTGGCGCCCGCCGCCGCCGCGCACATCCACCCGTTGACGATGCCGTGTATGTGGTGCAACGGCAGGACGTGGTACATGCGGTCGTATCGCGACCATTCCCACGCGTTCATCAACGCGGTGCACTGCGCGGCGAGGGAGCCGTGCGTGTGCAGGACGCCCTTGGGCGCGCCGGTGGTGCCGCTGGTGTAGATGATCAAAGCGCCGTCTGACGATGCGTTGCGTTCGCGCCCCATTGGGTTCGCCGTCTTCTTCCGTCTCATGATGCCGTCCATCGATGTACGTTCGTCCACCCTCGGCACGGTCACCATCCGTTGTATCCCGACGCTTTCCACGAACTCGAACGCGTCCATCGCGTCGCGTCCGTCGGCGTGTTCCTCGTCGGTTAAATGCTCGGGCACGTGCGCGAAGAGCGCCGCGCCCGAGTCTCTCAGCACGTGCGCCATCTCCGCCTTTGTGTGGCCCCGCGCGATCGGCACGGCGATCGCGCCGCACATCCACGTCGCCTGCATCGCGGCGGCATACTCCGGCCCGGGAACCGCGGATATCGCCACCCGTTCGCCCTTGAGGACGTCTTCGGGAGGGGGCTCGTGCGTCATCACCCCGTCGTCCCCGTCGCCTTCGTCGGCGATTCGCGCGAAGGTGGCGCGCATGGAGTCCGCGAGCGCGTCGGCGTGCGCCAGGAGCGTCCCGTAAGTGACCCGCGTACCTCTCGGTGACACCACCGCGACGTCATCGGCGCGATCGGTGGCGATGTCCACGAGCCTCGTACCGATGGAGTCGAACGAGTAGTGTGGGCGGTGATGACGATGGCGGCAGTCGGCACCGGTTTGCGGGTGTGAGGAGGCGACCCACCGCGCGAGGTTGGGACGCGTGCATCGAGCGGCACCGCCCCGGGTCCGCGACGCGAGGCGCCGACATGAAGTCGCGATCAGACCCGGCAGCATCTCGGAGTGGACTCCCGGGTCGAACGGCGTCCTTCCCCTCCACCTAACAGGGCGCCCTCATCAATGTGAACGAACCGTCGTCGCCAGGCATTTTTCGGCGCTGCACGGCTTTTTCCGTGTGCAGCCTCGCGCTCGAAAAACTCGAAACAGACCACCGTTTTTCGGTTCGCAAAATCGCCCTGCGACCAATCAGATTTTCGTAAAATTTGAATCGATCAAAGCACCTTCGGACCGATCAACGAACAAAATATCTCCTTTTTCGGCCATAGGTAACACCGATCGGCGCCGTTTCGGTTGTGACTAAAAGATCTCTGCAAGACACCGACGGCGGCTCAGAGCCTCTAAAAAGGCGCCGCGAACCGATGGTCATCATCATCTATTCGTAGACCGCGACCACCACCGCGCGTCGAGCATCTAAAAAGATGTCTCTTCCCCTCAGCTTCTACAAGAGCTCCATGGCCGGGTCCTTCGCCGCAGGCGGCGTCGAGACCCCCATGTCCCGCGCCGTGCCCGCGACTTTCACCCAGCAGGTCACCGCCAACTTCATGGCTCCCGCTAAGAAGGAGTTCTCCATGTCTGCGTTCCTGAAGGATCTCGCGATTGTGAGTAATGCGCCCGCGCCGACCTAGAACAACCCGGTCTCGATGGACGTCTCGCGTGATGGATATCCCACCAAACAAATCGCCCGTTTCCGGTGCCGGGAGCGCCGGGAACGCCGGCGAAACGCGCGCATCGCGCGAGGGCTTTCGCGCGGATTTTTCCCATCCGGGGCACGGCAGACAGCTGGACCGGACGCACGTGCGATATTTTTGGGCCCGCCGACGGGACTTCCGACCGATCGATCGGGAGCACCGACCGCGCGCGAGAACCCCACACGACCCCGACCACTCGACTGATCACCGCATCCCCTTCCCTCCATGAAAACAGGGTGGCGTCTCCGGCTCCATCGCCAAGACCGCGACCGCCCCCATCGAGCGCGTCAAGCTCCTCATCCAGACCCAGGACGCCAACCCCAAGATCATGTCCGGCGAGGTTCCCCGCTACACCGGCATCGTGAACTGCTTCACCCGCGTCTCCTCGGAGCAGGGCTTCGGCTCCTTCTGGCGCGGTAACACGGCCAACATCGTCCGTTACTTCCCCACCCAGGCGTTCAACTTCGCCTTCAAGGACACCATCAAGGACTTGTTCCCTTCGTACAACCCCAAGACGGAGTTCTGGCCGTTCTTCGGCGTGAACATGGCGTCCGGCGGCCTCGCGGGCGCCGGCTCCCTGCTCATCGTCTACCCCCTCGACTTCGCCCGTACCCGCCTCGCCGCGGACGTCGGCTCTGGCAAGAACCGCGAGTTCACCGGCCTCGTCGACTGCCTCACCAAGGTTGCCAAGAGGTCCGGCCCCATGTCCCTCTACCAGGGCTTCGGCGTCTCCGTGCAGGGCATCATCGTGTACCGCGGCGCGTACTTCGGCCTCTACGATACCGGCAAGGGTGCGCTCCTCACCAAGGACTCCTCCATCGTCGCCAAGTTTGTCGTCGCGCAGGTCGCCACCAACGCGGCGGGCGTCCTCTCCTACCCCTTCGACACCGTTCGCCGTCGCCTCATGATGACCTCGGGCGGCAAGAAGCTCTACAACGGCACCGTCGACGCGTTCGTCAAGATTTACTCCAACGAGGGCGCCGGCGCCTTCTTCAAGGGTGCCTTCTCCAACGTCCTCCGTGGCGTCGGCGGCGCGCTCGTGCTCATCATGTACGACGAGATCAAGGCGGCGCTCAACCCGTAATTCACGAATGGGCACACGAATGGACACGGCGAAACCGGCGGAGGGCGGAGACTGAGCGGAACGTACATTATGTTTCACTCGGATGTTCCGTCGCGGTTTCTTTAGGATGTATTTGATTGATGACGCGGGACGTGGAGCGCATCGGAGGCGCCCCCGCGGAATGTTTTTGTGCAACGTAATGTTATCACCGGCGAGAGTGAAGCGCGGCGCCGAGGTTTGAAAGCTCCATTTTGTTTTCACCTCGGCGCCCGGGTGACTCGCGGGCACGAACCGTACTTAGGATTCTTCAGCCGGCGCGCGCGGGTGGTGGGGGCGGTGTATCCGACCCACTCCGTGACGTCGCCGGCGGTGCAACATGTAGTATCTCAATATCAACTTTTGTTTCAAACGACCTTCGCGCCTACGTTTCATCCTCTAAAGTCCCTCGAAAGGACCACTTGAACTGAAAGGACCATTTGAGCGACCCGGTTGTCATTTCTTTCAGAGCCCGCCCTAATTAGGCGCCGCGGAGGCACGCGACGAGCGGCGATGGCAGACGAGGGTGCGAGAGCGCGGTCCTCCAGCAGGTCCCCTGGGCGCGGTGAACCCGGTGAGGAAGGTCCTTCGGGACGAGACCCGATGGGGGCACCGGAACCGCGAGAGTACGCCTCGGGCGCTGAGGGTGAGTACGGCGACGACGACATCGATAGGGACGACGACGTGGACGAGGCGGACTTCGACGACGAGTACGACGATGTGGACCCGGACGACGTGGACAAGGAGATGGACGAGGATGATGGAGGCGGGGGTAGCGTGCTGGGGCTCCTGTCGTACCTCTGGATGTTCATCGCGCTGGCGCTCTTCGCGTACCTCATCACGACGGTTCAAAATCAAGCCGGGGTGCTCAAGGTGCTCAAGCGACGGGTCGCGACGATGGAGTCCCGGCTGGGGCTTCAGCCCATTCAACTGGATCTGTGACGCGTCGTTCGTGTAGTCGTATCGTATCGTATTAGTCGTCTAGCTAGCGTCGTCACCGTTCACGCGACGTCGGTTCCGCAAACGTTGAAATCCATTAACGTTGAATCAATCAATGTCTCCTCAGTCTCTTCCCGCCGCCCGTCTCGCCTTCGCCGTCCACGAAGTGCCGGCGAAACCACCCGTACACCTCCTCTCGGCCCGGTGCGCTGTTGCTCAGGTACCGCACCGGGCTGCTGTGCGCGCCGAAGTGTACCTTCCACTCCCACCCTTCGTCTCGCGCCGGGGTCATGCCCGGCTTCATACCCGGCTGGAAGCGAGTCACGTAGTCCACCTGCGCGCACGCGTACCCAGAGTCGCCGCCGTTCTTGCGCTTCAGTCTCACGCGGACAAACATGCCCTTGACAGTCTCCGATGCGTCGTCGTCGCTCTCCAGGTTCCGGAGGATGGACTCGAGCTCGGAGCGGGAGGCGAACTCGTCGGTGATCCGCGTTTGTATCTCGTCGAAGCTCGGGGAAGGCCCTTCTCCGGGGACCGCGTCGTCGTCGATCGATTTTTCCCCGCCGGCTTCGTCCACAAAGCCGAACCGATCGTCCACGGATGCGACGCGGGGTCGCTTCTTGGCGAGGTCGCTCGGAGGCACCGGGGTCTTGGTGGGTGCGCCGGCCTTGCCCTTCTTCTTGTTCGGCCCGTCCTTCTTGCACCACATCTTGAGGTGAAGCTGGAGACCCTTCGCGTTGTACGGTCCTTTGCCGCAGGCGTCGCACGTCGCCGTCTTGTGGTGTTGGTCGGTGACACGGTCGGGGGGATCCGGCACGGGCACCAGCGCCGGCGTTCGCTCCACGACCGCGGCCGGCGCCGGGTCGGCAGGAACCCTGGGCAGGTCCGGCGTCCGCTCCCGTCCCCGCCTCTTCGCCGCCGTCGCCCGAACTGGACCCGTATCGGGCGCCGGTTCGTCCGCGTCATCCGCGCCGGCGTCGTCCGCGCGCTCCCATGTCTCCCGCGCGAGATCCACGCGCTCCACGTCCCCGTCGTCGTACTTGACCACGTGCTTCCGCGTCCGCACGTCCCACGCGTCCACCACGCCGGCGTAGTACCGACCCTCCGCGGGCCAAAAGATGCGAACCCTCGCGCCGACTTTGCCTTCCGGGTCCTCGCCTCCAGCCCTGGCGGCGTCGTTGAGCTCGCTCGAGCCGCCCGGGAGGACGTCCGTGAAGTCGAGCGCGTCGTGCCCGCCGAGCGCCGGCACCACCGCGCCGTTGCGAATCTCTCCATCCTCCGGGTCCGAGTTGTGACCCCTGGGCTCAACTCGGACCTTTGCTGCTGGCTGGGAGATTCGCCTTGGTCGGCCCGCTCGTTCGTCGTCGGCGACGAGGTCGGCGACGAGGTTGAACACGGCTCTGGCACCCGCCGCCGCGGCCGCCTCGTTGTTGGCCCACACCACGACATCCACCCCCGCGGGCGTCCACCGCATCTTCGACCCGGTGTCCGCCTGCAGCTTCCGAATCGTGGCGCCGCCCTTGCCGATGACGCCTCCCATGTGTCCGCGGGTGTCGACGTGGCACTCCCACCACTTGGGGCCGAACTTCTCCCACCGGCCAAAGTCCTTCACGCTCGGGGGACCGACGTTGTTGTTGTTGACGTTGTTGTTGTTGACGTTGTTGTTGTTGTTCATCGGCGCGGGCTCATCGATCCGGAGATCATCCCCGCGCTGTCCGACGTCGTTCCGCGGGTCGGGCGTCCACCCCGGCGCGGCGACACACGGAACCCATCGCGGCTTGTCCAGGTTCCTCGGCCAGTCGTGCAGGTGCGTCGCGGACAGCGCCCTCGAGCGGAAGGTGATGGGGTTGCCCCGGTCCGCCTTGCGCGCGAGCGTATCGATGACGAGCCGCGCGTCGCCCTCGGTGGCGAACTGCGCGAACGCGGTGACCGTTCCGTTGTGGTTGCGGATCAGTTGCGTTCGTTCCACGGCGCCGGCGTTGACGCGGAGGTTCACGAAGAGCCTCTCCACGTTGTGGGGTTTCGTGTCGGGGGGGTAGCCGTGTACCACCACGCGTCGCCACTGCAGCGTGGGGTCGCCGCCCCGGGCGTTGGTGCCGGCGCTCCCCGCGCCCCATGACCTGCGCTGCTCGCCCCGGGTCCTCGGCGGCGACTGCAACCCGATCGCCTCGCGTCTCGAGCCGATCAACTCGGGGGACCGCGACGCGTGTGACTGTTTAGGGACGGTATGGATTGAATCGTCGGTGCGTCCGCGTGGTTTGCTGTGTATGGCGCCGATTTCGTACGCGGCGTATCGTCCCGGGGGTTTGCGCTCGCGGGGAGTTTCCGCGTTCACGGCGTTTCTCGGGCGACTGCGGCTGCGTTCGGTGGCTGACGCGGTTGGGTTGGATCTGAGGTTTCTGGTGTCGGTGCCCTCGTGCGCCGAGTGGTTGCCGTCGGAGTGCGCGGACGCCGAGGCGGCTGCGGTGGCGGCGCGCGCGCTGGTACCCGCGGGCGCCGCGCGGGTATCATCGCTCTCGTCCTCGGACTGGCGCGGGGAAGGGTCGTCGGCTTGATGGGCCGCCTGGCTGGGGTTCGAGTTGCCCCTCGTTCCCACGGCGCCGCGCGCGGACCCCGCGCCGCGCGCGCGCCGCCTCTGCTGCTGCTCCTTCTTGAGCCTATCGAGCTCCGCCACCTTAGGGGACTTCATGATGTCCGCCACGACGCCTGATACGCGAGGGATGGATGGGTCAGCGGTGGAGGTCAGGTCGACGCGACGCACGTCTCGTCTCGCGCGTTTTCGAAACCTGATTGAGAATGAGACGGACTCGGACGTCCGAGGGATCGCCACGGGGTCGAGCGCGGACGCACCTGAGAGGCCCCTCGCCTTACCCCTCATGCGGGAAGATCGAACGGTTCTTCTGGATCGACGGACGCGCGCGACCGGCTCCTCGGGGTCTGGAGTCGACGCGGCGAGCGTGATTGTGCAGAGCGTCGCCCGCCCGAGGTTCACTCTTTTTGAGCAACGCTCCATCGCGCCTACTCGCCTCCTCCAAGATGATCCTCTTCCAGCATTTTTGATCAGCCTCCTTTTCGCAAACAGTTAACCAATTACCAACCAATTACGCGATATGCCCACGGGCATTTTAGTCAGATCACCAGCCGACGAAATGGATGTGAGAAATGCCATTTCACACCCGTTCAAAGTCCAAAACAAAAGCAACAACGGGGAGGGGGCCGAAAGCATTGGTCCCCCCGACCGTACGACGTGGCGACCATGCGGTGGAGGTTCGCGGCGCTGCCGCTGCTCCTATTGCTCACGCTGCTGCTCGCGGTCGCACAGCTATCCAACGCGCAGTCGGACCCGTCGCTCGGTGAGTACGACGACGACCTGGACGATGCCGACGACCTCGAGCGCCTGCAGGCTCTTCTCGACGAGGCGGAGGAGATGGGGATCGAGCTGGACGCGGACGACGCCATCGACGAGCTGGCGGGTCTGAGCGACGACGTGCCCGTGGAGGACGTGGAGGACGCGCCGCCCAAGGCGACGAAGCCCGTCGTCAAAACACCGGAACCCGCGCCAAAGGCGAAGCCCGAGCCGGCGAAGGCGAAGCCCACGCCGGCGGTGAAGACGGCGAAAAAGGCCGATCCCTCCTCGCCGGCTGAGCCCAAAGGCGCGACGGCCCCGAAGACGCCGCCCACGGAGGATACCAAGGCTGCCGCCGAACGCACCGCGAAGAGGCTCGAGGAGCTCGAACAGAAACGCGCGGAGGACGTCAAGCGCATGGAGGAGGAGTCCGCCAAACGAAGGGCGCAGACGCTGAAACAAAGGGCGGACGACGCCGCGAGGAAAAAAGCGGAAGCAGAAGCCGCTCGAGTCGGCGAACCGGACCTCACGGATTCCTCCGACGACGTCGCTCCCGCGCCCGCCCCGCGCGCCCGCATGCTCCTCGACGACGCCGAGGAGCTCGGTCCGTACGCCTCCGACGCCGCCGCCAGGGCCGCGCTGGAGAGGGATCTAACCCGCCGTTCGCTGCTCACGCTCTCCGTCTCGGGCGATAACACGCGGTGGGTCGGTTTCGAGGATATGCCCCAGCGGCTCAAGGAGCAGCGCAGCGGGCCGGAGGTTCGCATCGCGCGGGACCACGGCAACACGCAGGTGACCAGGCCGGGCGGGTACTGGCAGGCGGCGCGGTTCAACAAGGTTGAGCGGCCGAGCCGAAATAGGCTCCCCGCCAATTTCGGCCGGGGCAGCGGCGAAGGGACGCTCGCCGGGCCCCGCGCCGGGATCAACCAGCACGATCGCGTCGGCATCAACAAGGCATCGGGATGGCCCGGACGCCTCCACGACTCGCAGCGGGGCACCGATTCGTATCCCGCGATGGACACCCGGGACAACGTGGGTACGCACATCCAGCCATTCGTCAAGGGTGTCACGTCGTACTCCCCTAACCGAAGGTTCCAGAACTACCAGTACAGGAACCAGTTCCAGGCGTCCTACTTCACCTGCGGCACCAAAACGAACACCGTGGCCACGAGCTACACCGGCGGCGCCTCGCAGTGTGCATCCGGCGGCAGATACATGAACGTCGTCGGGACGCACTCGCTGAGAGACGGCGATTACGTCACCTTCAGCGGCGTCCTCGGCGACGACCGAGCGGACCTTAACAACAAGGTGCTCAAGGTTCTCGGCGTGGGCACCGACATGAACAACTTCTCCGTCGTTCCTTCGAGCGATTTCCCCACCGGTCAGAAGAAATGGGACGTGAGCAGCGCGTACATCACCAAGCTCAAGACGACCACCGCCGCTAACCCGCATCCGCTGGTCTCCGAGAGCGATTGGTCGTACGAGGAGGGCGATAAGATTTACTTCTTCGTCACCTTCAACGAGGCTGTGCAGGTGACCGGTACCCCGAAGCTGCTCTTGAACACCGGGAACCACTTCGAGGCTGGCGCGGTGAACGGGTACGCCACCTTCATCGGCGGCGGATTTGGCGAGAAGAAGACGTTTTGGAAGAACAACGAGCGGAGCCCGATTAAGAACCCGATGGAGCCCAACTCGTGGTACGAGGATCTGTACCACGTCAACGACGGCGGGTGCACGATGCGGGGGTTCCAGGGCGACGTCGACACGGTCACCGAAGCGGCCGTGCCCGACTGCGCCACGTACAGCGGCGTGACTAAGACGGCGGATGCCAAAGTTCGCACCCGGCGGGTGCACCCGTTTGAAAAGGGCGACCTCGTGATCATCCAGGGCGTCACCGGCGCTGACGCGCACTTGCTCAACAAGCAGCACACGATCGGGTCGGTGAGTTCCACGGGTGCGAGCGGTAACGACCTGTTCACGTTCATTCCCCCGCTGGATCTGAGCGACGGTTCGCTGGAGTTTGACGCGAGGTTCGCCATCGTCGGCCGCGCGAACATCGGCGCGTCCTGCCGCGCCGGTGGCGTCGGAGACAAGACGTCGCACGGCGAGAACTACTGCATGTTCTCGCACGATACCAGGTACTCGCTCCCGGTGTCGGATTCCACTTTGTTGGACCACACGAGGTACGCGCAGCAACTGCCCGGGCAGCCCGGCCGGTTCGGCATCGGCAACACGGGCGGCGGCGCCACCTTCGCCGTCGCCGCCGAGGAGGGCGGCAGCGTCGTGAACACCCGCAAGGAGTTTCAGTACGCCGAGGACCGCACGGAGCAGTACATGGACAACGTCCTCGCCTTCGAACTCGTCGTCCAGTCTGACGATGCGTACGACCAAGCCGACGTCGCAAACACCGCCGACCAGGAACACCTCACCGCGGATCTCGAC
>Ga0315320_10000466_pt1 | contig 33228 bp, 28 predicted proteins | sample M140m21515metaG_FD_203458 | JGI IMG/M metagenome (GOLD analysis project Ga0315320, IMG submission 203458) | Ammonia-oxidizing marine archaeal communities from Monterey Bay, California, United States - M1 40m 21515 | ecosystem: Environmental > Aquatic > Marine > Coastal | place: USA: California... | reverse complement strand
CATGAGGCAACAGATGAAAGCTTCCAAGTCCTCGGGGCCGGTGATTATCGCGGTTCTCGTGCTGCTGTTGCTCATTCTGCATCAAGATAATTGGTTTTGGACGGATGCCACGCTCGTGTTTGGATTCATTCCGATCGCTCTTTTTTGGCATGCTTGTATTTCCCTGGCGGCCGTGGCAACTTGGTTTCTTGCGACTCGAATCGCTTGGCCTCTGTCAGATGACTTTGAAGATCATGAGGGAGGTGAATGATGGATCATCCAGGATTACCACAACTGATCATTATCCTTGTCTATCTGGGCTTGCTCCTTGCATTGGGGCTATTCTCAAGCCGTTTATTCAAGGGCACCAAGGAAGATTACCAAGTTGCTAGCCATTCGATTGGCCCGTTCTTGTTGTTGATGAGTATCTTCGGAACAACGATGACGGCTTTTGCTCTGGTCGGTAGCAGTGGTGAGGCATTTCGTGAGGGGGTGGGTGTTTATGGCATGCTTGCCAGTAGCAGTGGCATCGTGCATTCGCTCTGTTTCTTCTTGATTGGGGTCAAAGTCTGGAAATTGGCACGACGTTACAAGTACACGACGCAAATCGAGTTCTTCCGAGATCGACTCGACAGTGATTTTGTCGGTTACCTGATGTTTCCAATTTTGGTCGGACTGGTGATCCCCTACTTATTGATCGGGGTGATCAGCGGCGGAGCAGTCATTCAGTCGTTGACGGGAGGCTTAGCGCCCGACTTGCCAATGTTTCAAGTGTTTGATGCAGAGGGTAATGCGAATCCGGCTTTGCACGGCGGTGTACCACCTTGGCTAGGATCAATGGTGATCTGTGTCGTTGTTCTGGTGTATGTCTTTTTCGGTGGCATGCGTGGAACCACTTGGGCGAACACATTTCAGACGTTGGTCTTCATGATCCTAGGCGTGGTTACTTTCTTTGTGATTGCGAACAAATTGGGTGGTCAAGAATCCCTTCTTGATAATCTCAAGACATTGGCTAACTCGGTTCCAGAAGATAAAGTCACACGGTCTGAAATGAGTAAGACCAAGTTCTTTACTTACCTGTTAATTCCACTTTCGGTTGGGATGTTCCCGCATCTATTTCAACATTGGATGACTGCTAAGAGTTCGCATGCTTTTAAGTTGCCGGTGGTTTGTCATCCATTCTTTATCATGATTGTCTGGGTCCCATGTGTGTTGGTCGGGATTTGGGCGACCGGTCTTCCTGCAGATATGCACTTGCCAGCCAATCCCAACACCATCCTGCCGTTTCTCGTGAAAACCCAAACTGGACCCATTTTAGGAGGGTTCCTTGCGGCAGGTATTCTGGCGGCGATCATGTCCAGTCTGGATAGCCAGTTCCTGTGTATCGGTACGATCTTCAACAATGATGTTGTGACGCATCTTGCCGGAAAAGATCGGTTCAGTGATCGACAACAGGTCATGTTCACTCGACTGTTTATCATAGGGATTGTTGCGATCACCTATTTTCTGAGTCTGGGAAACGTCCGCAGCGTTTTCGCTCTTGGTGTTTGGTGCTTCAGTGGTTTTAGCGCACTGTTTCCGATCGTGGTGGCAGCACTGTATTGGCGAGGTCTTACTGCAGCAGGGGCAATCAGCGGAGTCTTTGCCGCGATCACTAGTTGGTGCATCTTGTTTTATCAAGGTACGAAGGTACCGATGGAACAAGGTGGTTTGAGTAAGTTTGTCTTGGAGCTGCCGATTGGTGAGGAGAGTTATGAATTGATGCCAGTGGTTGCCATGATGTTGAGTTCGACGGTCACCATGATCTTGGTCTCGCTTGTTACGCCACGGCCGAGCGAAGAAAAATTGGCAAAGTTCTTTGACTAGCTCAGACGCTGATCATGACGGGCAAATGACGTTTGGCGAGGTACGGATCACATCGGCCTGATGGTGTGATCCTGATGGTGAGCGATTTTTTGTTGCCCGTTCGGCCTTGTTTACGCAGGTGCAGACAGTCTGCGGTAAACTGCCACAGCGATGGCCAAGCTGACGATAGCCAAGCACAGTGCATCACTTCAGTTCGAGGGTTCCAAAGGTGGAAGTATCTTGCCAAGAATCATCCTCGGTGTGTAACCATTTTGCGATGGCATCACGTTGTGCGCTGCCATGGTCGTCATTGACTTGAAACTCGATACCCATGACAGTTCCGGCCTTGTTATCGGCCGCATGGGTGCGGATTGCCATTTCAACGATGTAGCCTTTTTTATTTTTCTTTGTAGCTGCTTTGATATCAGCTTCGTCGTAGCCAGTGCCCTGCCCTGAGATCTTGCCTTCGAAATTGACGCGGTATTGGGCATCATCGGACTCATACGAGATAGATCTATCTTGTTGCTGATCAAGAAATAATTCGACTGAATCTTGAGCCCAATCATCGCCTGCATCAGCGGATAATTCTGAGTCTTTGACCACCCACAACGCGTACAGGTAGCGATCGTCCCAAAGCAATCTTACCGTTGCTGTTGCCATGTCTTTGGAGTCAATTTCCAGCAGGTCAGCGATGGGTTGATTGACCAAGTATTTTGGGCAGGTCTTCCATATCTCATCGATTTTAGCGTCAATCTTGGGTGTTCCCTTGTTTGCGGCAGCGACACCTTTCTTTGATTTATCAGGCTGATCTTGCGACCATGCTGTGGCTGCAAATGAAATGACAAGGCATGCAGACAAGAATCGAATCATGTGTGGCTCACGCTTTGGTGGATGGGGTATTTCGGTGTTTCACTGGATATCGCCGGTTGGTCAGTGTAGTCGAACGTAGGTGACAAAAAAAAAGACGGCGAGCAGATTCATCTGCTCGCCGTCGTCATATTTGTTTGGGCATGATTAGCCGCCGATGGCAGGATTAACCTCCGAACGGATCACCACCGAATGGGTCAGCACCACCCGCCGCAGGTGCGCCCCCACCTCCGAATGGATCAGCACCAGCCGCAGGTGCGCTTCCGCCCCCGAATGGATCAGCACCAGCTGCAGGCGCGCCTCCGCCTCCGAATGGATCAGCTCCAGCCGCGGGAGCACCTCCGCCCCCGAAGGGATCGGCACCACCAGCTGCCGGCGTGCCGCCAGCTGGTGCGTTGGGCTTGTCATCGAATGGTTCTTTCATCGCTCCCGCAAGAGCGTCATCAGCCATTTTAGTCGGTGCAGCTTGTCCACCTACGCCCGAAGCAAATGGGTTTGCTGCTGCCGGTGGTGGTGTTGGTGGTGGTGTGACAGTCCGTGATGGAACACGGGGAGCCGGTTTGGCGGCTGCGGAATTTTCAGGTGTTGCCCGAATTTCACCGTAGCGTTGTCGAGATCTTGCGTTGGCTTGTGCTAAGGCCTTGATTCGGGCTGCTTGGCGAATTTGCTCCAACTTGAGTCGACCATTGCCTTGGAATCTTGCGAGCGATCGACCGATGGAAGGATTTGGCCCACCCAAAGCTTCGATGCCAGCACCAGTCTGCCAATCTTTAACAGCCTCTTCTGGACGTCCTGAAACGTAGTTCACGATTCCTCGGTAGTAGTAGACACGTGGGTCCTGACTACCGTTCTCGACTGCGAGAGAGAAAAATTCGAGAGCATCGGTCAAGCGGCCACCGTTGTAGGCGTGCACACCTTGGCCATAAGTTTCGGCCAAGATAGCGCTTTGGTTTTGAGCTGATGCGTGATTGGCATTCAAGCTGCCAATGGTCGCCAATGCTGCTGCAAAGATGGTCAATGCGTATTTTTTCATCGCGGAAGCATCCTCCCCCAGAAAGATGTAGAGTAAGCCCGAAACCGGCAACGGTTTATCAAGTGGAGTAGCCGATGGGCCCAGAAAAGTTGAGTTGATCAATCACCCAAACTGTAATCTTGAGAACCGCCGGCGGCAAACGTTTTTCGACGGGATCGGCGGTGATGTTGGTAATCAGTTGTGCCATGTGGTTGGGTTATGACGCCAAGACTCGCTTCTAAAGTGGTTGCAGCCTACGGGTGACTGGCCTGCTGCTAGCTAGACTCGACTCGCCACAACGCCTGAATCATTCAATCCAGCCCCCTCCGAGAACCCGGGTCCCGTCGTAAACAACTGCTGCCTGACCCGGTGCAACCGCGAGCTGTGGTACCTCAAATTCGGCCGAAAATCGTGTTTGATCGGAGGGATCAACAACGATCAGAGCAGGCTGGGGAGGGGCGTTGTAGCGGATTTGGATTGATACTTGGTCAGGCAGGCCTGTTGGGTCGACTAGCCAGTTTGCCTCATTTGCCGTGAGGCCGGGTTTTGCGAGTTGCTCCTTGGAGCCAATCACGACCTGATTGGTGTTAGGATTGATTTCGGTGACGAAGAAAGGTGTACCCATGGCTACTCCCAGCCCCTTTCTTTGTCCGATCGTAAACGCTTCGTAGCCAGCGTGCTGACCGACAATTTCGCCGTCAGTGGTGATGATCTCGCCACCTGTGTGAGCAGATTTCTCTGGTTCTCGGGCTCGAACGAAATCACTGTGGTGTCCTTGCGTGACGAAGCAGATTTCCTGACTGTCTTTTTTTCCAGCGACTCCCAAACCGAGTTCTTCGGCGATTTCCCGAATTTTAGGTTTCTCAAATCCCCCGACGGGTAACAGCATTCTGGGCAGTAAATCGGGGCGTATTCCGAAGAGTGCATAAGACTGGTCTTTTGCGGAATCGAGTCCTCGATGGAGTTCGTGGGAGTTGGGATTCCCATCCATCGAGACCTTTTGGGCGTAGTGTCCGGTTGCGACGAATTCAGCGTCAACACCGTCGGCGTAGTCGAAAAGTCGCCCAAATTTGATCCATTGATTACATCTGACACATGGATTGGGGGTCCGACCGTGCAGGTAATCGTCGACGAAGTAGTCCACGATTCGGCGAAAATCTTCCTGCAAGTCGAGTGCATAGAACGGGATATCCATTCGCGAGGCCACGCGTCTTGCATCTGCCGCGTCAGAAGCCGTACAGCAGCCCTGCTTGTGATCAGCTCGTCCTTGAGCCATTCCACCGAGGACTGGAAGGCCGGGTTTTCCATCTTCGACTCGACAGGCTTGACTGGATTCCTCCCCATGACGCATGAAAACACCGATCACTTCGTGACCAGATTCCAATAGCAGGTGTGCAGCGACGCTTGAATCAACGCCGCCACTCATCGCGAGAACGACTCGGGCCATGTATATTTCAACTCCGGTGAGAGGTCATGATTGTTCCCCATCGACGCCAAGTCGGGGGGGCAGCAGCCATTCATCTGATTTCGATTGCCGACGCTACCGAAATCCTGTCCCACATCATACGCATGGAGACCGTCACGAGAATGGATGCCGAACTGGTTAACCGCAGCAATGAGATTCACGAGCGCCTGAAACAACTTGGAGACTCTCTTTGACTACGCTTCCAAACAGGGAGAAATTAAGCAAATTGAGGTGAAGATGGGTGATCCAGGATTTTGGGACGACAATGAGTCGGCACAAAAAACTGTTGCAGATCTCAAGTCACTCAAGGCCATTGTCGGGCCGATGGACGAATTGACGTCGTCGGTTGAGGATCTTGCCGCGCTGTTTGAAATGGCAGACGAGGATGAGTCGATCGCCGAGGAGGTGACGAGCGAGATCGTCCGGCTAGAAAAAATCCTCGAGGAACTTGAGCTCAAGGCTCTGCTCAATGGCCCCAATGATTCGGCTGGCGCCATTCTGTCAATCAATGCTCGCGACGGTGGAACCGATGCTAACGATTGGGCAGACATGATGCTGCGCATGTATTCCGCCTGGGCGGTCGGTGAAGGATACAGCATCGATTTGTTGGACCGGCAAGAAAATGAAGAAGCTGGTATCAACCATGCTTCGATTGCCGTGCGCGGACCAATGGCATATGGCTACCTGAAAGGTGAAGAAGGTATGCATCGGTTGGTCAGGATCAGCCCTTTTAATAGTGAAGGGAAACGGCAAACCAGTTTTGCAGCAGTGGGTGTGTCACCTGAAATTGATGATTCGATAGAAATTGATATCGAAGAGAAAGATGTTAGAGAAGACCGCTATCGTGCTGGTGGTGCTGGTGGTCAGCATGTCAATAAAACAGACAGTGCGATCAGATTGACACACCTCCCAACCAACACAGTTGTTCAGTGCCAGAATGAACGTAGTCAACATCAGAATAGAGCAACCGCTTGGAAGATGTTGCGCGCTAAGATGGCTCGCCTAGAAGAAGAGAAGCGGGAAGCAGAGGAAGCAAGGAAATACGAAACTCAAGCTCGTACCGGCTTCGGAAGTCAGATTCGAAACTACTTTTTGCATCCTGATCAGCGTGTGAAAGATTCCCGAACCGGTCACTACGTGGGTAACTTCAACAGCGTGCTGGATGGTAGTGAACTGCAGGGATTTTTTGATGCATTCCTTAGGCTGAAAGCAGGCAAGACAGAGCGAGAGGCCTAGCCGTCGCTAAGCAGGAAAAAAAGGATAGATTTATGAGCGAACTGAATAATAGCCAAAACGACCCTTATCAAAGTCCCCATGAAGTTGCTGACTCGAAGTCAGTTGTAAAAAAACGGGGATGGGGAAGTTTGGTTGTGGTTGCTTTTGTGCTCTTAGCGCTGGGCGTGGCAGGTATGCTCACCTTTGCAACCACTGCAACATTCAATATTCAACGTGCTCGCCCGATTGAAAGCCTTCGCCCGATTGAAGTTGACGCGACACAAGCGATCGAGTCTGGCACCCCGGCTCCAGAAGAAAAAACGTCTGCTGCAGAGGATGTGATACCCCCAGGTGCTGAGAGCACGCAGACTCCATGACGTTCAATGGACTGAACACTTTGCTACTCAAATAACACGCTGCCACAAAACCATGTAGACGCGGTCTCTTGTCGGCTGTCCATCGCCTCGGGTTCCCTGTTATCACGCAGCTTTCTGATCAGAGCCTGTTTCTGGTTTCCGGATTTCGTCCGTGATATGAAGTGCCGAGGAAGCACTCCGTTCACGACGCAGATCCCGAATCTTTTTGACATGATCGTGCAACTGATTCTCCATGTCGCGGATTCGGTCCTGACCCTTGGCATTGGTATCCAAGCTGTCTTCGAGTTCATCTCGTACGCTGCTGAGATGGGTTCTCAATTCTGTCACTTCTTGTTTCAACTGATCCCGCTCTCTCCGATCAGATTCGGCATCTTCCAGCTGGCTGGACAAGCGTTCAATTTCACGTAGCTGATGTGCGACTTCATTACTCTTTTTGCTGATGTCGTCGGCTAGCACCGCATGCTGTTCCGACTTGGCTTGAAGTTGCTTTTCCAACTCATCTATTTTTGTCGTTAGCTGTGTATTCTTATCGTGTGTGGCTTTTGTTATTTCAAGTTGACTCGACAGTTCTTCGATCTCAATTTGTCGCTGATCAAGTGTGCTTGTTTTTGCCGCTAGATCATCGACAACCGCATCGTGTTGCTTCGATCTGGCTGTCAGTTGTGTTTTTAACTCCGTGATAGTGGTGTCTCGTGCCTCCACTTCGGCTTGCAAAACAATTTCTAGCTGCTCATGTTCAATAGCTGTCTGTGACAGTACTTCGCTGATCTGTTTGGCTTCAGTCAGATGGGACGTGATTTGTTTTCCGAGCCGACTAATGGTGGCTTCGAGATCGTCGCGTGTGCTGAGAAGTTGCTCACGCTCCTGTTTGACGACACTTAGTTCAGCGGTGCATTCATCAAGCTGCTGCTGGGTAAGGCTGGTTTGCTTCAATTGCAATTGTAGGTGCCGTGCCTGATCAACCGCCTGTTGTTGGGTGGTGGTAAGAAGAGCATTGTCAGTCGTTAAAGAGCTAATATCGTCGGTCATGGAAAGGATGCGATTTTCCATCGCGTGAATTTCGGCAATGGTCACCGTGAGTTCACCTTGGATTTCATCGCAGACTCGCTCGGCAGTAAGAATGGTGCATTCGTGCTGTTCAATTTCATCACAGGCGAGTTCGATTTCATTTTGCCTGTGTTTCAGTGCAAGTTCTAGTTCGGGAACGCAGTCAGCTTGACGGGTAAGTTCCGAAATTTGCACTGCTTGTTGAATGAACAGACTTTCTAAGGCAGCGTTGCGTTCGTGGTATTGCTGGATTGTCTGCTTTGCCGTCTCCAGTTCAGATCGAGCAGTATTCCCTTGGTTTACCTGCTCTTTTAACTCTGTCGTGGCAGCGATTTCCAATGCCAGTTGTGCTCGCGTTTCTGCCAAATCTAAAGAATGAATTGCATTCTCTTCTCGAATAGCACACAGCTCCGTGACCTGTTGCTGTTGTTGTTCGACAAGTTGTTGCAGCTCGGCAGCTTTTGAGCGGAAAGTGAGTTTTTTGGCATTGGACTGTGCAAGCTCAGCCTTTAGCCCCGAGAGTTGTGCTTGTGTATCAGCATTGGTCTTTTGAGCAATGTCCAGCGCAAGGTCAGATTGTGCAGCAGCCGCAGTTTTGTCGCTGAGTTGGGACTCCAATTCAGCAAGTTGTGTTTGGCAGGCAGCATTGAACTGTTCGAGTTGAGAACGGTTTTCACGCTCATCTGCAATTTGCAGCTCGAGTTCGCTTAATTGTTGCTCTTGTTCAGCGAGGTCTGCGTTTTTCAGTTCCAGCTCGGACTCGCATTTTTCCAACGCTTGGCGTTGTTCGGAAAGTGAACTCGCTGCTGCAGCGAGATCGGTGGCAAATTCGTCACGTTCAGTCTGAATCTGTTTCGATAACGTAAGGTCAGATTTAAGTTGTGTCAGGGTTTGTGCGTGAGCCTGTGATTGTTGCTCAAGCTGGTCTCTTTCGGTACGAAGCGCGTCGAGATCCTTACATCTTGCGACCAAATCCTGTTGGGTTTCAAGTAGAGATTCATTCGCTTGCTCCAACGCCTGGTTTTTTGATTCGATGCGGTGTTCGAGATCTCTAATTGTGTCGTGTTGTTGTTCTTGGCCAGTCTGTTGGATCCGTGCCTGCGCCAGCGAGGTATCGAGTTCATATTGAGCAGTTTCAAGCTCGGAGACGCATTGGCGATATTGCTGATCTAATTTTTCGAAGCTTTCTTGATGAGCCTGATTTCCTGCCGTCAGCGTAGCGTTCTTTTCTATCAATTCTTGGAGCTGATCAATGACCGTCTGATTTCGCTTTTCCTCATCCCCAAGCTGAATTTCGGCTTCGTTGAGAGAGATGCGAAATTGGTTGATTTCTTCCTGTGAGCTTTGTGAAATCTGTTCCAGGCGTTTGTTTTTTGCACGGAGAGTGGAGTGCGCTTGCCGCAGATTTGTTAAATCCTCGGTGTTAGATTCATTTTGTTTTTGAAGCTCTTTGACTTGAGTCTTTCGTTGTTTGAGCGAACTTCGGACTTTTAAGTAGCGTGTCTCAAGATCGGGATCGTTGGCGGAGTTCTTTCCACGATCTCGATACCAAAGCAAGTGCCCGAGCAACGTTCCTGCCAGCAAAAATAAAGCGGCAGATGACAGGGGCATGCCCAAAAATTGTATGGAATTACCTAACAGGTCGATCATTGAACTTTCCATGTTCGCGAGAGCGCGTCCTGCGCGCAGCGAGAGCCAGAGTGTTGATTCAGGCTGATAACATGAATTGCCCTGCCGCGTCGACGTTGAATCTCAGCAGATTGTTTCACCAACTTCTTGTGAAACACGTTTAGTGGTGCAACTTGTTCAACTTGATTGCTGTGGGGAGGGAGCGACCCGAATGACGACTCCCTTGAAAGCAGGCGTTTTGCTCTTCGGGTCGGCACGTCGAGAGACAAGGACGTTTGCCTCCGGAAAGTACATCAGAGCGTTACCTGGTCGAATGGGTTCGTAGCATCGTGCCAAAATATTTTGCAAGGTGCCCGTATCACTAGTGACGTCCACGCGATCTTCGTGCTCCAACCCGAGGCGTTTGAGATCATCGGGGTGCATCAAGATGATGTCGCGACGAGTCTGATTTCGATACAGGTCTTCTTCTTCGTAAACGACCGTGTTGAATTGGCCCTCGCTCCGCACTGTCATGAGCCGCAATTCCTGATCTTGCCGACCTTTGAGCTCTGGAATGGTGTGCGTGTGCAGGTTTGCGCGGCCATCGGTGGTGGCAAACTTTGGTTTGTGGAATGTTCGTCCGCCGATCTGAAATTCTTTTCGTGTTTGTTCGATGTCAGCAATTTGGTCGTATCCTGGAACGACATCGGCAATCCATTGTCGAATGGTGCTGGTTTGCTGCATTGTGTTCCAGTCAACTCCACTCGCATCGGGGATCAGACGTTTGCCGAGCTCGGCGATCACTTCGACTTCACTTCGTGGTCCCGGTAGGCGTCGCGGACCACCATCGCTCAAACGCACATAGTTGAACATTGATTCCTGAGTGGTGGGTGTCGATTCTTCATCACGGGCCAGCACCGGCAGAATGTAGGTCTCTGCAGCCAAGCCATTTACATGGCCAGTATTCATGGTGGTGCTTAGCATCACGTTCATATCCAAACGTGAAAGTGCTTCCGCTGCAAATTTGGAATCCGGGTTCGAACCGAACAAGTTTCCACCCAGCGAAAATCCAAATGAAAGCTCGAATCTGCTCGCTGCTTCCATGCACTCCAGAGTGTCTTTTCCGACGGTTGTTGGTAGCTTGACCTGGTACTTTGACTGTAGAGCATCGAAGATCTGTGTCTTAAGTTTCGGAGTCACGCCCACACTGCCAATGCCCTGCACATTGCTGTGCCCTCGAATCGGCATCAGCCCACAGCCAGGTTTGCCAACCATTCCACGACAGAGTGCAAGGTTTGCTACGGCCTGTACATTTTGAACTCCATGTGCATGGTGCGTGATTCCCATCGTCCAAGCAAAGATGCACCGTTTGGACTTGGCATAGACTTTGGCAATATTTTCGATTTCGCTACGTGGCACACCTGATTTTGTTTCGATCTCTTCCCAAGTTATTTCGTTGATCGCGTGTTGCCAAATTTCGGCATCATTGCAATGAGCTTGAAGGTATTCGACGTCTACCGCATCGAGTTGACTGACCGCCTTTGCAAGGCCCCACAGCAGGGCCAAGTCGCCTCCAATGTGGGGTTGCACATAGTGGCTTGCAATTTTGGAACCCTTGAACAGGGAAACAGGGTCACTTGGGACCCGAAACTTCAGCATTCCGGTTTCGCGAACGGGATTGATGACAATGACCTTGCCGCCACGACGTCGCAGATGCATCAGACTGGTCATCAGCCGAGGATGATTACTGGCAGGGTTTCCACCAATCACAAACACACAGTCAGCTTGATCCACATCTTCAAGCACCACAGTGGCTGTGCCGCTCCCGACTGCTGTTTGAAGTCCAACGCCGCTTGCTTGATGACAGTAGTAGCTGCAATTGTTGATGTTATTAGTGCCGTAAACTCGGGCCATCAACTGCAGCAGAAATCCTGCTTCATTGCTACTGCGTCCACTGAAATACCAGAACGTGCGATCAGCCTCGGTTTTACGAAGTTTTTCGGTAATCGCGGTAAAGGCTTCTTGCCATGTCACGGTTTCGAAGTGTGATGCACCTTTGCGGTATCTGATCGGATGAACGAGTCGACCTAGATGTTCCAGTTCACGAGGTGAACGTTTTCTTAAATCATCGATCGAATTCTGTTTCCAGAAAGTTGGTTCAATGGCTGGTTGCATATCAGCGACCATTGCCTGCAGTGATTTTTTGCAGACTTCCGGAAAGGATCCGGTCTCATTGACCATGCCACCTTTCTGGCCACCCATGCCCAATGCACAGGTTTTGCACGAGTTGCGAGTGCGCATGGCTTTGTACAGCTTCCACAGTCCACCTGCTTCCCGTCCTTTTTTCCAGGTGTAGCGTATTGCTCGGAATCCGCCCCCGCTGCCAACCTTCATTAGAGTGCCTTTCCTAAAGGTGCAATCATGGCTCTTGCCGTGTCGCTAATTGTCTCAGAAAACAGACCTGTTGGTCATTAGCTCAGCGCTGCGGCACCGTTCGTGTATCCGTAAAGCAGATTTGGCTGAATTACCGTCGGTAAGTTTTGATTTATCGCTCAACTTTTCTCTAGGAGAATCTGGCACGTCATATTGCGGGCCAAGTTGAGAAACGATCAGGGTCGCAGGTTCTCGCCTCTCGCATGTCGAGCGAGTGTTTCCTGATATTTCTGTTTGCCTTCTTCAACAGACTTTCGGATTTCTTTGGCACTGTCCTCGGATTCTTTTCTCAAGTCAGCAATCATTTCAAGGGATTCAACCTGAAAGCCACTGATGGCATCGACGAGTTTCTGTACGGATTCCGGATTGATGGTGCTTCCGTAACCTGCTTTCAGTGCAGCGCGTTCCAGTTCTCTGCCGAGGTCTGCGATGTCTTCTAGTCCTTTGTTGACTCCAGTCTTCATTGCTTCGGTGGCCTGGGTAACTTCGTGCAGTCCGTGCTGGCTGGTGTAGACCGTCCCCAGAATGGTGAAAACATGCTCGTTGGTTGTGAAGAATGTTACAGATCTTCGATACACCCGTTCTTTGACGTCATGGGTTTGTTTAAGTTTGGTGATTAGTGTTTCACCAACGTCATAGCCAACTTCAAGATTTTCCGCGATGTCCTTGAGCAGTTGGTAGGTTGCATCTTCTTTCTCAAAGCTGTAACGAGCTTCATCTCGGGTCAATTCGAGTCTGCTTTTTTCACTTTCATCATCACCGCTGTAGGCGTCCAATGCCTGTTGGGTGTCACTCAGGGAAACTTTTGCTTGTTCGAGGATGGGTATTTGTGCATCGAACAGATCACGGGCCAGAATTTCTGCTTCCTTCAGTGCGAAGCGGAAGTCAATGTAGCCTTCCATGATCGCTTCTTCACGTTTTAGCTGGTCTTTCGTGTCCTTCGCGACTTCACTGTAGACTTCGACAATTTTTTCGAACCGATCACTAGGTGTGCCACGGCGCATCTTCATCCACCAGTTTGACACTTTCTCAGTGCCGCTGATTTTTCCATCATCGAGCTGATTGATCAGCTTTTTGCTGTCTTCGCGGACTGAGTCAAACATCTGAGTGATACTCATGTACCGGTCACCAACCGATATCCCCTCGACGTTTTCCCGTACAAGAGCATTGAAGGCACTCATGTGCTGAATGACATCTGCGATTGCGAGGACTTTGGCCTCATCGAGGTGTTTGACATCTTCGAGCAGGCTGATCAGTTCCTGCGGCGCTGTATTTGAACTATCAACACCGAAGTCTTTGAGCACATTGACAGCTCGACCAAGGTATTTACGCATGGAGGTCGATTCCTGAGCCTGTGTGCTGGAAGCTTTGGGTTCAGGGGCAGGTTGCTGTGCTTGATCTGACATGACGGCGAATTCTCCAGGGAATAAGTTGTCGGAGAATCGGCGTTTCCGACCCTTCTCAACCGTTATTAGATTAGCGCTTGAACCTCGCGGCTGCAATCAGCTACTCAGGGGGGAAACGTGATTTCCAGCCAGCTTGGGGTTTTCACGCTCCCCGAATGCGGAAAACGTGCCGATTGAATAGACTACATCTCGGTCAGGACACTCCAACCCCGCTCCGCGAAGATCATGGCTAACCAGTCTCAAGCCCAGGCGCCCTATCGATCCACAGGCTCGACTCAACGAAGATCGAGCTCTTTACCAGAGGAGAGTCTATCGCTTCAGGAGACTCTTCGAGTCATGGATGTGGCTCGGGAAATGCGTGATCAGCGGGAAACAGCTGAAGAGATGTTTCGACGCGATGATTTGAGGATCCAGTTGCGAGATAAGCTGGTTCGCACGGCTCGTTTGTCCGGTGACAATGTCACGGAAGAAGAAATCGAGCTCGCTATTGAGCAGTTTTTTGAATCTGTGCACAGCTACCAAGACCCTCAGCCTGGCATGAAATCTTTCTTGGCTTATTGTTGGGTTTGGCGTGGTCGCCTGGCTCTTGCGGCAGCTGCTCTCACCACGGTCCTCGGTGGACTCTGGTTTCTGTTTTCCTGATTTTTTAAGTTCAAGGTTACTCGCGAGATGACGATTCCTGGTCCCACCGTGCATCAACAACTGATGGATGCATTCAAACGCTTGACCGAGCAATTGGAACAAGACCGGAAGGGCATGCATGATGTACAAAAAGAGTATGAGCAACTTGATGCAGAACGTGATGATGCCCTACGCAGTCTTGCGGAACACTATCTTCCTGAATTGACCGCTGATGCGATCGCTTCAACATGGCGAGAGGTTCAATCAGAGATCTCAACTCTCTTATTGCAAAAAGAGGACGAGGACCGATCCTTGCAGGAAGAACTGAAGCAATTGCAGAAAAACCGAGGAGCAACCGAAAAGGCTCTCGTCGAAGCAACCAATGTTTTGGATGTGGCAATTCTGGAACAGAACGAAGTTTCAGCTGTCGTAGAGAAGCGTTTGCAGGAAGATACCCATTTTGTGGAGTTGGCAGACCGGGCAGCCATCGCTGAAATCACGCTTGAGAGAGCTGAATCAAATTTACACGAAATTGATCAAGACGCTGCCAGGAAGTTGCCCTCCTATCAAGCGAGTACGTTGTTTCAGTATTTGTACGATCGTGGCTACGGCGAAACAAGATATCGGAGCCGGGGACTGACTCGTCGTATTGATCGTTGGCTAGCACGTTATATCGATTTCACAAAAGCAAGGCAGGGCTACGATTTTCTGAAACAGACACCGGATCAAATGCGAAAAATCATCGCGGACGATCGCCGCTCATTGAATATTGTGATGGAGGAATTGGAGCGAAAGCGTGACCGGATCGCGAACGCACAGGGCTTGCCAGAGAAAATAAATCTCACTGAGCGATTTACCAAGGATCGACAGCAATGCCTGCAAACAGCGAATTTCATTTCTGAATCTATCAATGAAGCAGAAGATCGTATCCGTGACCTCTCAGACCCGCGTGGATCTTACTACCAACAGGCGATTGAACTATTCAGGCAAACACTTGTTGGATTCAAGTCGAGTGATTTAAAGAAGCGGGCTGAAGCCACGAAGGATGATTTGACGGATGATCAGATTGTGGCTCGCATTTCTGGCGTTGAATCTGACCGCGGAGACTTGCAAGAGGCAAGCCGCGATCGTCGTAATTTGCAAAAACAGAAACAGGATGTCATTGAGGAATTGGGACGAGTGATACAGCGTTTTCGTGCGGCTCATTTCGATTCGGTCCGCTCGCATTTTCTAGATACACTCAATATCGATGAGGAAATTTCCTATACCGAAGATGCAGAGGATGCACGTAAGCTATGGCAAAAAATTCGACGTTCACAACGATGGGGTGATCATGATTCAGAGGAAGATGCTGGTGGCGCTTCACTGAAGCAGGTCTTGGTCAATGCAATGGGCAAAGCTGCTGGTGAGGAACGTGGAGATGATGCGCGTCGTGCCGGTTCACGTCGGATGGAATACGATTCGACCAGTGATGCTCGCTCGGGGGTCGGGGATTACTCAGCAGACAGCTCTGGTGATCATTCTCGCTGACGTCTCAATTGGAAGGACGTCTCAATTGGAAGTCTGTGGAGTGTTGCGTTCCAGTGGCTTTGAAGCGGCTGAGCGAACTGTGAAATAACCGTGATGCGCCCATTTGGGCACGATATCCAGACGCCAGCAAGTTTGTTCGAGCGGAGTGAGATTTGCTGTCCCCTGTGGCAGCCCTCCTAATGGCACTAGTGTCATCGCAGCATCAGGAAACGCGATGAACCGCGTCAGCAACGCCTCTAAGTGGACTTGCTGGATGGTTCCGCCCACGGATACATAATCCTGCATCTCGGCGGACGAAATCGCGTCCATGCCCGCTAGTGAAAGAGCATGGTGGTCCTCATCAATCAACAAAGCGATTTTCAGATCAGCTATCTCCTCTTCGGGTGACAGGGCCAAGGCGACATTTGCATAGTGACTGTTGGTGAAGGGAATGACGCCTGTTGGGCTATTCGGTCCAAGCCGAATCAAGCGATCTTCCTTGATGGATTGTCCTACGAGCCGCTTGGCTGTTTCATCGATCATCCAGTCAGCGGGTTCGTTGAAGGTTCTCGAAACCATCACTGTTTCACCACCGGGGCGGCGAGCAAAATTGGGGCGGTTGCTGGTGTCGGTCGGCGCTTTGGAATTCAACAGTGCTTCGGCGGAGGCTTGTTGGCTCGATAGATAACCTGCCTGCTCATTTGCAAACCGTTTCCTCCACGTCAGTGGTTCGGCTGTTGCTCGCGTGTAGGCGTCGATTCCGTTGGCGAGTGCCGTATTTTTTTTGGCCAGTTCATTTAAGGCGTTTGTGCACGCTTGGGAAACCTGATTCCGACCTGTGGTGCGACGATTTAGTTGGCTGATTTGCCGAAGTAAATTGGTGTAAACCACTGGGATTTGATCTGTGGTCGTTTTCTCAGCGACTGAGTTGATGATGGCTGGCAGTGCGACCAAGGTAGCTTTCTTCAAACTAGCGATCTCGCTTATTTTGGCATTGCCTGTCTGGTGGGTTATCATCCACTCAATCGCATTGGCACGGGTTAAGTTTGCCGAAGCCTGAACCCATAGTTTGCAAACTTGTGCGAAGGCTTGTGTGCCATCACCTTTGACATCGCCATCCAGTGTTGCAAAGCCCGTCTGTTCTAGTTCCTCGCAAATACGTTTCATTTCTTTAGTGGCAGCAGCAACGCTGCCAACTTCATTTTTGATCTTGTCATTTGCTTGTGCGAGATACTGCATTCGTCTCACTTTCTTGTGGTTCACATCTCCGGTTGTGAGTAGGGCATCAAAATTGAAGAGATATTTCTTGTGTTCCAGTGGTCTGAAGAAAACCAGAGATTCACGCATTTGCATGCCCTTGGCCTCCATTTGTTTTGTGAAGACTTCCGGGTCATTTCTGTTTTGCAGGCTTGCGGCAGCCTGCTGAAGAAATTTTTGGAATCGTGGTGAGTCACGTCGCAGTTTAGTAATGAGCTGGGTCATCATTTGGCTACCGCGCGGAGTTCGCGAGTAGGACAAGCCAAACTGGTCGATTTGCACGGCGAGTAAAAACAGTTTTCGGGTTAGATCAGCACCGATTGGCTCGGACATCAATTCGAGGTGTTTTGCATCTCGTCGTGCTTTCCAGAGTCGGGCGGCTGATTTTGAGATTTGACGGTCAGAAAAACTGGCTGGATCGTTCCGTCTTTCAAACATACGTGTCACGACGTCGAGTTCTTCTAAATACGTTTGGTGCAATTGGTTTGCCAACGCCTCAGCACCATCGATCGTCCCGTGGATTTTAAGTGGTTGAGTTGGATCCTTGCCCGTGGGATTACCGATCGCAGGAGGGTTGCTTCCCAAAAAAAACAATGCAGTGCACGACGCAAGAATGATCAGTCGCGGCTGCGTGGTCGCCATGATGAATTGTGAGAAATTGAACATGCTATTTGGTCTCCTCGCGGATTACTGCCAGTACATCACCACCTTCGATCTGAATTACGCTGCCATCGGATCCGCGCAAGGAAATCATTCCTAAGGTGGCCGTCAATGCTTTGTCGGTTGGGTTGTATTGCTGGAAAGCGACAGTCATCGCCTCTCCCGGCAGTGTCATCGCTATGGGTGATGATTCACTCGCTTGATAATAAACATCACACTGGACTTTCTCTCCTGCCAAGCTTGATGCGGTGGACATGTTGGTGGTGCCGTGCAGTAAGAGTGCTGGATAAGACCGAGAGGAGGCATCAGGGTTGTAGGTGATGATCTGGACGACATTGGGTCTGCCATCCCCAATGGAAATCAAATCCAATTCAGCGTTCGAGATTGCAATGGGGTCGGGTTGAAGGTTCAGAGTAACCTCGCCTGATTCCGGTAATGTGTCTTCGACCGCTTCGACTGCAGAGTTGGTCATTGATTTGGTTTTGGATTTGGCTGTTTCCAGAGCTTGCTTCATCTCTTCCTTGGAGCATCCTGGCGCTAAGAACAATACCAAGGTGAAAGGCAGCACAACCATGATTGAAGAGACCGCTGCGTATCGCTTTGTACCTCCTCTTCTTGGGGGGACGAATTGCATCTGTCCCCGAGATGAGTTCTTCGTGTCTGGCATCACACTACATCTGTTAGAAGAATAGATCGTCAGAAGTCACAGTTTTCCGGGATTGAGTCGGTCACCAGTGCTGGCGACAAAGCGTTGCTTTGGCGAACAGTAATCCGTAGAAATTTTAGCCTAACCAGCTTTGACCCACCCATGCTCGCTCGGCGGGAATCAAACGCACGAAATCATCAATAAAATACTAGTGCGTGTCTGTGGTGGTCGGTGGTGTTGCAAAGATAGCCACCAGCGAAAGCAAGACCATCAAGCCCAGGAATAGATAAAGGGCGGGTTCAAAGGTGCCCCAGATGTCGCGGGCAACACCCATCAGCAGTGGTCCACAGCCACTTCCAGCGACTGTGCAGCACCAAACAGTGCCACGAATTGAACCCAGATGTGTTCGTCCAAAATACCGTACCCAAACGACATTACCCACAGCTAGTAACATGCCCTGCCCTGCTCCAAATAAACCCACGAATGTGTGCAACGCGAGTTCGGTTTGTCCGAAGGAAACTGCCGCCAAGCCAGCACTGAGCATGATGGTTCCAACGGTTAGCAGGCGGTTCAGCGGTAGGAAGTCCGCCATCACGCCACCAAGAAGTTGGGTGAACAGCATCATCAATCCAAAGGTTTTAAAAAGATTGGCAGGTACCGTTGCATCAAATCCCAGATCGTTACAGAGCGTGAATAGATAAAAGATGATTCCGGTTCCAGCCATTGCCCAGACGGTGTTGCTGGCAGCGAGGATTGAGAAGGCACGACATTGAATGGCTTGTCGCAAGGTCAAGCATGAATCTGTTGCATCACATGCATCAGTCGAAAGGTCGGGAATGATTTCTCCATTCCCATCAACCGTCTGCCCAATATCTTCGGGTCGATTGCAAAACAGAAAAAAAACGGTGGGCAGCATGCTCGCTGCGACGATGATTGCTAAGCATTCATAGGTTCCACGCCATCCGATCGCGACGATAGAACCATGTAACCATTCAGGAATCCAGGCAAATGCAATCGCTGTACCAATACTCATGGCTGCAGAGACTCTTCCAATACGATTCCGAAACCACATCGAAATCGCATTGCCACTGAGAAGCGAGAGTGACCCTTGACCTAGAAAGCGAAGTAAAAAAAACGCAGCCAACAGAGAGTAAAAATTGGTGACATTCGCAGCGAAGTAGCAGGCAGCGGACAGCATTCCAATCGCAATCAAGCTGATGCCCCGTAACCCGTACCGATCTGAAAGTGGGCCTACTAACATCAGCGGAAGTGCAGCAAGCAGCGTACCTAGCATGTAGGCAAGCGATAGTTGGCTGTCACTGAGTTCCAGTGATTCACGAAGATAGGGTGTGAAAGCACTGACTGCAAAAGTTTGGCCAGGGCTCGTCGCGATCTGCAGCAGCATCGCTACGGGGATCATCACATAGCCGTAGAAAAATGGCAGCCGTTTGGCAAACGAGTGCGAGAATACGGGAATCACGTTGTCAATTCACCCGACATGCGTGCTCCTGAGGGCAAGTGATTTTTTCCTATCTTGCCATTGGCTTTAACCCAGCCCAACGGTCTGCCGCGGAGCTCAATGGCATTCCATCCTGATTGGTCAGTTTGAATTGGCTCCCCTCGCATGAACTGTTGGCATGCTTTTTGGTCAATCTCGAGTTGGTTGATCGGCATGAATGATGCCTCGCGTCGCAGTGCGCCAGCGTGCGCTGGTTTCCATGTTTGCCCTGCGCGATGGGCAAGTTCCGGACCGCCGATGGAAATCTGTTCTGCCCATACAGGTGCGGTGGGAGAAAAACCTAGAATGACCGAATCTCTGGTGTGAAGACGCGATTCAGATTCGGTTTCCTTGTACCAGTCTGTTAATGCGATAGGCGTTCGAATCGCCTTCTTCCGCCATTTCTGTTTTCTTGTTTTGGCTTGGTGAGAGTGTTGGATGGTTAGGGAGGCCGCAAAGCTGCCAGCACATTGATGGACATGGGGCCAACAGCGATAGCAACCGGGATCAGTTTCATATCCTTGCAGGCTTGCAACCGGTTTGGGCGTGGCTACACCTTGTTCAATAAGCAGTCGTATTTGTGCCTCATTTTCTGCTTCGGCAAAGGTACAGGTGCTGTAGACGAGTTGTCCGCCATCACGGACCAATTTGACAGCAGCTTCAAGGATGCGTTGCTGGCGAGACGCACTGTGGCTGATTTGGTGAGTCGATAGGGCTGACTGATTTTGTTTTCCCCTTGACATCATGGCCTGACCGCTGCAGGGAGCATCTACCACAAGCAGATCAAATGCTTGGGGTAACTGGTCAGCGAGTTTTTCAGGATCAAGACTTGAGATGGCAAAACGATCGGAACCCGCTCGGGCTAAGTTGAGTTGCAACGGAGCAACCCGGTTGCGGATAACTTCATTGGCAAGCACAAATCCGGCTGATTCGACATCATTGTTAGAGACTGCTTCCAGCAGTGCGGAAGCTTTGCCACCCGGGGCGGCACATAGATCGCAAACAACTTTTCCACGTAACCCGTCTCCGTCGGCTCCAGCCGCAGCCAAGGCTAAGAGTGATCCAGCATCCTGGATGAAAAAGTCTCCACACGCGTAGGCCACGGTGCGGGCAGGTGAACCAGAATCTTCCGCAGGCCGTCGTCCCAATGGGTACCAATCGATCGGAGAGCTTGGGACAGGCAGGTTTGCCGGATCTATCTCACGACGATGCCGAATCACATTGCGCCACGGACGGGCCATGGCAGTAGAGAATTCATTGAGGGAACCTGGGCAATGAATCTGACCGAGAACAGACGCGATTTGTTCTGGTGGAAAGGTGGGCTGGGCGCGATTCATCGGGGTCGTTGGAACCAGGTCAGGACAGCCATGCCAGTTGAAATGGCTCCAGCGAGCAATAGGGGAGACGTATAGGTGAACATCACGAATGTGATTTGCGCATCACGCGTGGTCTCTTCCTCAGGCGCTGCGGCAATTTCACCTGTCATCAACATCATGATTTCACTCTGGATCGCAGGCACACGTGAAGCATAAAACAGTCCTGCCGAGATGAAAGAGAAAATCAACATCAGCATCATCATGAATGCGATGCTGATTTGGGGAGGTCGACGCTGGGAAGAAGGCTGGTTCATGGCAAGACTCGGAGGCGGATATGCCGACTCAGTTTAACCACTGGAGGGGGAAACGACGAGGCAATAAAAACCTGTTACGAATCTTTGCAATAACCGCCAGTTTGTCGCTGGTGTTCATACAGCACAATGCCTGCGGTGGTGGCGAGGTTGAGACTGCGAACATGTTCAGAAGTAGGTAATCGAAGGGCCCGGGGGTCTTCGGGGTCAAGTATCGAGGCCGGTAGCCCCGAGGTTTCCCGCCCGAAAACCAAGACGTCTCCACGACGAAATTCGGCGTCCCAAATCGTTCGTTTTGCAAATTTCGACAAAAAGTACATCGGCCGGGGATGGAGTTGCGTTACCAAGTCATCCCAATTGACGGCGTCTCCACGCTCGAGGTGGGCCCAGTAGTCCAGCCCAGCACGCCGCAGTTTGGCATCGTCTAGCTGAAAAGCTGCAGGCCGAACAATCCACAGTTTTGCGTTGACAGCAACGCAGGTTCTCCCGATGTTGCCCGTATTCTGCGGAATCTCAGGCTGATAGAGCACCACGTGCGCCGAAGGCTCATTTTCTTTATTGTCGGGGCTGCACGCTTCTTTCGCGGCGCGGTTATCATAAGGAGCGTTGGTTAATTCGGGTCCACGTTGCCCCTCGGGTTGCGGTTCCATGCCTTTACCTGACAAACTATTCTGCGACGCTGCGTTGGTTGCATCATCTGCGGATTGAGACTCTTCACTCGGGCTTTGTTTTTCATTCATGGCGATTCAAGTCACCTGTCCAAACTGTCTGAAGCGGTTCCAGGTCAGCGACAAATTCGCTGGCAAGACCGGTCCTTGTCCAAATTGCAAGAAGGAGATCAAGGTACCGGATGCCTCCGAAGAAGTCGTCATTCATGCACCCGACGATGGGGCTCCCAAAGATCGTCAGGGAGTCAGTATTCTCAAGCCCCTGAAGCGTACCGAAACTGATGTGACCCGAAAGGGTATGATCATCACATTTGGTGCAATTTTGCTGGCAGTCGCCGCCGCGGTCGGACTGCGAATGGGCATGGAAATAATTCCTGTCTACATCCTTGCTATGGGGGCACTCTTTCTGGCTCCACCTCTGGTCTGGTCAGGATATAGCTTTGTTCGCGACTCAGAGTTGGAACCACACGTAGGGCCGGATTTACGAAATCGGGTCTTGATTCTATCTGTGATTCTGGCCGCTTTATGGCTGGTGTACGCTTTTGTACCCAGCTACGTGATGGAATATGATTCCCCAGCAGAAATGAGTTATCTGTGGTTTGGAATTATTTTTGCCGTGATGGTTGGTTTGGGAGCACTCGCATCAGCTGCCACTTTTGACTTGGAACCTTTGAATGGCCTGACGCTCGCTGGGTTGTATTTTATTGTGGCGGTTGTCCTGGCCTTGATCAGCGGCCTGACTCTAGCCACAAATGTTTGAAACCGGACCTTTCTCTGCTGGCAAGGTCGACTCCTTCCCACCTCCTGCCTTACTGCTTGTTCATGCTGCCAGAAGTTGTCGCATTACATCGCATCGGATCACTCGTTCGAATTCCACCCGCACAAGATGTGCCGGTTTCTGATCGGGTACGCCGGATTCTTGATCTGGCGCCCATGAGGCGATTGGCGTCCATTAGTCAGCTTGGAATGGTATCGCTGGTTTACCCAGGAGCCACCCACTCACGACTGGAACATTCACTGGGCGTCTACCACAACGCTCTACGTGTCATAGCCCGCTTTTCGTCGGACAGCGAGTTCACCGAGCGGATCACGCCTGCAATGGCAGAAGCGTTTGTACTCGCTGCTCTGATTCATGACATTGGTCACTGGCCTTATTGTCACCCCATTGAAGACATGGATATTCGGGAACTCGGTGAGCATGAGTCCCGGATCAGACAGTGCATCTACAACAGCGGTCTTGCGGAATGCATTGAGCAGGATTGGCAATGTGATCCATCTCAGGTGTTGGCTCTTTTGGAGCCAAAGTCGGAACCGCAGGTGACAGATCAAGAGGCGTGCTGTTTTTTACGCAGTTGTATCAGTGGTCCAGTGGACATTGATAAGCTTGACTACTTGCAGCGTGACAGTTTGCATGCTGGTGTGCCTTACGGCCGAAACTTTGACGCTGGACGTTTAATCAGCTCACTTTGCTTTAATCCGGAAACATCGCGATTAGCCATCATGGACAAAGGTCGAACAGCGGCCGAGATGATGGTCTTTTCGCGTTATGTCATGTTCAGCGAAGTTTACTGGCACCAGGCAGTCAGGTCGGCAACAGCCATGCTGCAACGATGTGTCTTCTTGCTTCAGAATCGCATTGATCTTGAATCGACTCTTGGGCTTGTCGATGCTACGTGGGTCTCAATGTTGCGACGGGCTGCTGAAGGCAGTGTTGCTGAACCGCTGGCTGAAGGTTTATTTGGTTCACGCCGCCGACTCTATAAGCGAGCGGCTGAATTCAATTTGGTCGAAGGTCGCGAGGTTCATCAAGCATTGGCGCGAAAGCCCTATTGGTGGTTGGTTGCCTGTTCAGAAAAATTGGCTGAGCGAATTTCTGCCAGGACAGGTATCCCCATCCACCCTGCAGATGTGCTGCTGGACGCACCGCCGGTGAAGTTAGAAGTTGATATTGATGTCGATGTGCTCGGTCGTGATGGAACCGTTCGCACTTTGGGTGATGTTTCACCAGTTGCTTCGGCTTTGGCTAGGCAACAATTTGATAACCAAGTCAAGCAAGTACGAGTATTCGTGCGTGATGATTTGCGACTTGAGTTGCAAAAATTCTTGAAGGCCAGTGACTGGGCGAATGAATTGCTGGCTTCTGCTGCACTACTAGAAGAGAATGTTGTATGACGAAGACTAGCCAACCCACGATCGTGGTCGCTACAGACAAGGATCACGCAGCACACTGCACGGCAGATTTGATCCATGAGACAGTTCGGGAGAATCCCTCTGCTGTTCTTGGACTTGCTACCGGAGGCACACCAGTGGGGGTGTACCGTTTGCTTGTGGAAAGGTTTCAAGCTGGTGAATTGGATTTTTCCAAAGTGACCACTTTCAATCTTGATGAATATGTTGGTTTGGGACCCGAGCATGATCAAAGTTATCGTTACTTCATGCAGCAGCAACTGTTTGATCATGTCAATGTGTTACGGGAACGAACGCATGTCCCCAATGGCCTTGCATCCAACATTGAAAAGCATGTGGCCGAGTACGAAGAGCAAATTTTGCAGGTGGGCGGCATTGATTTGCAACTCTTAGGAATTGGTAATAACGGCCATATCGCTTTCAATGAACCTGATTCACCAATTGACAGTCGGACACGCTTAGTCGATTTGACTGAGAACACCATCGAAGCTAACTCACGGTTTTTTGAATCAGCTGCGGAGGTGCCCAGGCACGCAATCACGATGGGGATAGGGACGATCCTTGAGTCACAGCGGATCGTGTTGATGGCTACGGGGAAATCAAAAGCCAAAGTTGTACAAGCTGCAATTGAGGGGCCTGTTGATCCCGCTAATCCTGCATCACTGTTGCAGGGGCATGCAAGACTGACATTTGTGCTTGATCCCGAGTCTGCCAGCGAATTGAGGCACTGATCTTTATTAAGGTGACGGATTTTTTTGCGTCACAAGCATCCTGCAATTAGGCTCAATCGCTTTCTTTTACGCGATAATGGGCTCAATCACTCGCGCCGGTTCAACGCCAGTCAACTTCATGTCCAATCCTTGGAATTTGTGTGTGAAGTTGTGATGATCGATCCCCAGTTGGTGCAACATCGTGGCGTGCATGTCACGCACATGGACGACATCGTCCACTGCGTGATAGCCAAGATCATCGGTGGCTCCGTAACTTTGGCCGGGTTTGATTCCTCCTCCGGCCATCCACATTGAGAATCCCTTGATGTGGTGGTCACGACCAGCACCGCCCTTGCCCTGAAACATTGGTGTTCTGCCGAATTCACCGCCCCAAATGATCAGCGTATCTTTGAGCATATCACGTTGTTTCAGATCGGTAAGCAAGGCCCACGTTGCGCGATCCGTCAATCCGCAACAAATATCCATGTACTTTTCAAGCCCACCATGGTGGTCCCAGCCACGATGATAAAGTTGGATGAAACGAACCCCACGTTCGGCAAGACGCCTCGCAAGCAAGCAGTTTGAGGCATAGGACCCATCGCCAGGTTTAGCGCCGTACATGTCCAGAACGTGCTGCGGTTCATCCGACACATCTGCCAATTCAGGCACAGATGTTTGCATTCGGAATGCCATTTCATAATTTGCCAAGCGAGTCTCGATTTCCGGATCACCTGTCGATTTCAGCCGATGTTGATTGAGTTGACCAATGGTCTCAATCAAACGTTGTTGCTGCCGACCTTGGACTCCCTCAGGTGCATCGACATAGTTCACGGGCTGTCCACTGCCGCTGAATTCCACGCCCTGATAACGGCTTGGAAGAAATCCTGCTGACCATTGTCGCGATGCGATAGGCTGTGGATTGCGACCACCCACACTCGTGAGCACCACAAAGCCAGGCAAATTTTCACTTTCGCTGCCCAAGCCGTAGGTGACCCATGATCCCATCGAGGGTCTTCCACTGATTGCAGTGCCCGTGTTCATGAAGGTGTGGGCAGGATCATGATTGATCTGCTCGGTGACCATCGACCGAATGACACAGATATCATCGGCCATTTTTTGGTGAAAAGGCAGATAGTCACTGATGAGTTGGCCCGACTGCCCATGCTTGGCGAACTTGGTCAAGTGTCCCTGACATTTCAATTCCTTTCCCTGTAGTTGGGCAATTGGTTGCCCCTCCGTATAGGACGCTGGCATGGGTTTGCCGTTGAGTCTGTCCAGTTCCGGCTTGTAATCGAAGGTCTCGAGGTGAGATGGCCCACCGGCCATGCATAAAAAGATGACGCGTTTGGCTTTCGCGAGATGATGCGGCACGTCAGTTCGTGCACCCGCGTTGACCTTGTTGGCAGCCTGTGAGTCGGTTGCCAGCATGGATGCCAACGCAGCACTGCCAACGGCGACTCCGTTGTTGGAAAGAAAAGTTCGCCGATTGAGTGGATTTGGATGCTGTTTCATAGGGAGGGCTTTGCCGCGGTTATGGAATGCGATCGCAGTGGTGTTTGTGCTCGACCTCTAGTAACGGGTGACCGTTTCCTGCAGATTTAAGAGAGCACGTGTGAAAGTGGTCCAAGCAGCAAGTTGTTGCGGGTTCAATGATTCAATGTCAATGTTCTTGTCGATGGTATCCAGCAACTTGCCAGCATCTTCGGGCTGGGAACGGTAATGCTTGATTTCGGATTCCAGCAACTCGCTGAGTGCTGCTAGTTCAAACGAATCAGGTTGTCGAGAAACTGTTAACTCAAATGCTCTTTTGATCTTAGCCTCTGAGTTTTCTTCTTGTTCGATTTTTAGCAGAGCAGCAGCAAACGCCACTGCAGCATCGATCATGGCTGGGTCATTCAGCATAACCAACGCTTCCAACGGAGTATTGGATCGCGCTCGTTGTGCCGTGCACTCCTCACGACTCGGAGCATCGAGGGCTTTGAGCATGGGATGCAAGAATTGCCTCTGCCAATGAACGTAAACGCCGCGTTGATATTGGCGTTGATCTAGATGTGGTGCGTAGACACGTTTTGGAAAGTTAAGATGCCGATAGTAGCCAGCGGGCTGACTTGGTTTGACGCTGGAACCGCCAACGGTACGTACCAACAGATCACTTACGGACAGTACATTGTCACGAACCATTTCCGCTGGAAGTCGGTAGCGAGCCTGACGTCCAAACCATTGGTTGTATGGATCTTCCCGGAGTTGTGTGTCTGTTGTGTCGGAGGCCTGCTGGTAGCTGCGCGATAGTACAAGACGCCGCATCATGCGTTTGATACTCCAGTCATCCTCGATGAAATCGAGAGCAAGCTGATCCAGCATTTCCGGATGGTTCGGTGGTTGCCCTTGACCACCAAAGTCACCGAGCGACGGGGAGATACCGCGACCGAAAAGCAGATACCAAAAGCGATTCACAAAAACCCTCGCAGTCAGGCCCCCGATGCCGTTGTCCACATCGACAATCCAGTTTGCAAGATCAAGGCGAGTGGCACGGTTTCCACCTGTGTCGAGTGTGCCAAGGAATTCAGGGATCGCTGGATCTACGATGGGTCCGCTGTCATCCAACCAATTTCCTCGTGGCAATACTCGAATTTCTCGCGGTGGTACTGACTGGGTGACCATTGTGAGTCGATTCGATGCCTTGAGCTGTTTCAACTCTTCCTGGTAAGCGGCAATCTGACTGTTGATCATGCCTGCCTGCGATGGACCTACCTTTCCAAGTTTGCTTTGCAGCGTTGTCAACTGTGATTCAAGTTCTGCCGAAAGCTCGCGTTGCCATCGGCTTCCTACAGAGATTTCGGGTGGTCGTTTGGTGGGTAGAGAGTTGGTGCCCACTTTGAAGTGTTGCTGCTCATCGATGTCTGCAAAAAATGCGACCATTGAATAGAAGTCTTTGGTCGAATATGGGTCGTACTTGTGGTCGTGGCATTGGGCACAGCCCACAGTGGCTCCCATCCAAACGGCTGACACATTGCGAATGCGGTCCGCAGCGTAGATGGCAAGATATTCTTTGGTTTGCAGTCCCCCTTCATGGGTCGTTTGCAACAGTCGGTTGTATCCGGTCGCGATCTGTTGAGTGGTCGTGGGCTCTTTGACAAGATCACCTGCCAATTGCTGACGCGTGAATTCATCTAGCGGCAAGTCATCATTGAAGCTGTCGATGACATAGTCGCGATAAGGCGAAATGTTGTGGTCTTGATCGCCGTGATAGCCGACCGTGTCTGCATAGCGAACCAGATCCAGCCAGTAAGTTGCCATCCGTTCCCCGTACGCTGGCGAAGCGAGAAGACGATCAACAGCTTTCTGATATGCCAAGGGGCTCGTGTCGCCAACGAATGCCTCGATCTGTTGTTGCGTAGGTGGAAGACCGGTCAGGTCGAATGTGACTCGGCGAATTAAGGTGTGACGCGGGCTATCCGGCGAGGTTTGTGACAGTGTTTTTGGTAGTTTCGCCAAAATATGATCATCAACAGGATCACGGGACCATGCACTGTTAGTTCTCGGTGTGGGGCTTGGTCTTGGGGCGACATAAGACCAGTGCGGTTCATAGATCGCGCCCTCGTCTACCCAGCGTTTCAAGAGATCGATCTGCTTTTGGCTAAGACGCTTCCCAGACTCGGGTGGAGGCATCAATTCGTCAGGGTCGCTTGATGTGATTCTTGCGATCAATTCACTCGCACTGGCGTTGCCGGGGGCAATAGCATCCTGCTTTGCAAACTCTTCCATGTCCAGCCTCAGATCAGCTTCGCGATGCTCAGCATCGGGACCGTGACAAAAAAAACAGGTGTCCGAAAGAATTGGGCGAATATCGCGATTGAACGATAGCTCGTTATCAGCTTGGGTGGGCGTACCGGTCGCGAAGGTAACCAGAGTGATGATGAAGGGGACAAAACCGCGCATGTTACTATTTCGTCGTGAGAATGGAAAATTTGCACTCGATAGCAGTTTAACCGCTGAAGCTCAAAGGTAACTACACAATCGTGCAAGGGACGACTGTCGCGATGTGCTCGAGACGATATTTCGATGATCAGGTTTTGGCTGGCAGCGTTCGATGCTGTTTAAGTCTCTGTAATTGTGTCTCTGCCGTCTTGTAGCTAACGCGTAAAAAATTGTACATTTGCCGCATGAGCGAAGAAATTAATAACCCGCGGGGATGGCAGGATGAATTTTTCCAGCAACTTGCACGTCCTCGAACGCTGCTGGATCTATTCGATTTTGTTCCCGGCGTTTACATGTACATCAAGGACGTTGAAAGTCGTTTTGTACGAGCTAATCGTGTTGTTTGTGATGTGGTGGGAGTTTCGCATCCAGATGAGTTGATCGGGCACACGGATTTTGACTTTTTTCCACCAGCGATAGCAGCGCAATATGTTGCCGAGGATCAACGCGTGATCATGGCAGGAGAGTCACTGTCTGATCAGGTTTGGATGGTACCTGGGAAAAACGGGGTACCCCGGTTGTATCTGTGCAGTAAGGTCCCTCTTTTGGACCGTGAAGAAAAGGTGGTCGGGATTGCAGGTGTGAAACGTCCTTATGAGTACTCCGCGGATGATTCAGCAGGCTACAGTCGTCTCGTCCGAGTCATTTCTTTCATCATTGATAATCATGCAAGCTACATCGAAGTTAAAGACATGGCAGAACATGTCCACTTATCAGTGAGTCAGTTGCAGCGAGATTTTTCCCAGAACTTTGGTATCGCCCCCAGTCGATACTTGCGTGAGGTGCGAGTGGGGATGGTCAGGCATTTATTGGAGAGCAGTGATCTGAGTTTGATACAGATTGTCAGCGAATGCGGTTTTTATGATCAGAGCCATCTGACGCGCCATTTCAAGGCTTCGACAGGGCTTACGCCACTCAAGTACCGCCAGCGTTTTCGGGCACTGTAAAAGTGACTTCACTTTGCTTGATTTGTTAATGCGGGTTTGGTGCAGCGATAAACGAAGGCCGGAGGCAGATTCAGCCATACGCTGGGGCTTCGTTCTACGTTTGCAAATGTACTTCTCAAACGTCGACTGAAGCGGGCACCAGCGGGCAACGCAACTCCTTGCCAGTACGCGAAAGTGGCGAATTGAGCCTCGGGTGCAAGTACACCCAGCATGGCATCGATGATTTCAGTTTGGAGCGATTCGGGGAATGAAGCCCACGGTAGGCCGCAGATTACAGCGTCAATTTTCTCAACTGATTCTTTTTGGCAGAGTTCGGCAATATTGGTGACGCTATCGTTGTAGACCGTGACATCAGGGCAGCGTTTTCGGGTCACCTCGGCCATTTCAGCTGAGCGCTCGACCGCAAAAAATGTGCTGTCAGGGTGAAGTTTTTCACTGATCGCTTGCGTGAATACACCTGTCCCGGGGCCAAATTCAACGACGTTACGGAGCTGATTCCAGTCAAACCAGTCAACCATCATGCGAACCAAGCGGCTACTGCTGGGCGCGACCGCGCCCACTTGTCCGGGATTTCGGAGGAAGTTCTTGAGGAAGGTAGTATTTTCGCCCATCAAAGCAGGTTCCAGCTGTACGGACTCGCCGCCAAATCAGAATTCACGAACTACAGGGTATCGGATTGGGACCGGAACGTGAGGTACCATGTAACGATGCAAATACCTAATCAAGGAAATCGCCGAAGTGTCGGCGCTAATATGACACCGATGATCGATGTGGTTTTTCTGTTGATCATTTTTTTTCTGGTGTCTAGTCACTTAGCACGGCAGGAGAATCGGTTACCGCTGGAATTGCCAGTTGCCTCAACATTTGATCCTGTAGATCCTGACAAAGCACCCTTGACGATCAGTGTGGATCAGCAAGCTCGATGGCTGGTTTCCGGCGATGTTGTTGACTTGTCCAGTGTGCGGGCAATCCTGTCGGACCTGAAGGCCAATCAGGGGTCAGATGCTGCGATTCGGATTCGTACCGATGGTACGGTCGAATACAAACAGGTCGAGCCATTGCTGCGTGAAGCAGCTCTAGCTGGAATCACGGACGCTGCGATTGCTGTTCGCGAGGAGGCTGGATTATGAAGCTGCCAAACACTTCCAATGACGATTCGTTGGAATTGAAAATGACACCCATGATTGACGTGGTGTTTCTGTTGTTGGTTTTCTTTGTTTGGACCAGCAGTTTCGAATTGCCAGAGTTTGACCTGCCTGGCTCGCTCGCGGAATTACCAATGGGAGCCGCAGAAGCGTCCACTGACACACTACCGGTTGAGAAGTTTGACGAGATTATCATCCGGCTGCTGTGGCAGGTGGAGGGAACCCAAATCATGTTGAACGGGCAGCCGTTGGATCGCATGAGTGATATTCAGGATCGGCTGACCGAAATCACTTCGCTGGGGGTCCAACCACCTGTGATTGTTGATCCCGACGAAAAAGTGACCATTGCTCTTGCTGTTCAGGCCTATGATGCCGCACGCGCAGCGGGGATAGATCGAGTGCTATTTGCTGCCAAGCCGGAGTAAACATGATCCGTCCCGTACAAATCATTCTTTCTCTGATCGTACTTGTCTGCCTTGAAGCTAGCGATCAGCAAACACTCGCTGCTGGGCCTTCCATCAAAAATGTTGGAAGGATGACTCATGATCGGGATGAGGATCTGATTCAAGCTTTGTTGGAACGTGGACGTTTTGATGATGCTCTTGATCTTTGCCGATTACGCTCGGCTGATTTGGAACTTCAAGCCGATGCTGCTGCCAAGTGGCGTGTGAGAGAATCAAAAATATTGACGGCCAGACAGATGGGGCGTGATACGTTTGGTAATGATGAGTTGGCAGTAGTACAGCGCCCTGTCAGTGATTTGTTGCGTTCTTATCCGAATCATCCACGAGAGTTATTCCTGAAATCACAGTTGCTAGACAGCGAAAAGTCGTTCGCCCTTCACAGCGTGCTGCGTGCTGCTGTGTCTCCACGCAACGACCAAGTACAGGAACTAGCTACGAGGCGGTTGCTGACGGCGATGTCCCATTTGTCAAGCTTGGCTGATGAAGTTCAACAGAAACGTTCTGCCCTCGAATCGGAACGCACTGTTGCTAGTCGGGGAATGATTGCTGATTTGCGTCGTCTTGGCCAAGAACTGCAAATCGATGCAGTGTCCATTGCACTCGTTCAAACTGATTTGTTTCCGAGTGGTAGTGCTGATTGCATCGCAGCGGCAACAAAGGCGGAACAGGTAGCCAATGACGCGATTACACGTTTGCCTGTTGGCACGGATGCAAGAAACGAGGTCGAGCGATTGCGAGTAGAAGCGGTTTTTCGAGCCGCCCAATATGACCGCTGTGATGCTCTGTTGACGGCGCTGCTTTCTCAATTTACAGGTTCGCTACCTCCTAAATTACAAGCTCTCAGGGTGAGATTATGTATCGCTCAGGGCCAGTTGGCCAAAGCTGGTAAATTGTTGGATGATTTTTTTGGTGATGTGCCGGAGGCAGCACCCAATGCTCTTTCCATGGACTTGGCGAGGCTCGAGTTCCTACTGATCGCCAATGCGGGGCGTCGGGTTGGTGATTGGCTGGAAGTAATTCAACGCCGTGGAGGTGCATACGCCAGGCGTCGAGCCGATGCGGTTTCCCTGTCGCATTTGAATTCCACAAGCCAATCAAAAGCCACCGTTGATCCCTCTGTGGTTGCTGCTCAGGGTCAGGATTGGTTGCGTCGTGGTGACCCCAGCCGTGCTGGTAATCTCTTGGCCGCCGCCGCGGCAGCAGAACCAGATCCGGATCGGGCGATGAGTCGAGTTGCTGAAGCAGCCGCAGCGCTGCTGGCGGCAAAACGTATTAATGATGCAATTGATTTGATGCAAGACGTATCGCTGGCGAAATCTACGGCCGAAAAAGCATCCGCAACACATCTTCAGGCCGCTATCCTGCTCGCACGGCTTGATCCGTCTGATCCGGCAACCGTGACACGCCTTGAGTCAATGCTGCGAAAGAACTTGCAGCGGTGGTCAGACAGCGCGAGTTCAGGATCCATTCGTACTTGGTTGAGTAAAATTCTTACTTCACAGCGACGCTATCTAGAGGCTGCAGAAATCGTATCGGATGTTAACCCCGCAACGATTAATACTGAACTGGCACAATCCATTGCAAATGCGTGGTTGTCGGTCTTGGGAAAAAGTGCTCTCGATACTGCAGACACGGCGGTACCCCAGAAATCTGACCGGCGACAAGCGACGAGTAGCTTTCAAGCCGCGATGAAGAAACTGATCAGCAATGATGCGATGCGCTCACGATATCGTCTTGTCTCGGTCTTGCACTTGGATCGAACGGAGCTTGGTGATCTCACGCCGTTGGGGGCAAATGCTTTTCCTGACGATGCATTCATTGACTCTCTCATCAATTTCCGTCGGAGTGGAGTAATGCCGGCAGAGTCACCACCTTCGGTTCTGTTGCTGCAGATAGAGCAGCGTTTGATGGCGGATGCACGCACTGACCTGTCACTGCGTCAGAAAACTGTTGCTTTGTTGGCTAAGTGGCTGGGTTCAGAAGCAGTGTCCATGGCGTCAGCGGAACGTTGTTTGTGGGCCAGCGATGTTGAAAAGGCTATTAAGCTGTTGAAGGAG
>Ga0315320_10000465_pt1 | contig 33236 bp, 19 predicted proteins | sample M140m21515metaG_FD_203458 | JGI IMG/M metagenome (GOLD analysis project Ga0315320, IMG submission 203458) | Ammonia-oxidizing marine archaeal communities from Monterey Bay, California, United States - M1 40m 21515 | ecosystem: Environmental > Aquatic > Marine > Coastal | place: USA: California... | reverse complement strand
CCTGGTTGTTGCATTTTTTGTATTTTTCCGTCGTCGGGCTCAGGAACGTGAGGGCGTGGCGAAGTCACGACTTAGATAGATTTTAATCGGAGTAGAACAACACAATGAACGTGGGAAGTATCTCGGAAACGCGTGGAACGAGTGATGCTGCAATGCGCAGAACAACTATTTTTGTTGCCGCTGGACTTTTGCTTTTGGGTTTCGGGTGGGCGGTGCAGCCGCGATTCAAGCCAGCGAAAGTAGACTCAGCAGCTGAGCGTGTCCTTTTTCCAGCATTAACTGACGCTGAGAAAGCTGCGAGTCTTGAGATTATTCGCTATGACGATGAACTGGCAACGCTCTACCCTTTTAAAGTGATTAAGTCTGGCGGTGTATGGGTGCTACCCTCGCATCAGAATTATCCGGCTGATGCAAAAGATCAACTTGCAGCGGCTGCGACTGAACTTGTGGACCTGAAAACTCTCGATGAAGTATCTTCTCGCGCCAGTGATCATGAGTTGTATGGGGTTATTGAGCCAGATCAGGAGAAGATCAAGCCGGGGATGACTGGCATAGGGCAAATGATCGAGATACGAGACGCTTCCGGGAGTAAACTGGCACGACTCATCATAGGAAAAGAAGATAAACAATCGGGGGTCGGTGGTGGCAGTCGGCGTCTACGCTTTGTTCGAAAGGCGGGTCAAGACCCTGTGTATCGAGTAGAGTTGGACACCTCAAAGTTTACAACACGGTTTGGTGATTGGATTGAAAAAGACTTGCTGAAGTTAACTCCGTGGGACATTCGTTCCGTTGAGCTTGATAATTATTCTCTTTCTGCAGTTGAGTCAGGTGGGCGACTTGAAGTCCGTCAGCAACGCGATGAAAAAATTAGTCTGATGTACGACGACAAAGAGTCGTCGTGGCTGTTGTCTTCGTTTGAGAACTTTCCAGACAAAGAATCATCAGAGTCAGTGTCTGTTGATTTGCAAGAGAATGAGGAAGTAGACTCGACGAAACTTAATGACCTCCGCAACGCTCTGGGTGATTTGCAGATCATTGATGTTGCACGTAAGCCAGCTGGCCTAAGTTCAGACTTGAAGGCTGCCGAGAGTTTTGTGAACGATGTTGAGGCTGTATCGTCCTTGCAGCAGAGAGGATTTCTTCCACTGCCGTCAGGGCAGATTCTTTCAACTGAGGGGCAAGCAGTGATCGGCATGAAAGATGGAGTTGAATATGTATTGCGGTTCGGTGCAGGCACAACTGTGACGGATCCAGGGCAGACAGACTCAGAACAAGGCGATGATGCGGCAGCAGGGTCAGCCGAGACAACTGCTCGGTATCTTCTGGTCATGGCCCAATTTAATGAAGACCTTTTAGAGCAACCTAAGCTTTCCGCTCTGCCTTCCCTACCAGAAGAGAGTGAAGAAAAGGACGATGGTAGTAAGCAGTCAGGAGACGTAGCGAGCGAGGAAGGTAAGGATGGCGAAGTGCCCGACAACGATAAGTCTTCCTCAGATCAAGATTTAACAGCTGCAGATTTGCTCAAGCAAGCTGATGAAGCTGAGGCGGCAATGCAGACAGCCATTGAGAATCGCCGCCAGGTAGAGCGTGAGAATCGTCGTAAGCAGGAATCGTTTGATGAAAAGATGGCTGAGGGTAAGAAGCGGGTTGAAGAACTCAACGGCCGTTTTGCGGATTGGTATTACATCGTGTCGGACGAAGAGTACAAAAAAATTCACCTTGGTCGTAAAGCCGTAATCAAAATGAAGGCTGAGCCTGCCGGCGATGCCGCACCAAACCCCAAACCACCCATAAACTAATTTTGTATTGGTTCACAGGCCTACCCACAATTTAATACATTGAAGTTTGTTTCAACGAGAATTTGATGTCTGAAATACTTACTTCTCCTCGACCATCACGATTCGGTCGTGCCCTAGGTTTTCGCGTCGTTTCTTCCGGTAGCGCTGTTCCACAGCGAGTCGTTACGAACGCAGACCTAGGCCACCTTGGGTGTGACCCGGAATGGATTCTGAGTCGTTCGGGCATACAAGAACGCCGGCATGTTGACCCCGGGATGGCGACAAGTGATCTGGCTGTCCAAGCGGCAGAGCGAGCGCTTGCTGCGTGTCCCAACCGTCGCAAAGAGGTGGACCTACTTGTTCTTGGGACATTTACGCCTGACACTAGTCTTCCGTCCACGGCCTGTCTCGTTCAAGAAAAAATCGGTGTTAATGCCCCAGCGATGGATGTGACTGCAGCCTGTGCTGGTTTTGCTTACGCGCTTGTGACAGCAGGCCAATTTCTCGCTACGGGCTCAAGTAAGCTTGCGATGGTTATCGGTGTTGATACGAATTCACGTGTTGTGAATCCAGCCGATATTAAAACATGGCCACTCTTTGGTGATGGTGCTGGTGCGGTCTTGTTGGAAAGGGCTGAAGGAAAGCACGATAGTACAGGTTTGCTTGCTTGGTCACTTGGCTCAGATGGCCGCGGGTCCGATTTGCTTGTCTGTCCAATGAGCGGTACTCGGCAGCCCGTGACAGCGGAGGGTGTTGCGGCTGGTGATCAATATATGAAAATGGATGGTAGGGCAGTTTTTAAATGGGCCGTGCGATTAGTTGAAGAAAATGTTCGTCAAGTCATTGAACATTCAGGCGTACCGATGGAATCCATTGATTTCTTTATTCTTCATCAGGCAAACCTTCGAATTATTGATGGTATTCGATCTGCTCTTGGCTTGAAGGAGGAGCAGTTTCTCGTCAATCTTGATCGATACGGAAACACGTCGAGTGGATCTATTCCCCTTGCTCTCGATGAAGCTTGGCGTGCGGGGCGAATAGGTTCAGGTAGTACGGTATTAATTTGTGGATTCGGTGGTGGATTGGCTTGGGGTAGTGGTGTCTGGCGGCTCTAATACTTTGTGGAATTTTCTGTAGGAAAGAAAAATGAAATCTTTGCCAAAACGATCAGATGTTGTGAAGGGTGATACCTGGGATCTTGAGAGTCTTTTCGCTACTGATGCCGACTGGGATGAGGCACTGATCGCATGGGAAAAACGTATTCCTCTTTTTCGAGATTATGTCGGAACACTTGCCGAATCACCTGCGCAGCTCGCCAAGTGTCTAGCCTTTGACTTGGAGATTGATCGTGAAGCCGATAGGCTTGGGACGTATGCCCACCTGCGTATGAGTGAAGACACTGCGGCGACACCTGCACAGCGAATGACAGGGCGTTTTCAGCATGTAGCCACAACAGCTGGAGAGTTGGCTAGTTTCTTACAGCCTGAAATTATGGCGATCGAGGCATCTGTTCTGGAAGGGTGGCTTGAGACGCCCGAGCTGCAACCATATCGCTTGATGCTTGAACGAGTAGTTCGAAATCGCCCGCATGTGCTTTCAGAGCCGGAAGAACGATTGCTGGCAATGCAGGGAACTTTTGCGGGCACTGCAGGAAAAGTCTTTCGTCAACTAACGGATGCCGATATGAAATTCGGCACCATGACCGATGGCAAGGGCAATGAACTTGAGCTTTCGAATGCAACGTTTACAACGCTGCTACATGACCCCGTGCCTGAGGTCCGAAAGAATGCCTTTCATCAATATTATGACCAATATAAGGCTCATGCGAACACGCTGGCTGCAACCCTTGCTGGTTCCAATGAACGTGATGCATACGCAGCAAAGGTACGACGGCATCCCTCGGCTGTTGAGTCAGCACTATTTGCGGATAATGTTCCAATTACGGTTTATGATCAGCTCATTTCTGCAGTGCGCGAACATCTTCCAATAGTCCACCGCTATTACGATTTGCGCCGTCGCATACTTGGTCTCGATAAGATTCACCATTATGATTGTTATGTTCCGCTGGTGCCTGAGTTAGATCAGAATCATACGTGGAATGAAGCAGTTCAGGAAATCCTCACCTCCCTTCATCCGCTTGGGGAAGCTTATTGTGACAAACTTGAGGGAGGCTTGCGTGGTCGATGGTGTGATCGGTATCCGAATATCGGCAAACAGTCGGGCGCGTTTAGTTCGGGAACATATGATTCTGATCCATATATCTTGATGAATTACCAAGAAGATGTTATCGAGCACGTGTTTACATTGGCTCACGAAGCGGGTCATTCAATGCATACCCGATTGTCAGCTGAATCGCAGCCATTTCAGCATGCCGGATATACGATATTTGTTGCTGAAGTTGCCAGTACATTCAATGAACAGTTGCTCACTCGTCACCTTCTGTCGAAGGCGAGTTCACCAAAACAACGAGCGGCCATAATTTCTCGTGAGATCGATGCGATTCGTGGCACAATTATCCGTCAAACCATGTTTGCCGAATTCGAACGAATGAGTCACGCGTCGGTTGAATCAGGAGAGCCGTTAACCCTTGAAAAAATACGATCTCTCTACCGGGAGCTTCTCAATGATTATTTCGGATCAGGATTTGCGGTAGATGAGGAGCTCGAGCTAGAGAGTCTTCGAATTCCACATTTCTATAGGGCATTCTATGTTTACAAGTACGCAACTGGATTGTCAGCATCGATCGCTCTCGCGAAAAAAGTTACTGAAGGTGGTCCGGAGGAACTGACTGCGTATTTAAACTTCTTGGGTGGCGGGTGCTCGAAATGGCCACTTGATTTGCTTCGTGATGCGGGTGTGGACCTTGAGACTCCTGAACCAGTGGGCTTGGCATTGGCGAGGTTTGGTGAACTCGTTGATGAACTCGAGAACCTGTTGGGCTGATTCTGCGACTACTACAAATTTTGGTAATTCATAAATGAATTACTCATCCAGTTTTATTGATGTAAGACGCTTTGCGAACTCAATAAAAGATCGCACCATTGAGCCGGTTCCTCCGCCTGCAATCGAGGGGCGTGGTTTATCAGCAAAAGCTGGTCCAGCAATATCGACATGAGTCCAAGGAATATTTCGAACAAATCTCTCAAGAAGCTTTGCAGCAGTTATTGCACCGCCAAGTCGACCGTCGCCAACGTTCTTAATATCAGCTACATCACTGGCTATCTGACTGTCGAAATCTTTATCCATTGGGAGTTGCCAGACACGTTCTCCGACTGAAATTGCAGCATTTTTAAGAACATCACAATACGCTTGGTTATTTGTGAAAACGCCGGCGATATCTCGGCCAAGAGCAACCATGCACGCGCCAGTGAGTGTGGCCGCGTCAATAATGCAGGAAGGCTTTAGATCAGCTACAACGTCAAGCACATCAGCAAGAACGACTCGGCCCTCAGCGTCGGTGTTGTGGATTTCAATCGTTGTTCCACTTCGAGCAGTTACTACATCCCCGAGTTTATAGGCATTGCCACCAGTCATGTTCTCAACAAGCCCAACGGCAGCTACAACGTGAACCGGGACTTTCAGTGCGGCGATTGATGCTATTGCACCAAGCGCGGCAGCAGCACCGGCCATGTCACACTTCATAGCAAGCATTCCCTCTGAAGTCTTAAGAGAAAGGCCCCCAGAATCGAAGGTAACGCCTTTGCCGACAAGAGCTAGCCTTGGAGAAGCGTCATTGCATCCGGGGCCTTTGTAATGCATAAGAACAATTCGGGGTGCTCGAGTACTGCCTCGGGCAACTGCAAGTAATGCCTGACAACGTTCTTTTTCAAGTCGTGCCTGATCCCAGATTTCAATTTCAAGTCCAACACGTCCTGCTATTGTTGCGGCCTCTTCAGCAAAAGTTTCTGGGTAGAGGTCATCTGGTGGCATATTGACCAGGCGGCGAGCAAGTTTTACCCCTTCACCAATGATACTACCCCGTTGGACAACCTCGACAGGTGCTTGCAACCAGACGGTTTTTTCAAAAGGTGTTTGGTGTTTTTCTGATCGATACAGGTCCTGACCAGTCACGCCCATAATCGATCCAGCGACAGCCTGTTCCAATTCTTCGTTTGACCAAGTGCCATCAGCAAGGAAACCAATAGTTGCTCTTGGTTTACCAGATAATCTTCGTGCCGCGGCTCCAGAGGCTTCGTACAACACGCCAGCATTTACTTCATCACGAGGACCGATACCGACTATAAGTAACTGTTTGCAGGCAAGGCCATTTGGGGCATAGAGTGAAATGCATTCGTAGCGTTTCCCCGTAAGCTCTCCCTGTTGAAAGATTTTCTGAAGAAGTCCATCAGTAGATTTATCAATTTCTATAAGTGGTCCCCGAAGGCCGTCGGATTCAAGAAATACGACAAGGGCATCAGCCTCAAAGCGAGCCGGGTTAAGAGATTGCTCCGCATGTACAGCAGAAGTTGCAGAATCAGTTTGTGTATAGTTTAGAAACTCAGACGACATCGTATGGCCCTTCTTGCATTTTTATAGGTATTTAAGTCGAATATATGGAGTGTTGCAGGCTGTGTATGTGGCTTCAACTCGCCCAATGAAATCGCCGTGCTGCAAGTGAAAGAAGGACTGGTAGAACGAGAAGGTTCCCAAGAAGACCACCCAGTAGAGTAAGGCACGAGAGTCTTCCAAAAGAGACAGTGGGTATGAATTCGCTTGTTGTTAATGCGAGGAAACCGACGACGAGGGCAAGTGTCGAAAATATCATTGCTCGTCCAGCGGTCTGATGGGCTGCCTGAAGCGCTTCAGTAATGTGACCTCGTTGGTAAAGGTGGCGACGAAAAGCAGTTGTATAGTGGATAGAGCTATCCACAGAGAGCCCTAAAGATACGGCAGCAATCATCGCAGTCCCCATATTAATTGGCTCTCCGACCCAGCCGAGTATTCCAAGAATGAAAACTATGGGGAGAGTGTTGGGAATCAGCGTAATCCCACCAATAACGACACTCTGAAAGCCAAGTGATAGAAATATGAAAATACCAACTGTTGCTATAAGGAAAGTAAGCCACTGATCTTGAAGCATTCGCTCAACAAGTTGAGCGAGTAAAACAAAAAAGCCAGTCACTTCGCCAGCCGGAGTTATTGTTGTTTGCGGAAACATCTCTGTGACAGTCGTTCGGATACGATTAATGAGTGCTCGTTTGAGAAACGCCGGTTGCTTTTCGCGTGCTCGAAGCATGACTCGCACCCATGTGGAGTTGTCTAGAGGATCTGTGCCTATGAGACTTGTTGCAAGCTGGGGCAGTTGTTGCTGAAAAATACTGACTGCTGTTCCAACGATCATGTTGCCGACTGGGGAGTTCTGCAGTTCAGTTAAGGGGACTGGTGAAATAGCATCAAGGAGATCAACAATACTAAGGACTTTTGTAAGACCCTGAGTTGTTGTTTCGGCTGTTGATTCATTTCGAATCCGGCTCTCGAGATCACGAACACGACCGAGAGCCTGCGCATCAATCGGCTGTTCAACTGGAATTAAAATGTCCCAAACACCAGCACCTCCGAGTCGAGATTCAACCATGTCATATGACTTAACGATAGGGCTTTCTGGCCGAAAGTTTTTGGTGAAGTCTGTTTCGACTTGAAGTTGGAAAGCCCCCATTCCTGTAAATGCGATAATCGCCAAAGAGCCCAGAAGTATTGGTTTTGGATGCTGAGTGATCCTGAAAACAAGATGATTAAGGTAAGGGTCGAGGTGTTCTTTTCCCCTTCGTTCCTGATTTGGCGTACCGTTTTCCCTCACGAGAGCAAACCAAGGAATGACAAGTCCAACGGCAAGAAGCACCATTGCGGCACCAATGACTGTCATGAATCCGAAATCATGAACAGGCCCAACGTTACTGGCGATAAGTGAACCAAAGCCAATGATGTCGGTAATAATGGCACCGACGATGGGCCAGAAAAGTGTTTGAAGTGTACTCGTGAATGCCTGCTGTGGTATTTCGCCATCACTTAGTCTCCGTCGAAATTCAACTATGATGTGAACTGTAGTTGCAATCGCTACGACGGTTATCATTGCAGAAAGCATAGTCGATACCATGGTGAGTTTTTGGCCGACTGTTGCTAGAAGGCCACGTGTTGACCATAGGGCTAAGACTACTACAGCAAGCGGTGCAAAAAGCCACCGGATACTTTGGAACAGAATAAGTAGCACTATCGAAGCGAGTAGCCCCGCTGTAATGCCAAGAACATTTCCATCACGACGAAGCATGGCGAATCCATCCCGAAGCATAACTGATTCACCAGCTATTGTCCCAGATGAATACCCTTGCATGATGGCTCTAATATCATCAATTGTTTTTCCGGCATGATCTTGCTGGACAGTCGAGAGCTCTTTTTCTGGTTGCTCTTTTTCAGAAAGAACACAGACAACAGCAGCAGTTTGTCGATCTGTTCCAACCGTGTACCCCTCCATAAGCTGAACAAGGTTTTCGGCGGTTGTATTATTTTCAGTATCGATAATACCATCGCCGAGCGGTGTTGTTGCTAAACTCGTGGCATTGCTTATGCCAGGTAGCTGAGATAAGCGTTCCGTCAATTCCTCAAGGCGGGCAAATCCAGTCGGTTGAAACAGTTCTGGCTCATCATAGACGGCGAGCACAATAGAACTTGCACCAAACGTTCTTCCAAGTCGATGGAATGGAGGAAGTGCCGAATCACTCCGGTCGAACATGGCATCAATAGACTGAGAATATTCCAGATGACGAGATCGCTCAACTGACAGAAGTCCAATTGCAAGACCAAAAATCAGGAAAATGAAACGGTGGCGGACAAGCAGGCACGATAGCCTATTAGCGAAACTGGTTAATTTAGAAGGTACGAGAGGCATTCCAACTTCGCCCTGATTGAGACTGGATCACCTAGTTTACCTGGATGGATCACCTAGTCTTCCAAATTCTCTACAAAATTTTGACACCTTGATTCGACACCTTGACCGGGTTTTTAGCCCGTGATTATAGTCCCGCTCTTACTTTTGTTTCCCCAATTAGCCGAGCCCATGTGGTGTCGGTACAGCGGGTGCGCGTGCCTCAAAACCTTATTCATAACGATCATTCCGGAGAATGTCATTTTGGTCCAGGACCACCTGGAGCGAAGAGATTTTTTCTATCGGTACGTCATCAACTTCCGGAAGCTTTGTTTCCGGGTAGTACAGTCATCGTATGGATTTTAGTTTTTTTAGGTGCGTGTTGTAGCACAGCACGTGCACAGCTACCTGCGCATCATAACACCAATGGTGTACTCGCCAGTTTACCAGCACGTGGATTAGCAGCAGCTATCGCGGAGGCTGGTCAGATCGAAGTGCCTGCAGCAAATCCTCAGGAACTCTTGAGTATTACTGCTACCCAGGCGTCACGATGGACTGAGGGCTCTTATGAGGTGTGGCATCTCACAGGAGGAGTTCAATTTCATCAAGGTCTGACTGCAGTCGGTTCTCACGAGGCTGTCGTCTGGATCGAACAGCAGCCTGAAGGTCAGGAGATAAGAGAAGGTTTAGAAGTTCCAATTGTTCGAACGGTTCTTGTTCGAATGGCAGGAGAGGTAGAAGTGCGAAGAAGTGTTTCTTATGCAGTTGATAGCGAACAGGCCGGTACAATTCGTAGTGATCGCTGGTCTGGACGCTTTGGGATTATTCGTGATCCAAAACTTGATTTTAAAAGTGTTGTGGACTCGGGAAGTAAGCCAGCTGTCTATGAATCACCAGCAAACATCACACCGATGCCTTCATCAGAAATCGAACTCGTTTCTGGTGAAGAATTAATTAACGAAGTTGAGCCGGCACAATTTGCTGAATTTGGTGATGCCAATGGTGGTGTTATCGTTCCGTCAAAGCAAAGAGTTACAGTAGGCCGTCGGCTACGGGCGTTTCCTCGATCAAGTATGCCACTTGCAGTCCAGTGGTTTCCAAGTCCGTCAGGGCCAGAGTGGGTCGCTGTAATCACATCAGGAATCAATCTGGTTATCGATGGAGTAGATCCTGCAGGGCCACTCGATATTTCTGCTGATCGCATGGTTATCTGGACCCGTGGCCAGGAGCAGCCAGATCTAGGAGGAGACGCTGCTCAGGCAGCAGATGCACCTCTCGAACTTTACATGGAAGGAAATGTCGTTTTTCGGCAAGGGCAGCGTGTGATCGAGGCCGTAAGTATGTTTTATGATGTGCCCCGATCAAGCGGTGTTATTACAGGTGCTTCCGTCCTTACTCCAGTTGATAGTTATGCGGGATTAATACGTTTGCGTGCAGATGTGCTTCGACAAGTTGACCGTAGCCGTTTTGTTGCACAAAGGAGCGGCCTGACGACAAGTCGTATGGGAACCCCGACATGGGAGTTTCGCTCCCGTGAGCTAACGTTGACGGATAAGCAGGTGCCGCTCCCAGGACCATTTGGTATGCCAATGATTGATCCACTTACGGGTGAGCCAGCTATTGAGCATCAGCAACAAGTAACGAGTCGTGGAAATACCGTGACGCTTGGCGGTGTTCCAATTTTATGGTGGCCAGTACTTGCCACCAACGCGACAAAGCCCACCTTCTATATTAATGACTTAAAAATAAAGAATGATCAGATTCTTGGTACGCAGGTCTTAACAAGTTGGGACGCGTTTCAGGTTCTTGGCTGGCAAGACGCACCGTCTGGTGTCGATTGGGATTTTAATATCGACTACCTCAGTTTGAGAGGGCCAGGGTTTGGTACATCTTTGCTTTATAATCGACCACAGTTTCTGGGGCTTGGTACGCCCGCAAATGGAATCGCTGATGCATGGTTCGTCGTTGATCGAGGCATAGATAACCTTGGTCTTGAAAGGCGAGACTTTACATATCCAGGCTATCAGGGTGCTTTTCGAGGTCGATCGTTCTGGAGGCATCGTCAAGATCTTGTTGCAGGATGGCAAGCACGAGGAGCGGCTGGTTGGATCAGTGACTTTAATTTTCTTGAAGAGTACTACGAATCTGAGTGGGAAGAAGGGTACGAGCAACGTACATGGCTTGATTTACGTAGACCGACAGATAATCGTCAGTGGCGTCTTTTAACGAGTTTGCGGGTGGATCCATTCTTGACGCAGAGTGAGTGGTGGCCAAGACTTGATCATCATTGGATGGCGCAGCCCCTCTTGCGCGATGCGCTTTCCTGGTACGAACATTCAAGTATCTCATATGTTCGTCAGGCTTTACCGGCTGCGCCACAGGGTAACAATGTCCCGGGAGGGCCTAATCCAGGCCAAGGATATTCTCTGTGGACACTTCTTCCGTACGAGAATAACGTTATTGGTGAGCGGTTAGTCACGCGCCAGGAAATTGATCTGCCGTTTCAGGCGGGCCCGGTCAAACTTGTCCCTTATGCGCTGGGTGAGCTTGGACACTGGGGGCAAGATGTGGGTGATCCTTTCACAGGAGCAGCACCTAGCAGTATTGATCGTGCATATGGTCAAGTTGGAATTCGTTCAAGCTTGCCGATGTGGACTTCTGACAATTCCGTCGAGAGTAGGCTCTGGAATCTTCATGGTTTGGCCCACAAAGTAATCTTTGAAGCCGAGTTCTCGTATGCTGATGCGACGAAAGACGTTAACCAATTTCCACTCTATGACCAGTTAGATGACGATACAATTAATCAGTACCGACGAAATATTGCCTTTTTTGATTTTCAAAATACGCCACCACCAGGAGTATCACCGAACCCTTACTATGCCGTATCGCCATTTGATTTCGCAGGTTCAGGAAGAGGTCCTAATAATGGTCGATATGATCCGCGGTCATATGCAATTCGTCGTGGAATTGGTAGCTGGGTGACTGGGCCAAGTGAGGTGGTGAATGACCTGACAGCCTTCCGTGTCGGCGCTCGACAGCGTTGGCAGACAAAACGAGGGCCTTATGGCAACCGCCGAATAGTTGATTGGGTTGTCTTTGATATTGATGGTGAATTCTTTCCAACAACAAGCCAGAATTTTGGTCAGGTCCTTGGACTCTGGCAATATGATTTTCGCTGGCATGTCGGTGACCGGACAACTATTTTGTCGACCGCTGACGTTGATTTTTTCACTGGCGGTCAACAACTCTACACTGTCGGTGCTTTGTTGAATCGGTCAGCTCGGGGAAGCGTATATATGGGATACCAATCATTTGGTGGTCCTATTGCCGCAAGTGTCCTTACTGGTTCGTATACGTATCGAATGAGCCCAAAGTGGGCAAGTTCCTTTGGGTCGTCAGTTGACCTTACAGGCGCGAATATTGGTCAGCGTTTCCAACTGGTCCGGATAGGTGAATCGTTTTTGATGAGTTTTGGCTTTAACATCGATTATAGTCGTAACAACATTGGTGTGACATTTGCTATTGAGCCAAGGTTTTTATCTGGCACCCAGTTTGCCGGCGGTGCGGGACTCTCTGATTCGGCCGCTGGAACATCTGCGTTCGGCGGCTCACCGAATGGGGCGCCGATTGCTGGAGCCTACGGGCTCGAGTGACTCTGTTGTTTGCTATACCAGAGACCCCATCCAAAAAATAAAAGTGCCAAAAGAATATATGCAATTGCTAGCTCGAAGGGACTGCGGCCACGAGACTCAACAGGTAGGTTACCAATGGCCCACGGGAAAAACATCCGTCCATCTTGAAAAGGGGAATGGATGATGCCGAAGAGGGTGAATGTTGCTGCAGCGATGCACCAGCCGGATGCCTTGATCAGTGCGTGGTCAATGAGCGCTGCAGTCATTGCCGCCCACAAAAGACTCGTAATAATAAATCCTGATGCAAGAATTCTGAGGCCGTATAGTTCACTTGCCAATTGATTGCCAGGAGTAGCACCTGCTGCGAGAAGTTTGTCGGTTTGAATCACGACAAGACCGGCAAGTGCTGGTATGCATGCGATAGCAACTGCCGGATAGTGATGTTTTGGCGTAGCTCCGAAACTTTGAGCAGAAATTTCAAGTCCGATGAAAATTAAGATCGGAAGAATAGCTGGTGCCGGAATGAGTTCGTAGAGCAATGCAAATGAGCCTGTGAGGCCAGCAAGACCAATAAAAATTGCAGTTGCCAGCGTGTAGGCTGCGCGACCTCCCATTGCTTTATATGCGGGGTGACCAATGTATGGTGTCGATTGAATGACACCCCCACATATTCCTGCGATCAGTGTTGCAAGTCCTTCAATTGCAATAACACTTCGCGTGTCGTATTCATCACCTGCTGCTGCTGCGCTTTCCGTGCAGTCAATACCGCCAATAACTGTACCAAGAGCAAAAGGAATGACAATCGGTAGATATTTTAAAGTAAGTGGCCATGCTGATATCCAACGGAATTGAAAAACATCAAACCAGCCAGTTGGCCAAAGTGCTGAGAGCGGATCAAAACTCGAATGAGTTTCACTGGATGGTAGCCAGCCCACAGAAAATCCAATAGTGGCAATCGCTCCACCAATGAGAAGAGCAGCAAGAGCACCAGGAATACGGTAAGGCAAGGGAATCTTAGCTGTGAGGCTTGCTAATATGATGCCTAGCGAGACAAGGCCAATAATTGGTTGTGAGAGCAACTCAACAAAAGGTAGGAAGCTAATGAGTGCAATCGCGATGGCTGCAAGGCTACCAAGCAAGGCAGCGCGTGGGATACGACTACGTATTTTTGATGCAACAGGTGCACAGCAAATTTTAAAGACCCCACTTGCCACGATACAGCACATGCCAATATGCCACGCCTGACGAGCTGCGTCTGAGTCAGAGAGGCCATTACCAGTTGCTTCTAGATAGGCCGGACCAATTACAAAAAAGACCATTCCGAAAGTGCTTGGAGTATCAAGGCCCAATGGCATCGCTGTGACATCAGTGCGACGAGTCTGCTTTGCGATGCGAAGGGCCATCCAAGTGAAGAGCAGATCCCCAACGATGACCCCAAGAGCCGTTCCTGGAACAAAGTGTGATAAAGCGAATTCCAGCGGGTAGTTGAAGACGGCTACCAGCAGTGACACTGCCAGGGTCAAATCAGCCAAATTGTCAAGCGATAGGCCAAAAAAAGCATTTATGTCACCACGTGTTGCCCAGCGATATTGCGATGGTAGTGACATAGAGGCTCCCGGCACGTTGTTTTTGGGGCTTTGGGATACGTCGAGACGTCTGTTGGACCTGATGGTCGCAGGCTGTAACGGTACGGACTATACTCTGTTTCAAAGGAAAAACGAGGTGCTAGGTTTTTTACTCACCTTTGGTAAGGGTGGCGAAAGAACAGGTTACTTTCTGAGCGTAAAAGAAAAAGCCGTTTGGGGCACCGAACCACGAGACGACCTTCTGCGTAGTACATCATGGATATTGATCAGCCTTCATCCGAGAGTCTCAATCCCATTGTTGGGGGGGGGGCTGTAAATGCCGGTCAGGCTGGGAATGTTTCGCGTCGCCTGCGTCCTCTTGAAGAAGAGCCGTCTGATGAACAACTTTTCCAAAATTTTTGTGACACCGAAAGTACAACCGCATACGAGACTTTGGTCGCTCGGTATGAGAGAGAGTTATTTAGCTATTTGCGGCGTTATGTTGGTAATGCAGAAATGGCAGAAGATGTTTTTCAAGCAACATTTCTACAAGTCTACGTCAAACGAGATCGGTTCGAGACAGGCAGACGTTTTCGCCCGTGGCTTTACACCATTGCAACCAATCAAGCAATCGATGCACAGCGACGGAACAGGCGACATCGTATGGTGAGTTTGGATCAACGAGTAGGCAATGACGATGAGGGGGACTTAATGTCTGTTGTAACGTCTACTGGGCCAACTGCGGTTGAAAATTTAGAAGATGAAGAGGCTAAAGAGTGGGTTCGAGGAGCTGTGGACGGTTTGCCTGAGACACTGCGTGCAGCATTAATTTTAGTATATCACCAAGGGTTGAAATATCGGGAAGCAGCTGACGTTTTGGGGATTCCGGTGGGGACAGTCAAGAGTCGTTTACATGCTGCGTTAACAAAACTTAATAGTGCGTGGACCAGCAGCGATCAGTCGGAGCTAAAGGCATGAAGGAACACATCGCCAGTTATCACCAAGTCAAGCATGCAGGAACACCAGACTGCTTGTTGCCAAAGGAGGGAAGGGTGGTATGCGCCAAGATTTAGTCGGATACTTATTTGACAGTTTAGATGAAAAAGAACGTGCAGAAATTGATCTTGCTCGTCAAAACCAAGATACGTCGAGTGAAATTGAAAAAGAACTCGAAGCTATTCAGCGTGCTATTGAGCCATTGAAGTATGATGATGGATTCATCGACCCACCAGTCGGTTTGGCAGCAAGAACGATTACAGCAGTGAAGCAATCTTCGGTAAGTAAGGGGCCCGTTCTTTCACCAGCATCAGATTTAGGTTCAATAATTCAACCACGGATTTGGCTCGATCGTATGATTCTCGCAGCTGCGTCGATTGCAGCGATAGTACTTTTGGCTCCACTGCTGTTTGAAGCCATGGAAGATGCAAGAGCTACAAGGGCTCAGCAAAATCTACAAAAGGTAGCGGCAGCACTGCAAGGATATGCTGACACCCATGGCATGTATCCTACACCACCTGACGCCGGTCCGCTGTCACGCGCAGGCTTATATGCTCCAACACTTGTATCAGAGCATAGGATTCGGCCGGATGATGGACTGCTCGTGTATCCAGGATCAGCACTTAACGAGAAAAACTTTCAGGTGCCATCAAGAGAAGAGATAGAGGCGGCAGTCGGTACAGAGGGATTTGAAAAACTTATTGGGCTTATGGGCGGTGACTACGGGTATACGCTTGGCTATCGTGATGAGTCTGGTCATTTAAAACCAATTCGGAATCAGCAGCGGAGCCATCATCCAATAATGGCAGATGCTCCAGACGCAAGCGGTGAGCAAAGTAGTAATCATCCTGACGGTGCGCATCATATCGTGTATGAAGATGGCCGTGTTGAACAGATCTGGGTTACGAGTTCAACACTCGATCAATTGCACAGAAACGACCATCTCTATTTGAACAATGATGGAAAAATTGCTGCTGGTAAAGACATAGAAGACGCAGTTATTGGTGATTCACATCATCAGCCATAGGACCATCTGCCTCGCCTTCGTTGAGGCCTTGTATCAATTTCTTTACGGCACATCTAATGTGGCTGGATAGGACCTTTTATTTGCCAGTCAGGTCACGTGCTGCGGTAACAATAGCTTCAGTCGTGATGCCAAAGTGTTGGAATAATTGTTTCGCGGGACCAGACGCACCAAAGCCATTCATGCCAATGAATTTCCCGGTGTTGCCGAGCCACTTTTCCCAACCGAATCCTGAGGCGGCTTCACAACCTACCCGGGCAGAGACTTTAGAGGGTAGGACGTGTTCCCGATACTGTTTGTCCTGCTCGTCGAAGAGTTCCCAGCACGGAAGACTCACAACTCGAGTTGGTATATCATGTGATTCGAGTATATGAGCTGCATCAAGACACAGGGGAATTTCACTGCCTGTTCCGATGAGAATACATTCAAGTTTCCCATTATGTGCTTCTTTTAATATGTAGCCTCCCTTGGCTACACCATTCGCTGCACCAAGGTTGTTTCGGTCGAGTGTTGGCAGGTTTTGTCGTGACAGTACCATGACAGCGGGTTGCTTAGGATTCTTAAGTGAACTTCTATAGGCCTCTGCAACCTCGTTTGCATCAGCTGGACGAAAGACATTTAATCCAGGAACAGCACGTGCACTGGCGAGGTGCTCGATCGGTTGATGGGTTGGTCCGTCCTCGCCCAATCCAATTGAATCGTGTGTGAGTACGTAGGTGACCCCAAGTTCCCCTAGGGCAGACAGCCGGAGTGATGGTTTTAGGTAATCAAAGAATACGAAGAATGTTGCGGCATAGGGTCTTAAACCGCATAAGGCCATGCCGTTGCAGGCCGCAGCCATGGCATGCTCTCGGATCCCAAAGTGGAAGTTGCGTCCCTGAAGGTTTTGAGGTCCAAAATCACCGGCATCAGGAATAAGAGTCATCGTCGATGGCGCAAGGTCAGCTGAGCCCCCTAGAAACCATGGAATGGCACCACTGAGAGATTGAAGGACTTTTCCGGATGAAACACGACTTGCAAGACCCTTCGTATCGGTTGGGAATACAGGAATTGCATCCTCCCATCCGTCCGGTAGCTCTCCACAGAGCATGCATTCGATTTCTTTTGCAACGCCTGGTTCAGCAGAGGCTAATAATTGGTAGGCCTCTCTCCATGAAGCAGTCGCCTTCTCTGCTCGTTCACTGATGGAATTCTGGAAATGCTCGGCAACTCCATTTGGTATGTGAAACGCTTCGTCTGTTGGCCAACCATAGGCTTTTTTAGCACCTTGGATTTCTTCCTGACCGAGTGGAGCGCCGTGAGATGAATGAGATCCGGCTTTTGAGGGAGCACCATAGCCAATAATACTTTTGACAACTATAAGAGTAGGTTTCTTATGTTCGTCTTTGAAGGACTGTAGCGCACGACTCAGTGAAGCTGCATCATTGGCATCTTCTACGTATTCAATTCGCCAGCCGAATCCCTCGAAACGACGCCCGACATCTTCACTAAATGCAAGATTGGTCTCACCTTCGATAGTTATCTTATTGTCATCATAAATCCAACAGAGATTTGATAGTTCGAGGTGGCCTGCCAGCGATGCAGCTTCACTGGCAACCCCCTCCATTAAATCACCATCGCTACATACTACATACGTGTCAAAGTCAAAGAGTGTTTTGTCGGAGCGATTATATTTCGCACCAAGCCAACGAGAAGCAATGGCCATGCCTACTGAATTTGCACATCCTTGGCCAAGTGGTCCTGTTGTTGTTTCCACACCCACAGCGAGATGGTGTTCTGGGTGTCCGGCACAAACGCTATCAAGTTGGCGAAACTTTTTAATATCATCGATGGTTACTGCTGGAAGTCTGTTAGTTTCGGGATTTGGTAGCTCTTGCTTAATTCCAGCAAGATGAATCAGGCTGTAAAGCAGCATGGAGGCATGTCCGCATGAAAGGACGAATCGGTCCCGGTTTGGCCAACTCGGATCGGCTGGGTCATAACGCAGAAAATCTTTCCAGACCGTGTATGCAACGGGAGCCAGTGCCATTGGAGTGCCTGGGTGCCCACTTTTTGCAGCTTCAACGGCATCCATCGACAATGTACGAATCGTGTCAATTGCAAGTTGATCAATGTCGGTGAGGGTTGGCGTATCTGAGCTAGGCATGAAGAGACTTTCAAGCGTTAAAAGGTTAAAGGGACTATTAGTTACGGAAAAGGTATCAAGGCTTATAGGACCTTCCGATACATAAACGAACGTACACAATATAAGCGATAATGTTCACTGTGACGACAGATATCGTTTATACGCCTCGCCGAGTTCTTCCGGGCTTTTTTTACATAGTTTCCAGAGTGTTTCATGCTCTGCAGTTCCGCGGTACAGCCGAACAAGATACTCGACAAATGCGTCTCGGTAACGGCCGCGTTCACCATTGATGAAAAAATCAGCCAGCCCAGACAGTTGACTATATATTTTCGGTAGGTCCGGTTCGTTCTGTAATGTTCTTCTGCCAAGTTTTGCCAGTTTCCGGAGTGGTAAGAAAAAACTATCGTTGAGCAGTCGTTCTTTTGCTGCAGGGACACGTCCACTATTGCGTCCCCCGACTATGAATCCAAATTCAGTTTTTTCAATGCTTTCCATGTAGCAGGCAGCAGCTTCCATCGCCCAGATGCCGTGATGAGTACCAGCGACTGGATTTGTTGGCCAGCATTCTGCAAAAAGTTGATGGGTTGCTTCATGCTCCACGGTTTGCCCATCAGAGTCGGGGCTGTCAAAAAACCATGTCGTTTGTGTGGGTGTCCAATACATTCCAAGGCTTTTTCCAACGTTTGGTTCCAATGACTGTAAGTTGTCGATGTATTCTTCACGATTGGCAAGCAAGATCGCCTTGGATGAACTCGCCGGGCGAGGCCGGGCTTGCCCATTAATTCTGGAATTCAATTCAGCTGGTGTCATTACGAAACCACCAAAAACCTGCCGCCATATAAAACGAGTCAATTCGAGACGCTCTGCGAAGTCACCAGCTTTAGCGATCCCGGCTGTCGACTCGATGCTCCAGTGGTCAGAAACAAAAAGTTCAGTTGCGTTGGTAGATTGTGGGCTTAACGTATTGGGTAACAGAGATGGACTCTGAGAAGACCGAAGCATGGTACTTTTTCCATTTCTCGTCCATCCTTTTTCAGAAGAGTACTCTTTTCGTTGGGCGCGTTGACGTGCAGCATTTGGCCAGACCCATTGGTCGTCATCTCTCACGTATCCAAGAGCTCGCCTGCCAAGTTTATGGTCAGGATCTTCACGCACAACTCGGACGAGTAGGCGAATAGCTTCATTGCTCGATTTAAAATGATGGCGGGTAGAAAGGTTTCGCTGTTTCTCAATTTCAGTTTTAGCTCTTTCAAAAAAATGATGAGCACGCTGCTGCCGAAGAAGCATGAATGCTGACCACAACGGTGCGCTCGAGTCCTTAAGCCAGTCGGGACTGTCAGTATTTTTATCAATACAAGCAATAATCTGTGCATCGACTTGAGTAACTTCGTCTGGCAACGGCCAATTACGAATAAAGCTTGCTAACTTCTTGTCGCCAACAGCATCAGCCCATTGCGCAAGATCTAGGCCAGAATCTTCCCATTCGGCACGAGTAGGTTCTGCAGCACCAACATGTGATACAGACTGTGCATTGCTATTGTCAGCGCACAGCCTCTGTTGGCCACAGAAACAACTGATGCTAATGAGACAAGAGGCTAGAAAGACCGTAAGCCACTCAACCTTCATGGCGTTGGTGTCAGTCCTCTTTGTCAAAAGCTGCATCGAACTGTCGATTACTTGGGGCAAAATCAATATTTTGAACGAATTCACATGCTTCAGTTGCACCATGTTCGCGATCCATACCGCAATCTTCCCACTCAACAGACAACGGGCCACTATAGCCAATATCGTTAAGGGCCCGAATAATTTCTTCAAAGTCAACGCCTCCACGGCCTGGGGAACGAAAGTCCCAGCCACGACGCGGATCTCCAAAATTTAGATGGCTCCCGAGAATGCCACCCTTGCCATTAAGCAGAACAACAGCGTCCTTGATGTGAACATGATAGATGCGGTCAGAGAATGTTCGGATGAATTCAACTGGGTCGACACCTTGCCAGTGAAGATGACTCGGGTCAAAGTTAAACCCAAATTCTTCCCGGTGCTCGACTGCTTCAAGTGCTCTTTGGGCGGTAAGGATATCGAAAGCGATTTCAGTTGGATGTACTTCCAGCGCAAAGCGCACGCCTGATTCCGCAAAAACATCCAAAATGGGATTCCATCGGTCTGCAAAATCTTTAAAACCATCATCGATCATTGATTCAGGAACCGGGGGAAACGAGTATAAGAGATGCCAGATGCTCGAGCCAGTAAATCCATTTACAACAGACACGCCAAGTTTCTTTGCAGCTCTCGCAGTTTGCATCACTTCTTCAGCAGCTCGTTGACTAACGCCCTCTGGGTCACCGTCACCCCAGATGTATGGAGGGAGAATTGTTTTATGTCGTTCGTCCACACGGTCACAAACAGCCTGCCCAACAAGGTGACAGGAAATTGCATGCACCATAAGGTCGTGCTGCTCTAGAAGGTCGCGTTTGGTTGAGCAGTAGCTTTCATCAGCAATTGCTTTATCAACTTCAAAATGATCTCCCCAGCAGGCTAATTCAAGTCCTTGATATCCAAACTCACTGGCTTTTCGGGCCAGATTTTCAAGTGGCATGTCGGCCCATTGGCCGGTGAATAGTGTGACAGGGCGGCCCATTTCGGTGAACTCCTTGAAAGTTTGAAAGGAAAGTATCAGATGAAATGTAGAAAAAGAGTTTTCTTTTTCACCTCGTCAAATTCTGGCAGATTTTCTGTGAGTTGAAAACCAGTCGATGTATTGATGGTAAAGAAGTGCCGTTTCTATGTACCAAAACAAAGTGCACGAACTTGTGTAAGGCACAATCAGCCAGTTTCATCGCCGGATGACGCCACGAAGAAGCAGACATCCCCAGACAGCAATTAAGGCGTTTCCTCCCCAGACTGCGATAGGTGGTAAATCACCAGCTTTCGCTTGGGAGACACCAGCCATGAAAATAGGGTAATAGATAAGAAGTATCGGCAGGAAACAAAGAAAAAAACTGGTTAGGAAATCAGCATTTCGCATTCGGATGGCCATCGGAGCACCCACGAGTACAAAAGCAAGACAACTAAATCCATTCGCCCAACGTCTCCACGGCTCCATGGCAATGCGATTAAGGCGATTCTGCAAGTGATCGATTGTTGCTTGTTCGCCGGCGGAGTACTGCGGAGTTGATAGTTCAGCGTGGCCGGTCAGAAATGCCTCAGCAAGCCGACCGGCAATCTGCTGCTCCGCTTGGTGTATTTGTTTTATGGCGTCCTCTTTTGCCTTAGCAAAATCACCCATAGCTATCTGAGACGGACTCTTGGATGAAGGGTTGTTCTTACCAATTGACTCAAGAGGAATAACTCGTTCAATGGTATCTGGAAAAGCGACTTCGACGTCGCCAACTCGGACAATTCCATTTGTGCAAATAGCAGTAATGGTACCACTTTTGGCATCAGTCTTTAGTTCAGCTTCCATTGCTGAGAGCGTAACGGGAGGACTTGAATCGTTCGGCTGGAATGACATTGTTGGTCGAATTAGCCGACGTCCTTGAACACCTTTTACATTGATCGCCAATTTATCTGTGCTGTAAGATCGTTGCTGTTGTAATCGGCTGTAGATAATTTCCTCAAGGCTCCGGACAACAACACCTCGAACACCCTCACGTCCCCAGGATACAGCGATGTCATTAAGCCAGACGCAGCTAAGGCTAATGGCTACGGCCAAGAGGGCAACTGGATAAATAGTTGCCATTGGGGTAATGCCTGCTGCCTTCAGAGCCGTAATTTCATTGGAGCTAGAAAAACGTCCAAAAACGCTTGCGACCGCGAACAACATTGTTCCGGGAACGGCGAACCGCATGGCATCAGGTAAAACGTATGGAACGAGTGCTATTATCTGAAGTAACCCCAGCCCCTGCTGCTGCGCTTCCTTCGTAAGGCCGATAACAAGCATGAAGAGGGTAAGGGCTGTAAGTGCAACAAGAAAGACTTGTAGCATTTCCGACAGCACATACCGAGTGATTATTTTCATGGGCCGCAATCCTTCGCTGGCCGGAAGGGTTTGAAACTGAAGTCGTAGAGGAAGGTTTTACGCAGATCCGTTAGGGTCAGGTTTTTTGAAACGAGTTGCATTAAAAGTATCGGAAAACGTACGGATTCCGTTGAAGACAGCTTGAGTGGCCAATGAAAAGTTGCCGGATTGTACGGCATGCTTGGCGTTTTGAATTGACTCTGTCAGTTTTTGGGATTCTTCTGTCAGGTTGTTTTCAGCAAGCTCCGCCTGGGCATGGTGAAGAGACCGAATGAGGCTATTAAATAGTTTTTCAGAAGGTGTGCTGTCGTAGTGCCGGTACGGCGATCTTCCGAGAAATGTTCCCCGGCCTGGGGTAATCATTTTGATTTTTCTTCTCGGTTTTATCAAAGTGAAACTAAAAAATGAACCGAAAACAGACCCGAGCGATAGTCCCGCCATGATGATGCTGGCTGCAAAAAATATCCGTTGGAGAAATTCGTCTTTTACAAAAGATTTTGAAGCAGAAAAGGATGCCATTCCAAGAAAGAAACTGATGGCTGCCATGCCGAGAAAAATCCAAGGACGACGATGGTTTGCTCGGTTTCCACCATCATCTTCGAGTGGCCAGGGAGTCTCTCTTTTAGAATACTGGGTTACTTCTTGAGGGCCAGCTTTGACAAGAATCATTGTGGTATTATCCGGCGCACCTCGTACAAGAGCTAGCCCAACGAGAGCTGCTGTTGCATCTTTTAATGAAAGTTCTGAAGCGAAGATTGCAATTTCTTCGTCACGTACTGTTCCTGAGAGACCGTCGCTGCAGAGTACGAAAAGATCATTTGGTTCAATTGGAAATGGTCCCTCAAGATCAGGATCAAGATCATCATGAGGGCCCATTGAGCGAGTAATGATGTTTTTTGGAACACTTGGAAGATTCGCTCCCTCCTTGAGCTCGTTTTGCCCACTTGCTGCTGCAACTTCCCAAGCAAGTGAATGATCACGTGAAAGTTGCTCTATCTTGTTCTCACGAATTCGATAGATACGACTGTCACCGACATGTCCAAGAATAACTCCCTGAGGAAGTACCACCATTGCCGAACAGGTCGTTCCCATGCCCTTGTAGCCAGGATCATTTTCACCTTTGGAATGAATTTCTTTATTGGCTTGAGAAAGACTCAGAGAGAGAGCAAGCGGTGGTGAAGATTCAGGCTTGAGGTCACTATAGATTTCAGGGATACGTGTTACTGCAATACGACTCGCTTCTTCACCACCTGCATGGGCACCCATGCCATCGGCAATAATAAACAACCAGCCATGCTTTTTGAATGCGGTCGAGGATTTGGCAGGTACGGCTACAGCAGCATCCTGATTGTTCGACCGTCTGCGTCCTACATGAGAACGTACGTGGTATTGAAGAGTGTTGCCCAGTCCCACTGAAATGCCTCGCGAGCTCATTTATGGTGAACGTTCCGGCCTACGCCACCACAATAGTATTTAGAGAGTAAAAGTAAGAAATGTAGCAGGATTGGGGGGAAATTTCTTATTCTAAATCCTTGTTTTTGATGCTCAGGAAGGCTGATCTGGTCTGGTTTGATCAAATAAATCGTCCTAATCTTGCAATTATGATGTTCAATTGTATTGAAAATCCGTTCCTTTCAGAATCACGAATTCGGACCCAAGCAGTTCGTTGCCTGCGGAAAATGTCTTTAGTAGAGGCTGTGCTCTGTGTCGGACTGATTCTTTCATTTTCGGTTGGCTGCGTTCAACGACGAATGACGATAAGAAGCAACCCACCGGGCGCACTTGTTTATGTCGATGATTACCAAGTCGGCACAACACCCGTATCCACAGATTTTGTTTATTACGGCACAAGAAAGATTCGTCTTATTAAGGACGGATACGACACTCTTACCGTTCAGCAGCCATTCCCGGTTCCTTGGTATGAAATCTTTCCTCTTGATTTCGTGACAGAAAATCTTTGGCCTTGGGAAATTCGTGATGAGCGAGTCGTTGACTTGGCAATGGTCCCCATGGGGACTGTTCCTGCCGAGACAGTTGTCAGCCGAGCAGAGTTGGCGAGACGTTCTGCCGGCAGTGGACCACCAGTTCCTGTGGCTCCTGTAGCTGTGCCTTCCCTTTCACTTCCGCCAGGTGCATCTCCGGCCACGCCGAATGTGCTGCCGCAGGCTCCGGTCGAGCCACTTCCGCTGCCGAGCACTGGGCCCGTATTTCCAGCACCGCAATAATTGTGATGAGCCGATCATAGTTATATGGCATAATGCCGCTATGGCTTTGTCATCCGAAAAAGAAGATTTTTGCTCTCGTCAGCAACTTGAGGTAACAAAGTTGCAACGGTTGAATGCAATGCTTGCAGAGGTGCTTCCGGCAAATAAATTCTACCGTGAAAAACTTTCGGGACAAAAGACGCCACTTCAGTCACTTGATGAACTATCTGACTTTCCATGGACGACAAAATCTGAACTTGTTGGAAATGTTGATGTCGTTTCTGCACAAAACCGAACGTGGAGCGATGAACACTACGTCCGTTTTCACCAGACGAGTGGTACCAGCGGACGTCCGCTTCAGATTTGGGATACACAAGCTGATTGGAAATGGTGGATGACATGTTGGGAGTTTATTTACTCAAGAGCATGTCTTCAGCCGGGTGACCCGGTTTTTATTGCAGCTTCATTTGGTCCCTACATTGGTTTTTGGAGTGCTTTTGAAGGGGCTGTGGTAAGTGGTGGAAGAGCAATTCCTTCGGGGGGATTGTCAAGTATTGCTCGACTGGAACTGTTGCAAAAAACAGAAGCAAAGGTGCTTGTAGCTACTCCAACGTACGCGTTGCACTTGGCAGAGGTTGCAAAGGAGCAGGGATATGATCCGTCTACCTCGACCATCCGTTGCATTATTGTTGCTGGTGAACCTGGCGGGTCATTGGATTCAGTACGGCATCGGCTGGCCTCTGCGTGGGGGGCCGATGTACTGGACCATGCCGGTGCGACGGAGATTGGCCCGTGGGGCGTAGGGTGGCCACACCATTCCGGACTTGAGGTTTTGGAGGAATGGTTTCATCCAGAATTCCGTGCGATTGCAGCAGATCGAGCGGCGAGGCAGGGCGAAATGGCTGAATTGGTACTGACAACGCTTGGTCGTAGTGGCTGTCCAGTGATTCGTTATCGAACAGGTGATGTAGTGAAACCAATATGGCCAACACAGCAGGAGATCGCAGAAGGTCGTTCGCCTAGGGTGTGGCTTCAGGGTGGAATCCTTGGCCGAGCCGATGACATGTTGGTCATTCGGGGTGTCAATATTTTTCCATCTGCGGTGGAAAATATAATAAAAAGCTTTCCAGAGGTTGTTGAGCACAGGCTCACGGTGGATCGTCGAGGAAATCTGGATATGTTGAGTATTGAAATTGAGGATCAACTAGCTTCTCCTGCTAGAGTTGCTCAAGAGTTACATGTTCGACTTGGTCTTCGGATAGAAGTTAAAGTGGTTCCTGCTGGCGTATTGCCTCGATTCGAAGGTAAAGCTCGGAGAGTGGTTGATAACCGTGAATAGTGAAAAGGTACTTTGATTGAGTGAATACCGGCCGCAAGGCATCCGCCGCTGTGAGAATGGTGGTATTGAAATTGATTGGAACGACGGTGTGAAATCAGAGTATTCAGCAAAGAATCTCCGCGATGCTTGTCCTTGCGCTACCTGTCGTGAAAAGCGGACGGTTCCAGCAGATAGAAACCCACTCCAGGTACTAGAGACTTCAGATCTCGTAGCGTTAACAATTCGTGAGATGCAGCCAGTCGGGCAGTATGCGTATAAAATTTTCTTTTCCGATGGGCACGACAGTGGCATATATACGCTGGAATATCTGCGTGAATTAAGTTGATCACACTTTCATAATTCCCACGGTCACAGCGCTGACTACTGCAGCAATCCGGATTGCATCGTGACAGGCATCTTCACTTACGTTGAGTTGGAGGAGACTGGATTCATGGCTCTTCAGGCACATCTCGCAGCCAGCGAGTGCAGCGCATGCGAGGCTCATGAGCTCGAAGTCTGCTTTTGATGTAGCTGGCTGGTTCATGCGATTCATTCGAAGGCGAGCTGGACGAACTGAGTAGCTCTCTTTTCCAATCATGTGGCGAAAGCGGTAATACACCGTATTCATTGCCATGATTCCTCCAGCGGCGATTGCGTCACTAATAATTGGGTCACTACCTCCTCCAAGTGCTTCCCTCATGTCGGTTTTAATGGCCAAAATAATCTCATCTGACCGGATAAAATACCCGCACGACAGGGCTATACCAAGCGACTGAGTTGCCTGAAGGTTTTCTCCTGTCAGGACGCTCGACACGTTGAGGCGAATATCTTTCAGTTCGTCAGGCAGTGTTTCACAGAGATTGTTGAGGGTAGGAGTCGGTATCGACATGGTGATTTTCTCCTTCAGGAGCAGATGAAGTGGTGCTTTCCCGTGAATTGTAGCCATTTATTGAACGAATGGGGGTCAGGATGCTAGAGTCGACGAAATTTGTTTTTTTAACTCAATAAAAAGACCCTGCCAAATGCCTCGCCGCGATGACCTTCGCACGATTTTATTGATCGGTTCCGGACCAATTGTTATTGGGCAAGCCTGTGAATTCGATTATTCGGGTACGCAAGCCTGTAAGTCTCTACGAGATGACGGTTACCGTGTTGTTCTCGTCAATTCAAATCCAGCGACCATTATGACCGACCCGGGGACGGCGGATCGAACATATATTGAACCGCTGACTTGGCAAATGTTGGAAAAAGTGATTGCTGAGGAAAAGCCTGACGCGGTCCTGCCAACACTCGGAGGTCAGACAGCGCTAAATCTGGCGATGGATCTTGATCGCCACGGTGTTCTCGAAAAATACGGGGTCGAGATGATTGGTGCTCGGGCGGAGGCCATTCAGCGAGGAGAGGATAGAGAGCAATTTAAGGCAACAATGGAAAAAATTGGCCTTGATACCTGCCGTGGTCGGCTTGTGAAGTCACTTGCAGAAGCTCGCGAAACACTTTCAGAGGTGGGGCTGCCTGCAGTTATACGTCCGAGTTTTACATTAGGTGGGTCCGGTTCTGGCATCGCGTATAACCGCGAAGAGTTTGACCAGAAGGTTCAGCGCGGTCTTGATCTTTCACCAGTAAGCGAGGTTCTTGTTGAAGAATCCATACTTGGTTGGAAAGAATATGAGATGGAGGTTATGCGTGATGCAGATGATAATGCCGTTGTCATTTGCTCAATCGAGAACTTTGACCCGTGTGGTGTGCACACTGGCGATTCAATTACTGTCGCCCCTGCGATGACTCTGACTGATCGCCAGTATCAATTAATGAGAGATGCAAGTTTTTCAGTTATCCGGGCCATTGGAGTTGAGACGGGGGGGTCAAATATCCAGTTTGCGGTTCATCCCGATACTGGCCGCATGATTGTCATCGAAATGAACCCAAGAGTGAGTCGTTCATCGGCACTTGCCAGTAAAGCAACTGGTTTTCCAATAGCTAAAATAGCAGCCAAACTTGCGGTTGGTTGGCGACTTCATGAGTTGGCGAATGACATTACAAGAAAGACGAAAGCTTGTTTTGAGCCATCAATTGACTATGTCGTCGTCAAGGTTCCTCGTTTTGCTTTCGAGAAATTTCCAGAGGCTGACAGTAAATTGTCAACTCAGATGAAAAGCGTTGGCGAAACAATGGCAATTGGGAGGACTTTTAAGGAGGCCTTTCAAAAGGCGCTGAGGGGGCTTGAGGTTGGCTCGTTTGGGTTTGGCTGTGATGGTAAAGATCTTTGGGGCACACCAACTCAGCCATCATTAGATGATATTCGTGCTCGAGTTGCGAGGCCGGACCCGGACCGAGTTTGGTTCTTGCGTTATGCAATGCTGTCCGGGCTGGGTACTGAAGAATTATATTCGTTGACCGGCATTGATCGGTGGTTCCTTGACCAATTGTTGCAGATTGTGGAACTAGAGAATCGTGTGCGAGATGCTGGCAGCCTCAAGGACATTGACGACAAGACACTTCGGCAAGCCAAGCAGGCAGGGTTTTCGGATAGGCAGCTAGCAACTCTTCTCGGCGAAGTCGAACTCGATGTGCGGCAGAATAGGAAGTCTCGAGGGATTGTCGCTACTTTTAAATCTGTTGATACATGTGCCGCTGAGTTCGAAGCTGAAACTCCTTACTATTATTCAACGTGGGAGGCTGAAGATGAAACACCACCAAAGATAGCCGGTAAAAAAAGAATCATGATACTTGGTGGTGGGCCGAATAGGATTGGCCAAGGTATCGAGTTTGATTATTGCTGTTGTCATGCCAGTTTTGCACTCCGTGAATTAGGTGTTGAGAGTGTTATGGTGAACTCGAACCCTGAGACGGTGAGTACTGATTACGATACAAGCGACCTATTGTTTTTTGAGCCTTTGACATGTGAAGATGTGCTCAATATTGCAGACCGGATTGATCCAGACGGTATTATTGTGCAACTTGGCGGGCAGACCCCACTGAACTTGGCAAGAGCACTCGCGGCCGCAGGGCTGCCTATCATTGGCACAAGTGTCGATACGATTGAAGAGGCTGAAGATCGTGAAAAGTTTCGTGAGCTACTTGATCGATTGGATCTCAAGCAGCCTGCTAGTGGAATCTGCCGTACCCTCGAACAAGCACGTAAAGAAGTTGCGAGAATCGGCTATCCTTCGTTGGTTCGACCGAGTTTTGTTCTGGGTGGCCGTGCGATGGAGATTTGTTACGACCAGGCGCAGTTCGAAAGATTTGTGGCAGAGGCATTCATTGTTGCTCAGGGGCAGCCGGTCTTAATAGATCGTTTTCTTGAGGATGCTACAGAAGTCGATGTGGATTGTATCTGCGATGGCACGGATGTTATTGTGGCTGGAGTGATGGAGCATATTGAGGAAGCCGGTGTGCATTCGGGCGACTCAGCGTGTTGTATTCCTCCTCATAACCTCAGTGAACAGACTGTGGCAGAAATCAAGAAGGCTGCTTCGGGATTGGCACGAAGTCTTGGGGTTGTGGGCCTGATGAATGTGCAGTTTGCAGTAAAGCGTGAGGGAGATGAAGATGCCCTGTACGTTATTGAGGTCAATCCACGTGCGAGCAGAACAGTTCCGTTCGTCGCGAAAGCGACAGGCGTACCCATCGCAAAAATTGCAGTAAAGGTTATGGCGGGTGAAAGCCTTGCTGAACAAGGTGTTGTTGTAGACCCTGTTCCATCACACGTAAGCGTCAAGGAAAGTGTCTTTCCATTTGTAAAATTTGCAGGCGTTGATATCGCGCTTGGGCCAGAGATGCGAAGTACAGGTGAAGTGATGGGTGTGAGTGATAACTTTAGTCTGGCTTTCGCGAAGGGCCAATTGGCAGCAGGCACCGTGCTTCCTGAAGAAGGGAAGATTTTCCTAAGCGTCGCAAGCCAGTCAGCGAAAAAATCAATGGTCGATCTAGCTCGACGGTTGGTGGACATGGGTTTTGAATTAATAGCGACGTCAGGTACTGCCGAAGCAATTCGCCAATCCGGGATTGAGGTTGAGACGGTTAAGAAATTGCAGGAAGGGCACCCAAATCTTATAGATCATTTAATTGATGGTCGTGTGCAGTTAATTTTCAATACGCCGCGTGGTAAGGGAGCTCGTACCGATGAAGGAAGAATTCGAGCCGCAAGCGTGCTCTACGGAGTCCCTTGTATCACGACACTTCCGGCAGCCGAGGCATGCGTGCGTGCAATGGAGGGGCTAAGGAGTGAGCCAATGAAGGTCCAGGCAATGCAGGATCGTTTTGTGGCAGGGGCAGCATCTATCAGTCGATAGCATTAACGAGAGTTCTGGCAGACACAATGGAATCGCCTTTCCCGGAAGTGCCTGCAACTCCACGGCCGCTACTATCTTGTGCCCCAGATGTCCCACCAAGTTTGACGGCAAGAACTCTCGATGGTCTTGAGTGGTTGTTAGCACGAGAGTTGGTGTCATTCGGGGCCACGGATTTGCGAATAGGGCGTCGGACAATCGAGTTTTCTGGATCTACCGAGACTCTCTACAGGGCGGTGTTAGAGTCTCGGGTAGCTATTAGAATTCTCGAGCCGCTTGGCCGGTTTGCAGTGAGTTCACCGGAAACACTTTATGCATCGATATCGAGTGTGGATTGGGCAAAGCATCTACGGCCAAATCAAACTCTTCGCGTCGATGCCCGAGTCCACGACACATTTATAGACCACTCACTCTATGCGTCTCAAGTTGTCAAAGATGCAGTTGTAGATGGTGTACGAGCCGTACATGGTCGCCGGCCGAATGTGCAGCTGCATGGTGCGAGTCTCCGGCTGTCCCTTCATCTTTCTGGAGAGACCGCGACGCTTTTTCGTGATGCTGCTGGCCAGTCCTTGCATCAGCGTGGTTGGCGTCAAGGAAGAGTCGAGGCACCTTTGTCGGAGGTGCTAGCTGCTGGAGTTCTTGGTATTACAGGATGGCAGATGGGCGAATCATTGTTGGACCCAATGTGTGGTTCCGGAACACTAGTTATCGAGGCAGCAACTCGAGCGGCTGGTCTTGCCCCAGGTTTATTGCGAGCGAGAAAGAGAAATCAAGGATTCTTTCGGTTTCATGATTTTAATCGAGAGCTAGCTAAGAAGATTTTGATCGATCTTGAGGGGAGAGTTAGAACGCCTTCCGGTAGTTTTTATGCAAGTGATCTCGACCCAGATGTGATCCGGGTTGCAGAGCAATCGGCTGTCCTCGCCGGTGTAGCAGACTATGTCACATTCTCATGCAAACATTTTGAGGCTGTGATCCCAAAAGAAGACTCGGGCTTGATTGTTACGAATCCACCGTACGGAGAGCGACTCGCGCAGCTAAGAGCAGGCGCTGTATTTCGGCGACTTGGTGATTGGTTAAAGAATTCATGTCCGGGTTGGCGTGCCGGGGTACTTGCTCCTGTTGAACTCTCTAAATCAATTGGCCTGAAGCCAGATCGTCGAGTGATTCTTTCGAATGGTCCAATTGAGTGCAGGTTGATTGAATTAGTTATTCGAAAAAAGGAAGTCTTAACGGAGATTGTGGAAGAACAATCGGCGATAAACTCTGATGTAGAGTCTTTGGGTTCAACGAAGAGGGCATCACGAAGTATCAATGATCAAATAGGTGATTTTCGACGACGTCTTGCGAAGCGAAGTCGTCATTTGGCGCGATGGGCAAGAAGACAAGGGATTGAAGCATATCGTCTTTATGATCGTGATATCCCTGAGATTCCTCTTGTTATCGATAGGTACGGTGATTGGCTTCATACAGCTGAATACGAGCGTCCTCATGAGCGGACGGCTATTGAACATGACGTCTGGCTCGACCGCCTCATGGAGGCAGCCGCGGACGAGCTGGGACTTGCGACAGATAGTGTTTTCTTAAAAGTGCGTCGTCGGCAGCGTACTGGCGGGCAGTATGAAAAGCTAGATGATCGCTCTGCAAATTTTCTTGTAAGTGAACACGGGTTAAAATTCGAAATTAATCTTTCTGATTATCTGGATACAGGACTATTCCTTGATCATCGACAAACTCGATCAATGGTTCGTGAAGATGCTCAAGATCGCTCCTTCCTAAACCTTTTTGGGTATACAGGTAGTTTCTCTGTCGCGGCAGCTGCTGGTGGCGCCGAATCAACGACGACTGTCGATCTTTCAAATACATATCTTGAGTGGGCGCGAAGAAATTTATCAGCAAATGGGTTTTTTGATCGACGGCAGCATGTCCTTGTGCGGGATGATGCTCGGGCCTTCCTCGAACATCGTAGTCGTCGAGGCGAGCGTCCATTTGATCTTGTAGTTGTTGATCCCCCGACATTTTCACGTTCCGCGAGGCAGCAGCAGGATTGGGACGTTCAGCGGGATCATGTCGAGTTGCTTCAGGCCGTTGCCCGAAATCTTACTGCATGCGGGGTTGTTTATTTTTCAACAAATTACCGGAGATTTAAATTTGATGAAAACCTTCTGGCCAATATCTACGATATATATGAGATCAGCCGGCGGACGGTACCAGAAGATTTCAGAAATACTCGAATCCATCGTTCGTGGAAATTTGTGAAGAGGGCGGGATCATGAAGAACAATTGGTTTTGTCCACAGAATCGCTCATCCTTGAGACAGGGATGGGTTGTCGTAGCTTGCACGTTGGTCGGTTTAAGTTGTTTTGGGTGTCAAGAAACGAACTCAAATCGGATATGTCTTGTTTCAAGTTTGCCACGAACTGGTGTGTCCAGGCAGGTGAGTGATGAGGTTGTGCAAGGAATTCGACTTGCAATCGAAGAGGTCAAAGGAAGAGTTGGGAGATTTATGCTTGAATATCGTGATCTCGACAATAGTGCTTCAGTGTCAGGCCGGTGGACAAGTGAAGGAGAGGCAGCAAATGCTCGTCTCGCGGTACAAGATCCCGATGTGATGGCTTATGTAGGCACTCTCAATTCAGGAGCGGCCCGAGTTTCAATGCCAATTCTCAATTATGCAGATTTACTAATGGTGTCGCCAGCGAACACAGCGGTGGGTCTGACGAAGCCAGGGCTTGGTCTTCCGGGGGAACCCGGAGTGTACCGCCCTTCAGGTAGGTTGAATTACATCAGGGTTGTGCCGGCTGATGATCTACAAGGTCCACTTGCTGCAGATTGGGCATTTGGGCGTGGGGTGCGACGAGTTTTTGTAGTTGATGATGCTGGTGTTTATGGGCAAGGTGTTGCGTCTCTCTTCGCTGATCGATGTCGAGAGAAAGGCATGGTGGTTCTTGCGCATGTTTCAATTGATCCACAGGCGGCTGAGTTTAAATCATTTGTGGGATCAGTAATGAGTGCTGACCCAGACCTTGTTTATTTTGGTGGCAGCGCTCGAACAAAAGGTGGTCAACTCGCGCGTGATCTCGTGTCAGCTGAGAGTGAAGCGATTCTGTTGGTGTCTGACGGATGTCGTACCAAAGCATTTCTTGATGCGGCAGGTGCAGCCTCTTTGGAGGGACGATGCTTTGCCACATCTGCAGGATTGTCTCCACAACAATCAGATTGTTCAAAAATCATGTTTCTTCAGCGGTATCAGCAAAAATATGGAACATGCCCGAGCAATGCCGCAATTCATGGTTACGAGGCAGCGAGACTCGCAATCCGAGCAATTGCTGACGTAGGGCGTAAAGATCGTCGTGCGATCGTAGAATCTGCTTTTGCAAGCCGAGTAGACGACGGTGTGCTTGGGGACTGGAGCATCGATGTAA
>Ga0315320_10000464_pt1 | contig 33270 bp, 20 predicted proteins | sample M140m21515metaG_FD_203458 | JGI IMG/M metagenome (GOLD analysis project Ga0315320, IMG submission 203458) | Ammonia-oxidizing marine archaeal communities from Monterey Bay, California, United States - M1 40m 21515 | ecosystem: Environmental > Aquatic > Marine > Coastal | place: USA: California... | reverse complement strand
GAATCCACAATTGAAGCATTGAGATCAACGACTGGATCAACGACTGGATCAACGACTGGATCAACGACTGGGGCAGCGACTGGGTCAGCGAGTCGGTGCACAAATTGGTGTTTAAATGCGTTAATCGGGGGCGAGGTGTGGTGGATACGGTTGATAATGCTGTCAGCCACGGGCAATACAATTCAATTTAAGACTTTCCGCGATCGAGAAAGTAATGTGCTGGTCAGGATGAGAACTCTTTTAAAACTATTGATCATAGCCGGGCTGTTGGGCGGTGTGGGGGCTTTGGGGTACCAGCCGGCACGCGACTATTGGCGCGAACGCAATAAGATCACTTGGGATACCGCTGAGATCAAATCTGGTGATATCACACGATTTGTAAATTCAACGGGCACGGTGCAGCCGGTCTTATCGGTTTCCATTGGCTCGTTTGTCTCAGGGCCCATCGTCGAACTCAATGTTGATTTCAATGATGAAGTGAAAAAGGGCGACGTACTTGCTAGGGTAGACCCGCGACTTTTCAAAGCGGGCGTGGATCGCGATAACGCAACTCTTTCGACGCGTGAAGCTGACTTGGAGCGTATCGAAGCACAGTTGCAGCAGTCGTTGAACAACTACCTTCGGGGGAAGCGACTTCGCGACAAGAATAAAGATTTCATGTCGGATCGTGAGATGGATGCTTTGGTGTTTGAAGTCAAGTCATTGCAAGCTCAGCGGAAGCTTGCCAAGGCATCGATTTTGCAGGCCAAGGCGTCCTTGGAAACATCCCAAGCGAATTTGAAGTATTGCGAGGTAACTTCGCCCGTTGACGGAGTGGTTATCAATCGGCTGATCAATCCTGGCCAAACGTTGGCGGCACAATTTCAAACACCGGAATTGTTTGTCGTGGCACCCGACCTCCGTGAAAAGGTGCATGTATTTGCATCGGTAGATGAGGCTGACATCGGACTCATCCAAACTGCAAAAAAGGCAGGCAAGCCAGTCGATTTCACGGTTGATGCACACCCTGATGAAGTGTTCGACGGTGCAATTGAGCAGATTCGGGTCAGTAGTGTCGCAACGCAGAATGTTGTTACCTATCCCGTTGTGATTGCAGCCACCAATCCTGATTTGAAGTTGCTGCCCGGAATGACTGCAAGCATTTCGTTTGAGGTAGATTCAACCGTGGGTGTTCGGAAAATCCCCAACGCAGCACTGCGATTTTTTCCAGACAACGTGAAGCTCGTTCGCGAAGCCGACAGGCAGTTGATTGATGGGTCGGCTTGGCGAACAAAGAAATCCGATGCAGAGAAAGACGAAGCAGCAAATCAGACTGCGACTGAGAGTGCAGAAGCACAGCGAAAGAAGAATCAACGCCATGTTTGGGTAGTCGATGGCGAGTTGCTTCGTGCGGTCGAGGTCACGACTGGTTTGATGGAAAATAGGTTTACCGAGATGGTTTCAGGTGATCTGAAGGTTGGTGACAAACTGGTCATTGGCAAGAAGGACTAGGTCCAAACATGTCTTTCTTTGATACGGTTCGCATTGCGTTTCGCGCATTATTGAAAAACAAAATGCGTGCTGTTTTGACCATCATTGGCGTGGTGATTGGAATTGCAGCAGTGACGACGATTGTTTCCATCGGGCAGGGAGCAAGCAAACTTGTAAGCGGCGAGTTTGAGGCCTTGGGTACGAATGTGATTCTGGTCTTTCCAGGACAAACTCGCCGAGGGGGGGCAAGGCAGTCCGGAGCACCGACGCTAACCACGGCGGATGCAGATTCAATCGGTGAACAGTGCCCTGCCGTGCTGGCTGCCTCTCCGATTGTCGGGACTGCAGGGCAGATCATTTACGGAAATGAAAACTGGAATCCAAAACAGATGCAGGGCGTCGGGCAAGACTATCTGACTGTCAGAAATTGGGAGCTTGAAGCGGGGGGCTTCTTTTCTACCAGCGACATCGAATCCAATGCCAAGGTCTGTGTGATTGGTCAAACTTTGATTCCCAAACTGTTTCGCACCGTCAATCCGATGGACGAAATGATCAGGGTCAATAATGTTCCCTTTCGTGTCATTGGAATCTTGGCAAAAAAAGGTGCCAATATGGTTGGTGATGATCAAGATGATGTCGTCTTGATGCCTCATACCACCGTCCGAAAACGGCTCAATGGTTCACCCCTCGATACCGTTGGGATCATCATGGTTTCGGCACGTGGCACCAAGCAAATGGGAGAAGCTGCAAAACAGATCGAAACTCTGCTTTACGAACGCCACGAAATCGGTCCTTCGGAGGAACCGGATTTCAGCGTTCAGGATACGACGGAAATTGCAGCCACGCTCGGAATCATTACCGGAACATTGACTTTGATGCTCTCTGCCATTGCGGGTATCTCATTGCTGGTGGGTGGCGTTGGAATCATGAACATCATGCTGGTTTCAGTTACTGAGAGAACCAGAGAAATCGGGATTCGGATGGCATTGGGAGCGCGTGGGAAAGATATCTTGCGGCAATTCCTGATCGAGTCCGTCGTGCTGTCCTGCATTGGCGGCGCTATCGGGCTGTTGCTTGGAACCGGTGCGTCCATGTGTGCCAATGTGCTCATTAATATTTACAAGCCGGGAACGGATTGGCCCATGATCGTTTCCATTCCTGCCGCGTTTGTAGCGATGGGTTTCGCGGCGGCAGTAGGAGTGTTCTTTGGCTATTACCCAGCAAGACGCGCTAGCAAACTCGACCCAATTGACGCATTGAGGTACGAGTAGATGGCGTTGATTGAACTTGATGATGTTCGCAGAGTTTACGATTTGGGCGAGGTCAAGGTGCACGCGCTTCGCACCGTTACCAGACAGATCGAACTTGGTGAGTACATCGCACTGGTCGGACCCTCCGGCAGTGGCAAGTCAACCTTGATGAACACCTTGGGATGCCTCGATCGTCCAACCCATGGTAGTTACCTGCTGGATGGCGAGGAAGTGGTGACCATGAATCGTGACCAACGAGCCAAAATAAGAAACAAGCAACTCGGTTTCGTTTTTCAAAATTTTAATCTGCTGAACCGTACTTCGGCGCTTGAGAACGTAGAACTGCCGCTCATGTATGGGCCTCGTGTATCGGCTCATGAACGGCGTGATCGAGCCATGGAAATGCTTGCGAAGGTTGGCTTGGCTGATCGGTATCATCACCATCCCAGTCAGCTATCTGGCGGGCAGCAACAGCGGGTTGCTATTGCCAGAGCACTTGTGAATCGTCCGTCTATCTTGATGGGAGATGAACCCACAGGAAACCTTGACTCGAAAACCAGTCGCGAAGTGATTGATCTGTTTCGTGAGTTAAATGAGCAGCAGGACATCACGGTGATTCTTGTGACTCACGATCAAAATGTGGCACGTAATGCAAAACGTACATTGGTTTTGCGGGATGGTGAGATTGTCGAGGATACGGTTGATTTTCAACTCGCAAAAGCGGCCCTCGAATTTGATCCCGCGTTGGATGAATGACTCAGCATTCTTCCGTGTTTCTCCAGATTAAGTCACTTTCGGAATGCGTTGTGTGGTGCAAACGGCCAATCAGAAACAGCACGTGACCTGATTCTTGTTCTGCTTCTCTATTTTGCGTAACCGTCAAGGGCGATGGTTGTGTTGTGTGGGGAGGAAAAAAACCGGGCTGGAAGCGACGTCACACCCGGAAAAACTGGCGCATTCGTTGCGTCCGGTCGAATCCGGACACTATGGGTACTGTACTTTCAGATCGAACTTTCGGCGTTCGCTTGGTGGTCCGCTATCTGTTCGTTTTTACTGCCATGCTAGTGTGTTCTGTTTTGGTGGAAGCGGAAGAGCCTTGCTATCCGATTTTGCCTGAGCAGCGATCGTTGCAGTTGCGGGGTCCTGGCCAGTTGTTGCAGGTCGCGGTTCCTCAGACACCCCGACCGCCCACGGTGGCAGATCCACAGTTCGACTTACCACCTCGTGACTTGGCCCTCAATGAAGCAATCAGTATCACGCTCGCTAACAGTGAGGTGGTGCGAGTTCTCAGTGGTGTGACTGCATCCACCAGCGGGCGTACGATTTATGATGTGGCTATCACCAATACCACGATCGATCAGCAAAAAGGTGTTTTTGATCCTACTTTGCGTTTCAACAATGTCTGGAATCAAGTTGAGAATCCATTCGGACTTCCGGATCCATTGAATCCGGCCAACACACTGATTGGCGGAACCCAGAACGAAGGTTTCGGACTCGATTTTGGTTTGAGTAAGAAGAATCTGCTGGGTGGCACGACGAACCTGGGAGTTGTTGGAAACCGGACTCATGTCACACCCGGTGTTTTTCCACTGGATCCGGCGGATCGTACGTCCACTGAATTCAGTTATACCCAACCGCTGTTGCAGGGCGGTGGCAAAGCAGCCAATCAGGCTCCGATCGTACTGGCACGTATCGATACAGAGCGTTCTTACTTTCAGTACAAACAGGCAGTGCAGCGATCTGTGCAGGGTGTGATTGAAGCGTATTGGGCTCTCGTCTTTGCACGCACAGATCTTTGGGCGCGGACTCAGCAGGTTGAACAAGCGAAATTCGCGAACGATCGCACTCTGGCTCGTGTTGAAAGTGGTGACGCCAACGCAGGTGATCTTGCTCAAACCGAATTGGCTCTGGAGAATTTTCGAGCGAGTCTGCTTGCATCACAAGCAAGCGTTCTTCAACGTCAGGCTGCGTTGTTGAATATTATGGGTTTGTCACCCTACGAATCCGAGCGAACTGTCCCAGTCACACCTATGGTTGATGAGTTGATTGAGGTTGACTGGAACTTGATCAATGAACTTGCTCAGCGTGAACGACCAGATATCATCGAGTTGAAACTGATTCTGGAAGCCGATCAGCAACGTATCGTGGTCGCAGAAAATCAGGCTCGGCCACAACTCAATGGTGTTGCCTTGTACCGCTGGAATGGACTTGAGGGCATTGCACCATCCGGTAATCGTGTGCAAAGTAACGCGGGTGATTTTCAGGACTGGTCACTCGGTGTCAATTTTTCCGTGCCACTGGGGATGCGAGCAGAACGGGCGACGTTGCGTCAGCGGCAGTTGATTATCCAGCGTGATCGAGCCAACCTGTATCAGGGTTTGCACAACATGCAGCAGTTACTCGCCCTGAGCCTGCGAAACCTTGAGCAGTTCTACGCTCAATACGAACGATACAAGGCCGTCCGGGCTGCCGCGCGTCGGAACTTAGAGCAGCAACTCGCGCAATACAACGAGGGGATCATTCAATTCATTGTTGTATTGCAGGCGATTGTTGATTGGGGAAACAGTGTCAGTTCAGAAGCACAGTCACTGACACAGTACAACACCGAACTTGCTCGGTTGGAATTGCAGACGGGGACAATTTTACAGGAGCACAGTGTCGTATTCTTTGAAGAACGCTTCCGTTCGATTGGACCGCTGGGGCGCTGCGGAGAAGAAGCTTGTTACCCACGTAGTCAACCGCCCTCGACGTCGGTGATGCGTTATGAAGAGGGCACGCAACCGTCTGAAGAATACTTTGATCTCGAAGACCCAGTCGCCCGACGAAAGCCTGCTGATGACGGTGATGCCGAGGGTAGCAAGAAAGACCTTGATCCGGACATGGATGTCGAATTTGAAAAGATCGACAAAAATAAGGATGGTGAAATGTCCGATGAAGAAATCAACAACCTGTTGAAAAACAGGAGTGCTTTGCGAACGTTCCAGGATTTTCTGCAAACAAAACTAAAACGTTAGCGAAAATCAGTCAAGCGATCTCACGTGCTTGAACCTTTCTGCTGCTTGTCGTGCGCAATAGGTGGCGCGGTCAAGACGCAAGGATGTGAGTACGGTCTGCTGTCGATCCCGTTGTCTTGTGATTTCGACCACATTCGCTTGAACGAGAATCTCAGACTACGAAAATCGCCACCTGCGGTTGCAGGTGGCGATATGAAAAATTGTATGCATCTGTTGCCAGAAACTAGATTCAGGTAGCCGTTATGATTGGGCTTACTTTTTGGCCTTCAGGATTGGCGTATCCCATCCCTGAATCTCGTCAGGTTTGGCATCCGTGATGGACGGTTTGAAATTGAATGTTGTTGGGTTGTAGGGCCCTACGAAGGAGATGTCCGCATCTGCCTTGATTTCGTCTTCCATGTTCATGCACCAGAGAGTTGCGTTGACAATCATTCGGCGAACGCCCTCGCTGAGGATGTCCTCTGATGCACCCTGAGTGCTGCAGAATGCACGGCCTTCTTTTCCATCTTGGAATTGGTAAGTGCGAACCCAGGCTGCTGGTTGAGGTGGTTTGTCTGCAATTGGCTTAGAGCCCACTTCCATTGATTCAAGAACCTGATTGGTCGCGAGGATGGTTGAATTCGGCATTGGTCGCGCCGAGTAAGCTCCGGCCATCGCATGCATGTCCTTGACGCCACGCAGTACTGGGTGAGCTTTCTGTGTCGGAACGACATTCATGGCAGTCGCGAATTTATGGTTGCGTCCGTAATGTCCGGCACCCAGTCCTGGGTTCCATGTTTCACCGAGGACCTGGCGACCAAACCCACCGATGTAATCCTCTTTGCGGGAGTTGTAATTTTGGTATGCGTACTTCCCTTTGAGTCCATTGAATGCGTGAGTGGTCGTGCGTAAGCCAATGACCGGGCCGCCACGCTTCAGGTATTGCTCGAATTTAGCCATCCATGGATCTTCTGGATGAACAAAGCGAAGGAACAGAAACAGCATGTCGGCATCATCAATGGCTTCGATTCCGGGGATCAGGCTGGATCCGGGCTTGATCAATCCCTCGGGTGTTTGCCCGAAGAGAACCGTGCATTTGAAGCCGTATTGCTTGGCCATGATGCGGGCAATGGCAGGACAGGTCTCCTCGCCGCGGTATTCGTGGTCTGACGCAATGAAAAGAATATGCTTGCCCTTGCCTGGTCCGGAGTCGCCCTCGTAAACGACATGATCTGCGGCAGTCGCGTGTGTGCAAAGGAGAAAAAGGCCGGCAATTGCCGCCATCAAGTATCGTCTGATCATGTTGTTGTCCTGTTGTGGCAATATCGGATTAGCACGGGGGGGCGGGTCAAATGGAGTGCGACCGCTTCAGCGCAAGCGTCAAGTATAAGGTATTGGAACCGGTTGTCGTGTAGTGATCAGTTTGTCATCACTGGGGGTGTGCTGGGGCTGAAGTTTTGCCCGATGCCTACGCTGCCAGTTCTTGTTTGTGACTGTTGAGGGTAACAGCAAGGCTTGTTGGTGCCTGTGTGTGAGACCTGTGCGTGAGGTCAGGGTTTGGAACTTCTGGTTTCTGGGCTGGCCGCAGGATTGTCAGCAGGCAACTGGTTGATCCATTGGGTGATCATCTCGACGGCACCTGCGTCAGGGACGGAGGTGCCTAAAGGAGGCATTTGACCGCGGCCACGGCGTTTCATGCGTTGCAGAAGGATCGATGTATCGGGAGCGGACGGGGTGATCAGCTTTGCATTCGGGATCCCAAAGGAGTCGTGGGCGGGAACAACGTTGATGATGCCTGTTTTGTCCAGTGGTCGATTGATAGCGAGGGTGAGTTTTGAATTGCCACCACCTTCTTTGACATGACAGTTTGCACAGTTGGAATGCAGATAAGACCGTACACGGCTTTCCAGCGGTTGAGCCGTGTCTGTTGGATCGGCCAGTTTCGGTAAGTCATCCACAGGGGATGGGAATTTGAATTGGTTGTTTGTTGTGCCTTCATCTTCGTCTTTGGATCGATGGTGGTGGAACAAGCCGAGTTGTTGGAAGTGTTCCAGTTGTGATGCCGCTTGTTCGTCGTCAGTGAGGGTGAGATTCGTTTGCCGAGCTGAGAGTCCGAGCACGAAGTTACTTGCCCGGCTATGACAAACCATGCATTCTGATCGGCTTGGATAATGCCATGTCTGCTTTGTGAGAACATGATTGAAGTCGGTTGAGACAACTTCGAACGTCTGATCATGTCCTAAAGCATCAACCAGAACGGCATCGGTTTGTTCTGCATTCCATTGGTAGCTGTACCCGTGCCACTCGCCATTTTGACGCGTCATCAATCTGGTTTCGATTCGGGTCAATGATGGGGGCGTGGCTTCGTCTGTTGCATTCTTGGAGCGATTAGCAACTGGCAGCGAGAACGTTTTGACGAGTACAGTGCCATCAGGAAAGTCCCAGCTCTTGGCTGTTTGGAATTCGATCGTTTGGTTGCCGGGGATACCAATGAAACGTTCTTTGACCGCTCCGTCGGACCATAACGGTGAGTTTACCTGATATGGAATCAGGCCTGGGTGCATTTGGTTGTCGGTGATGGAATCATAGATGCCTGTCTGGCTCAGCAGTCGAGGGAAGTCGCTCGATTGTTCTTGCTTTGTGGGTGCAAGATTGTAGAGACCGCTGCCGTGATCCACGATGAGCAATTCACCGTCGTGATCAATTCCGAATCCTGAAATCTGCAAAGCCGTTCGGGCAACAGGGAAATGAGAGACCACTGAACCGTCTGCATACTTCGCGGCCCAGATCATGCCAGTGGAGTAGTCACCATAGATGTAGTGTCCACGCAGTGACGGGTACTTGGTTCCGTAGTAAACATGACCGCCGGTCAACGAGCGGGCTTCGGAATGCGGATGTTCAATGGTTGGCAGTGCAATCGGGGTTGGTCCACGCTTGCGATGTGGTTGAAACGGTTGGCTGCCTTCGGTGATGCTCCACCCATAGTTCTCGCCACGACGAACGACCTGGGCGGTTTCCCACAGATCCTGTCCATTGATGCCGGCCCACAAATCGCCGGTCTGGGCATCGACTGAAATCCGCCATGGATTTCTGAGCCCGTAAGCCCAAATTTCGGCTCTCGCTCCCTCCGTTTCCAGAAATGGATTGTCAGTCGGAATCGAGTAGTTCTGTTTTTCTGTCGGGTGATCAACGTCAATTCGTAACATGCTGCCTGGCAGCGTCGCGAGATCCTGTCCGGCATGATTGGCATCAGAGTCGGATGTGCCGTCCCCGGCAGATACGTAAAGCATGCCGTCGTGTCCGAAAACGAGGTCACCACCGTTGTGACCGTTGGAAGGCCATTCGATTACGGTCAGCTGCGATGCCGGGTCGCAGTTGAATGGTGCCTTTCGATCGACATGAAATCGCAAGACGCGAGTGCAGGTCTTGTTCAGTGCATCCGACTTTCCATTGCAGCCGACGTACATCAAGCCGTTACGCTCGAAATCAGGATGGAAAGCAACACCATAGATGATGTCGTTGAGAACGAGAAACTCGGTAGCCTCCCCGCTGACATGATTGGGAGATAATCGCAAAAGTCGTCCCGGGCCCCCGTAGCCACCTTTGTGTACATGAACGAGTAGGTCCTGTGTTCCCGGAAGAGCGGAAACACCCATGGGTTTTTCGATGTTGAAATGCGAATGTTGTTGAGCGACCTCGAATGGAGGTGGCTTGTCGGGGAAACCGATGACTTTCGATTCATTCCATGGAATCCGCCGAGGCTCAACTGCAAACAGAGTTGGCGCACAGAGGATCAACGTCATTGCAGCAAGGTAAAGTCGCTTGCTGTTGTCAGTACAAAAAACTGCCCGTGATGAAGATTGAGAAGTGGCGATCAAGGATTCAATTTTCTTGGGTTGGGGCAGAGGGAAAATGACCAGACAGGTTACTCTTGATGATCCTGCCGCATGACGTGGTCCGCATCGAGCGGTTGTCATGTCGCTACTGAACTATTTTATCGCTCCGTGTCAGAAGCGTCCACTTCCAGCCGCGAAGTCGCACCCCAGAGTGGTGAAAGCCTAGTGTAGGAGCGTTTTTACTGTTTGGCTTGAACGGGTCAGGGTGCAAACCTGGCGTACGAAACGCGGCACTTGAAGGTGTAGCTCTTTTTAATCGCACTCTTCATTGACTTCCCGTTGATTTTGTCCCTGAAGCTCTCTCTACCATAGTTGATATTATGTGGATTCAACGCGATAGTGACGGACTGGGGTCCACGAGTGGGGAAACGCATTTGCGTTCGGATCTTCTGGGGGAGCCTGAATCGATACGTTTTGTCCGTATGCCCAAAAAGAAAGATGTTTGAATGACAACAAGAATCACGTGGCTACTGCTGCTCGCTTTTTCTGTGTTCGTTGGAAATGCTGGTGCTGATAACTGGCCTGCTTGGCGGGGAGCTGATCGTACTGATGTTTCAACGGAAACTGGCCTTCTCAGCGAATGGCCAGAGCAAGGTCCGGAATTGGCTTGGTTGTCCAAAAAGTGTGGTGTTGGCTACGCCGGTTTTGCAGTGGTAGATGACAATGTGTACACGATGGGTGCCTATAAGAATGATGAGCGTCTGATTTGCCTTGATGCAGCGACAGGTGACGTCCGTTGGCGGCTGGTGATGACTGAGTCTGTTCTCGAGAATGGATGGGGTGATGGGCCTCGTGGGACTCCAACGGTTGATGGAGAGTTCATCTACGCAATGGCGGGCGATGGCACGGTTGTGTGTGCCAAAGCCGCAACTGGTGACTTGGTTTGGAAAATCAACATGCAGGATCTGGGTGGTAAGGTTCCTAACTGGGGATACACCGAATCCGTGCTGGTCGACGGCGATCGAGTTGTTTTTACACCCGGCGGTGCAGACGGCGCAGTGGTTGCTGTGGATAAACTCACCGGAAAAAAATTATGGCAGTCAAAAGATTTTACTGATCGAGCAGACTATTCTTCCGTCATCGTTGCCGAGCATGATGGCGTGCGTCAGTACATTCAATTGACGCAAAAGACACTCGTCGGAATTGCCGCAGATGATGGACGTGTTCTGTGGACCTATCCTTGGCCTGGTCGGACCGCTGTTGTTCCAACGCCTATTTTTCGTGACGGCAAAGTCTATATCGCTTGTGGTTATGGTGTTGGATGTGGTCTTGTGAAGATCACAAAAGATTCGGCAGAAGAAGTTTACGAGAACAAGATCATGAAGAATCATCATGGCGGTGTGATTCTTGTGGGCGATCATCTTTACGGTTACTCCGATGGCTTGGGTTGGGTTTGTCAGGACTTTGAAACCGGCGAACAGGTTTGGGCTGAGAAGAAAGCATTAGGAAAAGGAGCAATCGCGTGCGCGGACGGAATGTTTTATTGTGTCGCTGAGGGCAGCGGTGAAGTGGTCCTTGTCGAAGCGAGTCCTCAAGGTTGGAACGAAAATGGAAGATTCAAATTGGATCCGCAGTCGGAGTTCCGTAGCCCACGTGGCAAGATCTGGACTCATCCGACGATTGCTAATGGAAAACTGTATTTGCGTGACCAGGAAATTGTCTACTGCTTCAACATCAAAAAGTAGTGACGAGGTTTGCGAGCTTTGGATATAAATGCTGAGCTTGGCGTTCGCCGGTGAGGTCCGGCGAAATAGAGTTGAAAGCTGCTGATCCGTTTGCTCAGGCCATCAACTCACTCAGGCCATCAACTCACTCAGACCATCAACTCACTCAGGGAACCCGTTTGTGGCATGCCGTTCTTCTGCATGACCAGATCGAGGTTCCCGTAGTGTTCAATCGGGTTCCCAAAAGCGTTGAGCCAGGTGGTCCACCAGTTTCCGATGGTGCGGTGCCCGTCGTTCCCGTAACTGGGGAACTGCAGGTAGCGTCCTGCGATATTGAGTCGTCCGCCGTTTCCACCGATTACCACATAGGGCCATTCGTTGAGATTACCGTGGTGTTCGTTGCCGGAATCACTCAGGTAGATAATTGACGTGTTATCCAGCAGGTTACCGTCACCCTCAGGGACCGCTTTTAACTGAGCAGCCAGATCTGCGAGCAATTTCATGTGATGGAGTCGTATGATGTCACGAGCTTCCTCAGGAGATTTTCCGTTGCATGGTTCTTGATGGCCAATTCCATGCACTGTTTTTTCCGACAACCCCAACTGGGCATAGCTGGTGCTGATGTTGTCCAGCCGAAGTGTTACGACGTTGGTGATGCCAGAGATCAGTGCGGCCGCTGTAAGATCGACGTGTGCCTGTTGGCGAATCGTATTCTGTTTGGCTGAAAAACGTTCGCTGAACTCGGGTGCCGAATCACGGATTTGATCAGACATGGATGCAAGACGTTGGCGACGCAGTTGCAGTTCCTCAAATGCGTTCAGGTAATGTCCCATTTTTTCACGCTCACTGGACGGCAGAGCTTGATTCAGCTTGCCAATGTCGCGGACCATGAAGTCCAGCAGATTTGACTTCAAGTCGTACTGTAACTGTGATTTTTCATCGGCCGAAAGCACGCTTCCGAAAAGTTGCTGATACGCCACATCAGGGCTGGCTTGGAATGGCAATTCGCGACCCGGTCCAACTGCAGTGATTCCGGGGTACAGCGTACCTTCGATTTCCTTGCTCATCACCTTGCCACGCAGTGCGAGGCCAACATGTTGGAAAGGTGATGGAAACAGTCGAGCCAACTCGGCGTCGGCGGTCGCTCTTAACAAAACGCCAGAATTGTGTTCGCCACCCGTCTTGTAAACACCCATCGCGCCGAACCAACTGCTGTGACCGGGGCGACACATTTTTCCCGAGAGCCCCTGTATGATCGCTACCTGATCTTTAAATGGTTCGAGCGGTTTCAGTGTTGCAGGCAGTGCATGCTTCACCAGCGATTCATTGACAGCCAAAGACCTGTCGCCAATCGCATCTTTGAGTGTCGGTGGCTCAAGCCGTTCGGGAATGATTCCACTGGATTTCATCACAAACACGAAGCGATGCGGCATTTTCGTACGCTCGATGCCAGCCGCTTCGAGCCGGAACCGTTGCAGCATCGGTTGCAGCAGCAAGCTGGTTGAGCCGCCCGCTGTTGTTCGCAAAAACTGTCGTCGTGTGCTGGTCATGTTTTTAATGCTGGTGCTTATGTGCGTGCGATAACGGAGGCGTACGTGCGATAACGGAGGCGTGCGTGCGACAACGGAGGCGTGCGTGCGATGCCTGGTCGTGGTCGATGTTAGGGTGTTCCACTTGGTGAGTGCGCGACCGTGATGTTCTGTTCTGACGATGATTTTCGGTACAAGAATGAGTCGGACGTTAGTAGTGAAATCACCATTGCTCGGAAGCTGCCGCCTGACTCAACATAAGCGAGATCTGCAGCTCGTAATGTCGTGGAATCGCTTTGCATCTCGTTGCGGCCCATCCAGTAGCGAAACGCATGGCGGACGAATGACTGCCGTACCCGCGAAGATTTCGCCAGACGGTGCATCAATTCCACAGGGTCACGCACTGCTCCATCCAATTCTGGATTTTCAGTGCCCGACAGATATCCTGTTGAATCCACGGGCCGTGTTTCCCCCTTGGCAATCAATTTTTCGTGTTTGCGGTGTCTTCCAAAGTCATCAAACGATTCAAACGGCATGCCGAGTGGGTTCATCTTAACGTGGCACCGCCAGCATTCTGCATCACGCGTGACAGCGAATCTTTCCCGTAATGATTTGTGGTGATCTTCAGGAATTGATGCATCGACTGTGATGGGCAACTCCGGGACTGTGTCAGCAAGTAACCGCTCGCGTATCCACTTGCCTCGCCGCACCGGATCATTGTCAAGATTAAGCGAGTGGGCGATCAGCCATGCCGGATGCATCAGGATTCCGATCCGCGATTCCGCTGCCAAAGGAAACGGCTGTTCCACCGGGAAACTGAAATGTTTCTCATCAAGATTGTACGTGTGGATGTAATCGCGGCCACTCGACCGCGTGCCGCCAAGTGGCATATGGCTGATGTCAGCCTTGTCGCATTGATCCAAGTACTTCATCCACCGCTTCGTCACATTGCCGTTGGCATGTCGGAAAATTTTGTGGATGGATCGAACATGAGCCGTGTGTTGTTCAGGGACCTTGTAGGGAAAATCCCGCCACGGTTTGTCTTTGTAATAGTCGTAAAACGTCTGCAACGCATCATGGATTTCACGTTCGTATTCATTGTCGCCAGAGTGTGATACAAAGTACTTGTCAGTCGTCAACAGTTCGGACAGCACATCTCTGTCACGGTTGACCAGGTGCATCACCAAGGTGTCTGCATCATCCACCAGTCTCTCGGGAACCTTGCGGTAATCTTTGCCAAAGCGGGCTGCGTCTTTGAATACACCCGGTGCAGCACTGTATCCAAAAAACTCATGAAAGAATCGCAGGATTCGGGGCTTGGCGATGTTTGGGTCGTCCCAGTACCGAATGACCTCACGTTTTACATCTTCCGGTGTCCGGAGTTTGCCATTGATGGCCGCAGACATGAGTGGTTCGTCGGGTTTCTGGTCAGTCAGAGAATAAGAAATGGAAAAAGCAAGGTTTGCAGGAGACAGTAATTGCCGACCATGCTGGTCGACAGAGCCCTGCCCCAGTTCTGCTCTGTAGACGGCCGGGGGGCTCACTGCGATGGCTAACAGTGTTGTTCGTAGCCCTAGGGCGTTGCCACCCTTTTCGGTGCACTCACGACACAGTTCTCTGTATTTATCCAATTCGGCAACACTGGGTTCACGTTCAATCACCCATAGAAACATTCGAGTGATGGCGGCGGCAATTTGGTTGTCCGTCGGTGCACTGTCGGCCAGCAGGATTGTTTCGAATTCCGGAGGTGTTGCGGGGAAACGGGCTCTGATGGGCTTCCCCTTTTTATCTTTCGGTAGCTGGTCTTCTGGAATCGGACCATCACGTTGCACGCGGAGCTGGTGCATTGTGCCAGCAAGGTGTCGGTCAACAAATGTTTCGGCATTGCGAAGCATGGTTGAAAGAGTGGCCGAATCGGCGAACGTGATTGCCGCAAAATCTTTCAATCCGGCTTTGTCTTCGATCGTGAAAGGTTGTTTCAGTTTTGTTAATTCAGTGCTCGCAGATCCGTTTTGGCCTGCACGGAAACCCATTCCCCGATTTGTCATCGAGTTAAACATCGCTGGGCTTTTTTTCCATAGTCGCGATGGGGACCATGCAGATGTCTTCACCGATCCATCAAACAGTGAATTGTGATCTATGAAATTGCCGTACTCAGGATGTAGCATCTTTCGTTGCCATTCCTTGATCACCGCAGAATCTTGTAGCTGATCCTCTAGCCAGTCCACTGCCTGAGTTTTCTGGCCACGACCGATTGGTTCAGCATCGCTGGGGGGCATCTGGTTGGTTACCAGCACCCGGAATACTTTCGACCACGACTCAGTCGTCTCGGGAGTCACGTTGCCTTGCAGTTCATCAATGTGGAAATCGCCAGATGTTTCCGTTGACGCGTGGCAGTCAGAGCAATGTTCTTTCAGCAAGCCCATGACAGCTTTGCCTTGCGCTGCCCGTGCCTTAGTTGTACCGGGGGTTTCTGTTTGTGCTGGACACTCACTGCAGAATTGGTCCGGTCCAAAAAGTGTCAGCAAGCAAAAAGGTAGAAGCAGGTAACGCATGTTGCACGGAGCGGTTAAGAGAATGCAATGGTACTTTCAGCGATCGATTTCAAGCAACATTAGAGGTTTGGGAATTGGGTATTTCAAGCTGAACTCATGCCGGACTAGTTGTTTTTGTTGATCTGTGGCGTGTTGGGTTTGAGCTGAATCGACTCAATCAGAGCTTGCCCTGCTTTTGAGGTCAGGTCGATTTTCTGGTTGGAATCACGATCAATGAGAGTTATTTCAAAGGTCGCAATCTTTGACCATTCGAGTGTTTTGCCACTGGTGCTTTTAAAATCCTCACGGCTGATCTCAAACTCTTGAGGTTGATTACCATCAATGGTGGTCGTATACGAAAAGTCGCCAAGGTTATCTTGCTGATTCAGGAATTTGCTTCCGGCATTCAAACGCAATGCGAGGCGTTTTCCTTGAGGATTGATGTGGAACGATAAGTGATTGCTGTTGGGCCGAGCGAGATCAGGGCTTTGGAATTTGTATGTTTTGATGCTTCGTTGGTCACGACTGGACCAGTCCCTCGCCCCGTTTCGGAAGTCTTCGAAGACCACCCGGGTTTTAGGGAGTTGCGAGAGTTGCTCGAGTTTCACTGTGTCAGGAACAAGCAACTGCTCGACTGAGTTTAATGTGAATGTCGATGTCTTTTCTCGTTCAAGTTGAATCGACTGCGGAAGTGTGTAACGGCACAAGGCGAACACATACAGCGGCAGGTTTTCATGTACAGGCAATTGCACCGTCCAGCTTGCACCTTTTTGTTCAGCATCGGCTCGGTTCCAGAAACGTGTTCGGCCGTTGGGGTCGTAGCTGAAATAGATTTCGGTTTCCGATAACCGGGTCCGGTTTTCCGGTGTGACTGTGAAGATTGCCGAGTCATCACTGACGGTGAGAGTCGAGGGTGGGGTGACAGGAATGCTCTGTTCGGTTCCGTTCAGATATTGGTCAAACCAGAGGTTGAGCAACACCCACTGCTCCGGGCCCGGTCCGTGGTTCTGGTGCATGTTGGTTGTGACTCGCCAATTCGAATGTTTCAACAAAGCCATTGATTGATAGATCCGATCGAAGACGGAATGAAAATCATTGGACGAACTGATGAACATCACAGGGCATTTGACACGCGGCCAATACGCACTTGCATCAATGGTTTTTCTGTACAGTTCGACGTCTTTGAAATGAACTCGTATGCTGCTTCCCTGGACGCCGCCCGGAAAATCGATGTGCTTGAATCCTGTCCCACCTACGAATGGAACCACTGCTTTGAGTCTAGGGTCCGTTGCAGTCAATGCAGTGATCATGCCACCCATCGAGAAACCGGAAAATCCGAGTTTTGATGCGTCGACTTCGGGTTGTCGCTCCAGAAAAGTAATGGCTCGGCGTGCCGCGACGGCCAACAGAAACCAGTTTGTGTTTCGGGGACTGGGAAATGGGTCGATCGAAAACTCATCTGGCTGCAAATTCCGCTTCCATCCTTTACGCAATGCCTTGGAATAGAACCGAGGGCCTTGTGTCGGATCGACATTTCCCCAGTCGGTGTTGGTATCGATATCGCTTTCCATCGTTCGGCCCAGCCAATTGATGTCGACGGTTGCGAATCCTTGGCTAGCGAAATATCGACCGCGGTTACGTTCTGCTCGTTGTCCTCCTCCATGGCTCCAGACAAACGCAGCGTTCTTTTTTCCGTTGTCCGGGAACGAGTAATAGGCTGCGATTCGAGATTCAGCACCCTTGAACGTCCCGACCGTGAACGTCACGTAACGCGTAACAATTCCATCCGCCTTCCACTCCTTGAGAACTTGCACATCAAGAGCATCAGCGCGAGCATCGTAGTCTTTCCATAGGTCGGTCGCGTTTTGGGGGACATCACCCACTGCCTCGTAGGGCTGGAAAGTTTCGCCAGCGCAGAGCGACAGGCTCAGTAGATTTATGAGTAGAGCAATTTTGAACAGCCGCATTTTTATCTCAGGTAAGTTGATTGTTTGCTAGTGATTGTCTGGCACTGAAGTGGAATTCGCCCAGCCATGACCGGCGGGAATGACCGCATGTTCACCGCTGATTTCCGGGATTTTCCCGAGTGGTTCAAGCGTTTTTTCCCATGCAGCGTGTTGAGCTGCCATTTGTTTTACGAGCGTCGGGAATCGGGCCGCAACGTTCGTCTTTTCATGGGGATCAGCAGCAAGATTGAACAGTTGCCAGGCATCTTTCTCGTACTTCTTGTACAACCGCCAATCTTTCCATCGGACCGCAATCAAGTGTCTGCGCTCGGCATCACCCGGCTCGTTGTTCAGCCAGAATAAATACTCATGCGGATCGGCGGTGACGTCACCCCGCAGGTAGGGAATCAAATCAACGCCATCACAGTGGTCCGGCTTCTTTGCGCCGACGAGTGATGCGGCGGTCGAATAGAAATCAAAGTTGGCAATCAAACCGTCGAATTGTTTGTCTTCGGGCAACGTTCCCGGCATTGAAAAGATTGTCGGCACGCGGACCCAACCTTCTTTTTGTGTTCCGAGCCCTTTTCCGCCTGTGTACGGGGCAGATGATCCTCCCTCGCCACCATTCGCGCCATTGTCGCTTGAGAAAATCACAAGGGTGTTCTCTCTGAGATTGTTCTTTTCCAATGCCTTGATGAGTTTGCCAACCTGATCGTCGACTGAAACGATTGCGCCGGCAAGTTTGCGTCTTTTGCCTTTGGCCGTTGTCCTTTTCATCAAGCTCTCCGGAGACTCGATGCTGGGGGAGTGAACCGCCTCTGGTGACCAGTAGAGGAAGAATGGTTCGTCTTTGTAGGTATCGACAAAATCCGTCATCATGTCGCCGTCGTAATCAGTCAACCACATGGTTTCACCTGATGCGTTGATACAGAAATATTTGGACTTGCCACCTTTGCGTTTGACCGCTGCCCCCAGACTCGGTGGCAGACCCGCGATTTCTTTCTTGGTGTACTTTTTTTTCGGAGGGTTGCGAGCGACCTCGCGGAATCCAGTGAACAGAGGCCCCTGCTTGCGAGTTCCGATGTCCCATTTTCCAATTTGTCCGGTAACGTAACCCTCGCCCTGCAGAAAGTTGGCAATCGTTGGTCGGTCAGTTGGAATTGGCAAACCTCGAGACATTCCGTATTTGCCAAAGCGTTGTCCATACTGGCCCATCATCAAGCTGCAGCGACTGGGGCAACACGGTGGATTCGTGATGTAGGACGCGGTGCAACGCACACCCTCGGCGGCCAACTGATCGATGTTCGGTGTCGGGATGTCTTTGCACCCGTATGAGCCAATGTCACCGTAGCCTAAATCATCGATGTAGATCAGGACAATGTTGGGCTTTTTCCCTTCAGCCGAACTTCCCGCTTCATCCGCCTGTGCCGTTTTTGTAGACACCCGTGATGTGGATATTAAGAAAATTGCGACAAGCAGGAAGTTGAACGACTTCATTTGTTGAAACCCGTGAATGTTGTGAGGCAGCCCGGATTTTGGATAGCCTAGGTACATGTGTCTGCAGACTTTGGATTTTAATGCTTCGCATCCACTAGCTGCGCATCGAACTGTCGTGGATTGTCCGCATTTGGTTGATGGGGCCATCGCCAGACGGGAAGGATATGCCAGGTAGGAAGGAAATGGCAGGCAGGGGATAGGGGCTGAGGGGATTTGTAGGTCGCGCGCGTTGGAGGACCGAGTAACAAGTCTGGTGAGTTGGCCGAGGCGACGTAAATGCCCAGCAAGGTTGCCCCACGATTTCTGGGCTTACCGCCAAGCCAATTATCAGAGTAATCATATCAGTCAGTGGCGAACGGGCAGGGCTAGGAATTCGCTGTAAACAATCTTCATTCAACACGAATAACCGATAATCGCAGATCATTGCTGCCCGCGGCTTGGCAAGTATTGGCGGTGAGTCGGGCTCGAGATGGCATTCGCGCTGAGTTTTCCCGCGTGCCGGGCGGGTTAGGCAGGATGTTCGTGAAAGCGGTGCTGGTTTTCCTGAAAACGGTTTGTTTGTTTGTTATGTTTTAGGGGTGCTCGTGTTTCCCTTTCCGCGATTCAAGAAACTGGATGATGACAAAGAAACGATTATCGATACCTGCCGTGCTCGCGACTTTATTTGCGATCTGTTCGACAATGGCCAGTCCCGGTGCCGCAGATGCTCAAGAGACCGCTGCATCTCAGGGCAAGCCTGCCGATATGTCCAAGCCGGTGCAGGTCTACATTCTCATGGGCCAGTCCAACATGCTTAATTTTGGGAAGGTCAAAGGCGGTGATGGATCTCTCGAAACTGCCGTCAATGAGAAAAATCTTTATCCCTACTTGATTGATGATGAAGGAAATTGGACCGTTCGTGGTGATGTTCGTAACGTTCGCGTGATGGGCAGTGGTACGGGTGGTATGCGACAGTTCAATAACGAGTGGATGACCATCAGCGGAAATGTCGGAGTCGAAATCGGAATTGGGCATGCTGTTGGTGATGCGACGGACGCACCCGTCATGATTTTGAAGAGTGCGATTGGAAATCGTGCGCTGGGATGGGACTTGTTGCCACCTGGTAGTGAGGGTTATGAGTTCACTGATTCAAAAGGAAAGACTTGGGTTCATCCGGGTTACAAAGGGTCACCGGAGCGTTGGGAGAAAGGAACTGAGCCCAAGAAGATCGGGTGGTATGCCGGAATGCAATATGACGGAGACGTCGCTCGGGCAAAAAAGGTTTTGAGTGAGCTCGATAAGTTTTATCCGGGTGCCAATGGCTATGAAGTAGCTGGGTTCTTCTGGTGGCAGGGTGATCGGGATAGCCGCAGTGAAGCGTTGTCCAGTCGCTACGAAATGAATCTTGTGCACCTCGTCAAGCAGCTGCGGAAAGAATTCGATGCCCCCAATGCTAAATTTGTTTGTGCTTCGTTGGGGCAGTCGGAGAAAGGAGACACCAATGGTGGCGGCAAAATTCTCGATGCTGTCCTCGCGGTCGATGGGGCATCCGGCAAATATCCGGAATTCAAAGGCAATGTTGCTGGTGTCTATACCCACCCACTTTCCAAGGGAAGCAGTTCAGGGAGTCATTATGGTGGGAATGCCGAAACCTACATGAACATTGGTGAGGCGATGGGCAAGGCCATGGTCAAGCTGATGAAGAGTAAGTGATCCGGATCAATTTTGCTGATTCAGCTCAGGTCCCGTTACCAACAGGGTGGCGGGATCATGTGGGTTGAGGCTGTTGATGGCAGACTGTCGCCACGCGGATCAAAAGAGCAGTTGCCCATCTCTTGCTCGCAGATCTGCTTGGCGGTGAGCAGCACACTCGCGGTGTTCACTTGGACTGATTTGTGAGATGCGTTTCAAGCAAGAACTTCGGTGACCACTTCACCGTAAATATCGGTGAGCCGGAAATCGCGGCCTGCATAACGGTAGGTCAGCCGTTCGTGATCGATTCCCAGAAGGTGCAGAATCGTGGCATGCAGATCGTGCATGTGGACTTTGTTTTCCTGAGCGTAATAACCGAAGTCGTCAGTCGCACCATGGCTGTATCCGCCCTTGATCCCTGCTCCGCTCAGCCACACCGTGAAGCCGGCGGGATTGTGATCGCGTCCATCGGTTCCCTGTGCAACCGGAGTGCGGCCGAACTCCGTGCCCCAAACCACGAGAGTATCTTCGAGTAGCCCGCGTTGTTTGAGATCAGTCAGTAATCCTGAAATCGGCTGATCTACGGACAAAGCATTCTTCGTGTGTCCTTTCACCAAGCCACCATGCTGGTCCCACACATAGGGCGTGCTGACCTGCAGGTAGCGAACCCCGGCTTCACAAAAACGGCGTGCCAGCAGACAGCGGTGCGCGAAGTCAGCCGTCGGGTTTTGATCCAATCCATACAGCTCCCGAGTCGCTTTGGATTCGTTGTTGATATCAATCAAGTCCGGCGCGAGTTTTTGCATTCGAAATGCCATCTCGTAGCTGCGGATCACAGCATCAATTTGGGGGTGCTGGTTTTGGGTAAAGTGTTTCTTGTTGAGCTGTTGCAGCATCTGTAGCTGTCGTTGTTGTTCGCTTAATTCGACCGTTGGGTTTTCGAGAAAACGGATGGTTGCATCTGCGGTCTTGCTGCCAGAATGTCCCAAGGTGGTTGCCTGATGATGAGCCGGCAAAAATGCGGACCCATAATTTCTGGCACCACCGTGACCTGCTGGTGGAGTGATGCTGACAAAGCCGGGAAGATTCTCATTTTCGGTGCCCAACCCATAGCTGACCCACGAACCCAATGATGGCCGCAGCAGGTTGTCATTTCCGGTGTGGATCATGGCAACGGCTTGTCCGTGGGATGTACCCCGAGTGTGCATTGACTTGATGAAACACAGGTCATCGGCGTGCTTGGTAAGGTGCGGCCACAGATCGCTGATCCACGCACCACTCTCGCCGTGTTGTCGGAACTTCCAAGTGGTATCCAGGACGCGACCGTTTCGTTTGTTTTCTTTCAGTTTGTCTTTGAGTGCGATGTCAAGCGTGTCCAAACCCTTGAAGGGCAGGTCCTTGCCATCGTATTGCTTCAGCATCGGTTTGGGATCAAACGAATCGACCTGCGATACTCCACCATGCATGAATAGAAAAATGACCCGTTTGGCTTTGGGGGTGTGATGCACTGCCTGGGCGGACAATGTTGGCTCAGCAGCCGCAGCAATTTGCTGTGACAGGGCATGAAATGCGACCGCGCCAAAACCGCAGCCTGCGCTTTGCAGCCAGTGGCGTCTTGTGTGTGGAATGGAAAAGTTTTCGCATTGTTTCATGGCACTGTACTTTCTGAAGACACTCAGGTTACCTTGTCAATCAATGAATCGAAACTCTGTTGAGCTGAACAGGACTTGGACGAATGATGCGACTGCTTCCTTTTCTGATTTTCCATCGCGTATCAGGCCATCAATGTATTCTTTGGCTTGGGTAATATCGTCATGATCGGCTGTACGTATGAGAATTCGTTGATACAAATCCCCGATCAGTAAATCCAGTTCCTCATGCTCTGAACAAACTTTTACGCTCATTGCTTGGGATATGTCCTGCATGAATTGTGAATTCATCATGAACAGAGCCTGTGCGGGCACCGTGGTTTCAGCTCGTGTCCCAGTGACCAGATCAGGATTGGGGAGATCAAAGATAGCGAGTGAGGGTGGGACAGCACCGCGGATGACGGGCATGTAAACACTGCGTTGACGAAGGTCGCCTGTTTTGCCAAGTGATGGGTCGCGTTTACCATTGGTCTCAATGGCGTACATTCCCAGCGAGCCGACCGCGGATTCTTGTGGTTCCCCATTGAGTTCACCAGCAATGGCAAGCATCGAGTCGCGGAGCGTTTCAGCACTGGCTGGACGGCAATTTTGACGACGCAGGTATCGATTTTCCGGATCGCTTGACGAAACGAGGGTCGAACTTTGCTGATAGGTCTTTGATCGAACGATTTTCCGAATGAGCGATTTTACAGACCAGTCTTCCTTGACGAAGTTTTCAGCAAGGAAGTCTAGTAATTCTGGATGAGTGGGAGATGTCCCCCGGATTCCAAAGTTGTCGGTGGTGCTGACAATGCCCCGACCAAAAAATTGCTGCCAAACTCGGTTCGCCATCACTCGCGAGGTCAGGGGATTTTCGGCAGTTGTCAGCCAATCGGCTAATTCAACTCGCCCCGACTGATTTTCAGGGATGCTCGGCTTTTCGGTGTCAGTGCTGCTTGCAACCTGCAGAAAACCGCGCCGTGCTATGGTTCCCCGATTGTTCGCCTCACCACGGATGCGAATTTGTACATCGCCCAGTCGCTCTCCTGTGTGATCGGCTGCCACCATCGCTTTTGCGATTTTGGGTTTGTTGTTTTCGAGGTCTTTGAGTTCTGTCTGCAGTCGTTCGATGTCTGCAAGCAGAGGCTTTGATGTCTGTTTTTGATCAGCACTCTTTATCGTTCCAGTGGGGACGATTTGAATCGCGTCCGCAATGACAGGGCCCGTTGTGTTTCTGTTGCTCAGTTCCACTTGTGCGTAAACAGGTTCCTGTTTTTCGTTGTCCGTCCCTTTGCCCGTCTGGCTGGATGCGAAGTTGAATTTTCCGATTGGGTACCACAGGCCATTGATCGGAGGTTTCACTGTCTGGTCAATGATCAGTTCTGTTTGACCTTTGGCATGTGTCACGACATAGGGTGCTTTTCTTTCTAATCCTTGACCGCCACCAAAACTCACCCGGACTTCGTACTGGCCAGGCTTTGGCAGGGGGATTTTCCATTTGATGGAAAGAGATTCGGCTTTGCCCTGATCAGCGACTAGATAATGCGAGCCGATGTGATTGGGACGGAAAGTGGATTCACGCCAGATGCCCGTTGTTTCTGCAGCGGGATCATCGGCAACGAATGAATTTGCTGACAGCAGTTTTTCGTGTTCTTTTTGCTTCCGCTTCAGTTCCTGTCCAAGGACCTTTGTTCGTGTTTCTTGCTGGGCTAGAAGTTGGCGTGTTTTAGCGTCGACTTCCAAGTCGGTTTCTTTCCAGCCAGAAACGTTGACGTTTCCCATCAGTATTCCGTCAGCGGTGCGTGTGCTGTAAAGAATGCCGAGCATCGCGTAGTAATCCGCAGTTGGAATCGGATCGAACTTGTGGTCATGACACCTCGCGCACCCGAGTGTTAGTCCCATGATTGTTCTACCGATGGTATCCACCTGTTCGTCGGCGATGTCCAGATGCATTTTGGGTTTGTTGCGTTCTGTTAGCATTTTTGGAGCAACCATCAGGAATCCGGTCGCAATCATCTGTCGATTCCGCTCTTCAGTTCCTGAGGCGGGCAACAGGTCTCCAGCGATTTGTTCGCGGATGAATTGATCGTATGGCATGTCGCTATTGAAGGCGTCGATCAGATAGTTGCGGTACCGCCATGACTCGGGGAACGTCAGATTGAAGTCGCCTCCGTTTGAATCAGCGTATCGAGCAACGTCCATCCAGTGTCGTGCCCATTTTTCACCGAACTCTTTTCGTGAGAGCAGTCTGTCGGTAAATATCTCAACTGCTTTCTCTGGTGAGATTTCAGAATAGAGTCGCACAAATTCATGTAGTTCGTCGGGATTTGGCGGGAGTCCAATTAAATCGAGGAATAGCCGCCTTGCTAATCTGTTTGCAGGGGCAACTGATGCCTGTGGCCGGATGAACTCGTCGATGGAACGATGGTCAAACGAGGTTCGAAGAGGTTGGAAGGACCAAAATTGTTTTCCCGCGGAGATGTCCATCAGTTCCGCAGCAACTGGTTCTTCACCGTCACGTGGATCGATGGCCCCGGCGGCAATCCACGCTTCAATATCTTGCACGATTGCCTTGGGCAGTCGTCCGTCAGGCGGCATGTCAGCGCTCTCTCCGCTTTGGTTGATTGCCAACAGCACCAAACTTTCTTTGGGCTTAAGCGGAATGATTGCGGGGCCTGAATCACCGCCGACTTGCCACCCCTTACGAGAGTCAAGTAACAAGCCACCCTTGGATTTTCCAGACTCGACGGAATGACAGCGATAGCAGTGCTTTACAAGGACGGGTCGGATTTTCGATTCAAAGAACTCAAGCCGACTTGTATCATCGGCAAGGGCTAATGCACTTGCGATGTAGTGGGTGAAGATAACGGTTGTGATGAGAAAACTTTTCATGGATGCCATTGTAACTGATCTGGCATCGCCAGACCCCTAATGCAGGGGTCGAAAACGTCGGGTGACGATGGCTGTGAGCAGCACCGTCATCATCCTTTTGCACGTTGGAAATCGGTAATGTTCGGTGGACGGCAAGGCCTTGATCTGACCTTGCCGACCGAACCGATCGCCCTTTGTTGGTATCTCAGCCGCTATTCAAAACTGCCGGCAGATTCCATTATCATTTTTACTTCTCCATTAGACTCCCGGAAAACATTGCCCCACTGGCCAAAATCAATCAGCTCACCGTCAGTGGTGTGTGCACTCCAGATTCCGTAGGCAGCGACAAGCTCGTCGTTGATTCTTCTGATCCCCAGAACTTTTGCCTCAAGGACATTTTTCTCGTAGGGGCTTCCGTCACCGACACCCACTGAAAATGCTTTGGCGATCTCTTTGTAGCCACGGCTTGGGCCAGCCACATTACCAACCAGTTGGACACCGTCAGGTGTGAATTCACGTGCCAATGCATCAAAGTTTGATGTACGCATACCATTTGTGTATCGCATGATGCTGCGTTCAAGCAGGGGAACGACGGGATCATCTTTGGCGGTCAACGCTTGGGGCACAGGCAAGCGACTTGCTGATTTTTCTGCACTCACTTCCTCGTTGGTAATCTCTGAGTGTGCCGATTCCATCAGCAATTTGCATTGGCCGTCGACGACCTGAAGTACATTCCCCCATTTGCCATTGCGGACGGTAGTTCCCTCGGCATCAATGATTTGCCACGTGCCATCAGCCAAAATGACGTTTTCGCTGATGTAACGGGCGTTGGCGACAACGGCATCGAGGCTTCCAGCGTCGGAATCATCTTCGTCAGCAAAGCGTTCTTCAAATGAGGCCGCAATCGCGTCTCGGCCTTCCAGCGGCAGTTGGTATAAGCTGATCACTCGAGCACTATCTTCCGTGAACTCGTCTGCCAGTCCGGAAATGTTTCGCGTATTGAAATTTCTCAGAAAGCGTCGGACGCTGGCGGCTGCAAGTTCTTTGGCATCCGTTGATTTCGAAAGCCGGACCATGCGGTTGTTCAGCTCGATTTTATCTCCCTTGGGTGACTTCAGGGATGCTTGCGTTGTGAGCTGTTTTCCATTCGAACTGAACTTCCATGTGCCACTACCTGTGATGGTTTCACCTGTTGGAAAACTTGCATTCGCTAATTTCCATTTCCAAGTGTTTTTGTTCTTTTTCGATCTCGAAATGATCATTTCCCAGTGGCCACCGTCGGGCGCCGTGTTGAAGCTGCGGATTTGATTGTTTCCACGGGTCACCGAGACCAAGCCACGGGTTCCGTCAGACCCGAATTGGACGTCCCATTGCAGCACCGTGCCGGCTGGATTGGGTGTGATCGTTGCATACGCAACTACGAGATCCCCTTTCGTTTGGCCGTGTTCTGGGTCATCTAGAATGGCTGTGTTTTCGAGTCTCCATGATCCTTGCAGCAACTCTGTCAGTTCGGCGAAGTCTTTTTCAGCGGATTTTGTGTCCTGTGCTTGCGAAATGAGCGGGGTGCTACAGAGCACCAAAGCCGTGATTCCACGGATGAATGCCGCCCGTGTTGGGATGCGGCTGTGATGGCCACGTTTCAGTAATGCAAGACTCATGGTGCGTTCCTAGGGGCTGGTGAGATTACTAGCCTCCGCTAACTCGGTTTGCTGGAGACTTTCCTGTATCCAGTAGTGCGTGGAACACCCACTTTTTACTGGGGTAAACGTCACATTAACTCTGGTTTTGCAAGAATTTCTGCTGGTTGCTTGTTGGAGAGGGGGGGCCGCTCTCACTTGGGACGTCATTAGTGCCGCTATTTTTAGATGTATTTGCGGCTCAAAACCTGCGATTGAAAGCTCGCAGTTTGATGAGGCAGGGGCGGGAAATAGATTGGCTTTAGTTGGGTCTGCCGCGGCCAAGGCTTTTTCCAAAGTTTTCGATTTCCTGCATGTCTAACGCGTCGTCTCCGTTGCTGTCTGCGCGGTCGAGGATCCGCTGCATGCGGATTGGGATTTCGCTTCGTGTGACCTTGCCGTCCCCATTAATATCCAGTCCTCGAAGCCTTGAGACAGCTCCTGTGGGGCCGGTTGACCGACCAGACATGGGGTTGCCTGCTGCTGGTGCCCCCGTTTCAGAACGTCCCAGTTCTGATCCCGAGATTTTGCCGTCCTTGTTCTTGTCGAGTGATTTGAGGGTCAGTTTTGCATTCTGTATTTCCGCAGCTGAAATCTCACCATCGTGATCGGGATCGAGGGCTGACATCAGCGGATGTGAGGCAATGACTTGAGCCATGGCATCTGCTCCCGGTTGTGCGGTGGGCGTGCTGGTTTTGATTTTCTCAAGTTCGTCCAGAGAGATGCGCCACAGGCCCTGTCGGTTCACCGCGGCATAAAGATTTCGGTCGTCGATCGCCAACGCCCAAACACCGATGCCGCCGCGAGGTAAGTTAGCACTGATGTCTTTCCAGTGATCGCCGTTATCCATGCTGATGTGTACGGCTCCACTTCCGCGGAACGCGCCCAGAGCAACAATCTCATTTCCGGCAGCAAATGATCGCGCGTTGGCCACAGCAACGGTCGTGGTCCATGACTTGCCCTTGTCTGTACTTCGAAAGGTGCCATACGGCGTGCCAGCGAACAGAGTGCCATGATGAGCAATCAAGGCTCGTGAGCGTGATCCAGGCGGCATACCTGTGTTGGCAACGGACCAGGTCTTGCCACCGTCAGATGAGCGATGAACTCCGTCACCGTCAGTTGACGCGAAAATCAGCTCGTCGAGTGTTGCTAATGCTCGGACATCGGGATTCATCAATCCAGAGCTGCAATCAATCCAGCTTTTTCCTTTGTCCGTCGTTTTGAACACGCCTGAAGGGGTTCCGCAAAAGATGCTGCCGTGCAAAGAGGCCAGTGCATTCGAACTCTTTTTGCCGGTCTGAGGAATCACGGGTAACCCTTTGGATCGCTTTTCCCATGTTTCGCCATCATTCTCCGAGAAGTAAACACCATCGGCACTCGCCGCAACAAGCAGTCCATTGCTGCTGTGCAGGGACCGGAATAACTGGTCAAAACGGCTGGCTCCTACACCGTTGCTCCGTGGCTTGATGCTGTCGCCGTGATCGTCAGACCACAGAATGCCTGTTGCGTTGGTTTGAGAATTGGGCAATCCACCGGTTCCAATCACCAGGCCCTTGTCGCCATGAGTGGCCAACGCAAAAACTTCTGGATGATTACCCGGCAGAGGGACGCTGGCCCATTGGCCCGATGCTCTTGTCAGAAGCACGCATGAGAAAATGGGCAGCAGCAGTAATGGAAGATATCTCGGTTTCAGCATTATGGGTTCTAAAAACGAAAAGTTGGATGCTTTGGAGAACGCAGTCATCTTAATGCCGCAGGGTGGGTCGTGTTTCGATGCCTTACCAGCTTTTCCTGTTTTCTTTTCTCGGAATCAAACTTTTCATAGGTCATGCCACGCAAAATATACGCACTGGAATGCAGAATGATCTTTGCTGTCGCTCGATGCGGCTATTCCGTATTTCAAGTGAGGAAATCGCTTGAAGCGAGGGAATTGCCGAACGATGCTTCCAATCCTGGTTGGTGCAAGAGTGTTGCGAAACGCTGAGCCGTACTCGGGTTTCTGACAGCTTTGATTCTTCATTTCGAATCGTTCTGAATATTGTCTTGAACCCGCAGAGGTCGATTGATGTCATCCCTTACTATCTTTTCCCGGCTGTTCACATGTTTGTTGTTCTTAACGACGAGTTTGACGGCGTTTCACTCGGTTAACGCACAAACTGAGGAACTGACCCCGCAGGAGCACATGAAAAAGCTCGTGGGAACTTGGGTCACGACTCGTGTGAACGTCGAAGGCGTACCTCTCACTCATACCTATCAAATCAAGCCAGGTGACAAGGAGGGAGACTTTGAGCATGTATGGCGAGTTACGGGCAATGCCGAGAAGGGAGACTCTCTTTGGCATGGAAAATTCAAGGTGACTCCCGCCAGCAAAAAGACGCTGACGTTTGCGTATGCCGAGAATAAACGCATTCTGCCTGAGGATAAAGCTCATGACTGGCAGCCCTTTGACATGTCTTACATCGCGCAGGTGGTTGGGAACGAGCTTTTTGCTCAGATGAGTTTGGATCGCCAACCTTGGATCTGGACTCGTGAAAGCTCAGGGATGGATGTGCAGGATCCCGCGCGACTTGAGATTCTTGCGCCGTTGCTGGAAACCTATTCCGGAGCGTATGAAAATATGGGCAGCAAGGCCTACGGTGCAGCAAAGTCAAGTCAAATGATTACCTCGAGTGGTAAGAAAACCAAAACTGGAACTGTGATCCTTCATGAGTGGACCAGTATTCCTCAGGGCGGCTCAGCGGAAGAAGCATTCGAGGCTAGGGGGATCTACAGTTACAGCCCGAAAGACAGGAAAATAGTGAAGCAGTATCAGACTTCAACTGGTGTTCACATGACTGGCGTGTTAGTGGCCGCTAAAGACAAAAAATTACTTTGGGAGAGAACGGGGAAAGGGCCATCAGGTACGATCCGCGAACTTTGCCAATTTGACTTTTCGGAACCAGGTGTGTTTCGTCATCGAATTCTTAGTCGGACTCTCAATGGAGTGCCGGTTGAGGAAGACGAGCAAGATATCTTGCTGAAAAAAGCTGAGTGATCGCCGTCATTCGAGGGTGAAGTCCGAAAATGTGGGTGTGTCGTTTTTGCAACCACCAACGGGTTCTCTCCGATGCTGTGGAAACAAGAGCCAGTTTGTCGGCTTCACACGTAAAGTGCTCGCTGATGTCCGATTGGTCCGTGGGGCACTTTCCGGAGTTTGGAGGCGTTTGCTCTTGCCGGGGATGAGCCCTGTTGGTCGTGGGGCTCTTGTGGATTTGTGCATCCGAGGCACTCGCTGAGTGACGCGATTTATATCGCCGTCGGTTTCCTCGGGTGTAGCAGATTCAGATGCTGGTGTGGTGATTTTAGGTCAACAGCTCAAGCCAAAGGAGACAGGTTTTCGTTGGAAAAATGGAGTTGTTTTAAGAAAAAGATTTTTTGTCTGTCGGGTCTGGTCAATTCTTTGCGTCTGGTCTGAAAGTGATGGTCACGATGAAGGCGGCACTGCCCTGAGTGGGTGTCTTGAGTGGTGACGTCGTTGTCGTATTTCAGATCCTGCACCAACAAGGACCGATAAAGATGAGCATGATCAAAGACACGTTGTTCGTAGCTGTTTTTTCCGGGGTGCTGCTCGCAGGTTCATTCGGACTGGCGGCCCCACCTGGGAATCAATCGATTTACAATTCCATATTACGTCAAGAAGTCTCGCAGTACCGAAACAAGTATACCGTTAATTACGATGTGTATTTCGCCGTTCCGGCATACGGTTGGCAGGTGCTTTGGGTTCTCGACACAGGTGAAACGGTCGAGGGATATACATTCGGAACGTATGAACGCGCCGAGTATTTCTCCACTCGTGCCTTGGTAGGAGGCCGGGCACCTGAAGGGGTTCAGGAAAGAATCATTTGCCGAGTGGAGTTAGAGCCACGCTTCATGTTTTTGATGCGTGTTGAAACCAGCGAAGAGGCGAGAGAATTGGTTGAAATATTGCAAGATATGGGTCACTATACCGATGTTCGGAGGGTCTGGTTGTGGTCGGGGGCAAGTCGCTAACCGCAGTCCGTTTTACCTGCGACGTTGAGGACATTTCAGCAATCGGTACTAATGAAGATCTGGTGCAGAAAAATCCGAACGCTCATTTTGACCACGCAGCGTCAGGCAAGTATTTCTGTGACAACTCGTGCCGGTTCAACGCCGGTCAGTTTTTGGTCCAAGCCCTGAAATGGAAAGTTCAGTTTTTGGTGATCGATTCCTAATTGGTGCAGCAGCGTGGCGTGCAAGTCCCGGACGGCCACAGGGTTCTCAGCCACGTTGTAACTAAAATCATCTGTTTCACCATACGACATGCCACCCTTGATTCCACCTCCAGCAAGCCAACCTGAGAAGCATCGTGGATGATGATCACGACCATAATCATCTCGTGCGAGTTTTCCCTGCCCGTAAACGGTGCGGCCAAATTCGCCTGCGAAGACGATCAGCGTATCGTCGAGCAAACCACGTTGTTCGAGGTCTTGGATGAGTGCAGAGCAGGCTTGGTCGACATCGTACGCCTGGCCACGAAGTTGCTTGGGAAGGATCGAGTGATGGTCCCAACCGCGATGGAACAATTGAATGAACCGCACGCCACGTTCTACCATTCTGCGTGCTTGCAAGCAGTTTCGGGCAAACGATCCGTTCTTGTGAACCTCTGGTCCATAGCTTTCCAGAACCTCTTTGGATTCCTGTGACAAATCAGTCAGCTCGGGAACCGAAGATTGCATTCTGAACGCCATCTCTTGCTGGGAAATAGTGGTTTCGATCTCACTATCACCGATTTCGCCAAGATGTTTGCGGTTGAGTGCGCCGGTGGCATCTAGCATGCGTCGGCGAACATCGGAATCCACTCCCTTGGGATTGGACAAAAACAGAACGGGATCACCATTGGTTTGAAAAGCGACTCCCTGATGTTTGGATGGAAGAAATCCACTTCCCCAAAGTCGGCTGTAAAGCCCCTGCACATTTCTCGTTCCACCTGTCCAAAACGCGGACGTTAAAACGATGAAGTCTGGCAGATCCTTGTTGATGGCCCCTAGACCGTAACTCAACCAGGCCCCCATGCTCGCTTTACCAGGTTGCTCAGACCCTGTGCAGACAAAGGTCTTAGCCGGGTCGTGGTTAATTGCATTGGTGTTCAGTGACTTCAGGATGCAGAGGCGGTCAGCCTGTTTGGAAAGATGCGGTAATAATTCGCTCATCCGAAGTCCGCTCTCTCCTGCCTGATTGAACTTGAACATCGAAGGAACAACCAACTGTTCCTTGCCTCGCGTCATTGCTGTGACACGCTGTCCCTGGCTAATGCTTTCGGGGAGTGGTTTTTTGAATTGCTTGTCCAAATCAGGTTTGTAATCAAACAGATCAACTTGGCTGGGAGCACCTGCCATGAATAAGAAAATGACATGCTTCGCCGCAGGCTTGGGATTCGTCTGCGCAATAGAGTTTTGCGGCAGCAGCGAGCCGAGTGCTGTCACTCCAAGTCCCATGCCCGAAGTCTTCAGGAATTGTCGGCGTGCGTCTGAAAGGGGACTGTTTTGGTCCATCACTGTTGTTCTCAACGTAAAGTTTGGCTGCATCGAACTGATCACGAGCGTGTTTTCGTGATGTCCAAGTTGTAAATCGTATTGATGATCATTGTCCACGCGGCAATTGCGTGGGGTGAATGTTTGCCATCAGTCTTTTTGTCCGCGAACGCTTCAGTGAGCGCAGGCCGTTCTTGATAAAAAGTTTCGAAGTCGTCGAGCGCTTTCTGCAAAATGCCCTGCTCGCGGGTGTCTGGGACTTTGCCCGTGATAGTTTCGTAAACGGCAGCCAGACGCCCCTCTTCCTCCCAGTTCAGCGCTTGTACCGCGAGTTGCTGTGCTGCCTTCATGTATTGCTGTTCGTTCATCAGCAAAAGGGCCTGCAGGGGAGTGTTGGTCCGCTCGCGTCTTGCAGTGCAGTCTTCTCGCGTGGGAGCATTCAGTATCGTCATTTGGGGCGGCGGCAGTCCACGTTTCCAGAAGGTGTAAACACTTCTTCGCACAACCTGCTCACCCGAGTCGGGCACATAGCGGCTTGGATAAGAACTGGGTAGAGAGACAGATTTCCAAAGTCCTTCGGGCTGAGGAGGTTTGACACTCTTTCCGCCCATTTTTGAACTCAGGACGCCGCTGGTGGCCAGGATCTGATCGCGAATCACCTCAGCATCCAAGCGGTATCTTGAGCCACGGGCTAGCAGCCGATTCTCAGGATCCGTTTTGTACTGCGTGGGTGTTGCCTGCGAACTCTGTCGGTAGGTGTCTGACATGACCATTTCTTTTATCAGAGACTTCAGATTCCAGTCCGATTTTATGAATTTTGATGCCAGGTAATTCAGAAGGTCAGGGTGGCTCGGCCATTCGCCTTGAGCACCAATATCCTCAGCGGTCTTGACGATACCAACGCCAAACAGTTGTTGCCAAAAACGATTGACTGCAACACGTGCCGTCAGAGGGTGCTCGTCGGATACGAACCAATTCGCGAGATCCATTCTGCTTTTTGGGCGACCGGAGATTTCAGGCATTGGTGGTAGGAAAGCCGGTGTGCCCCGTTCGACTTGCTCTCCAAGATCGTCGTACGCGCCTCGGATCATCATGTGTGCAGGGCGAATGTCTG
>Ga0315320_10000463_pt1 | contig 33282 bp, 12 predicted proteins | sample M140m21515metaG_FD_203458 | JGI IMG/M metagenome (GOLD analysis project Ga0315320, IMG submission 203458) | Ammonia-oxidizing marine archaeal communities from Monterey Bay, California, United States - M1 40m 21515 | ecosystem: Environmental > Aquatic > Marine > Coastal | place: USA: California... | reverse complement strand
GGCCCAGTTTCGAGCGGGGGTGCAGTTACTGGTGGAAACATCACACTGACAGCGAGCGATGGTCTTGTTGTGGGGGGGACTGTTAGCAGTGCTCTGGGGACCGGGGGTAATTTGTTGGTTTCTGGAGCGACTCTCAGTGGTGCCGTGACTGTTGGCGCTGGTGATGTTGCGATTCAAGGGGGTTCAGTAGATCTTGTTGTTGACGCTGCCATTGTTGCCGGTGGCGATATCACTCTTGCTGCCTTGCGTGACGTAATCGTCAATGCAGTTGTCGATGCTGATAATGGCGGCAGCATCGTTGTTTCGGCTGACACCAATAGTGCCATTGACCCAGGTGCAGGAGTTGGCGGGCATGGTGGAGTTAGAGTCACAACTGCTGGGCAGTTGGACGCAGAGGGAGAAGTAACAGCGACTGGTTCAGATTTGTTTGTAACTACTGGCCAAGTTGACAGCGTGTTAATCGATGCTGATGGTGTGGCCGCTCAAGTATTGGCGATTGGCAACATAAAGTTGGCTGATGGAAGCAATGCTCCAGTAACTGCTTCAGCCATCATCAATGGAGTGGTGCAAACCTCTGGCGCGGCGGCAATGATCACGGTGAGTGGTGAGAGAGACGTTCTCGTTGGCGCGTTTGGTAGCATTGTGTCGGTGGATGGCGCAATCACTATCACCGCTGATACGAGTGCAGGGTCAAATGGTGGCGCTGTTTTCATGGCCGACGGAGGTAGTGTCTCTAGTGTTACCGGTCAAATTTTGATCGCAGCAGATGGCAATGTAACGCTTGGTTCACTGAGTACCGGCAGCACGAGCGACAATGCTGTGGAGTTGACTACCACTAGTGGTGCGATTGTTGATGGAGGTGACAACGGCATCGATGTAAACGCGAATAGTGGTGGCTTGATCATTCGAAGTGATGCCGGAGTTGGCGTTGGCAATGCTGTTGAGACGTCTGTTGCAAAGGTCGATGTTGAGAATGTTGCTGTAGGTGCTATTCATTTACTGGAGTCAGATGATGTTGCCATCGAGGCACTGAGTCAGTTTGGCGCAGGAGAGGTCCTGTTCGAATCTAGTGCTGGGAATGTCGAAGTACTTGTGGGTGGTAGCGGAGTTACTGGAAGCGACAGCATGCGACTGGCAGCCTTGGGTCAGAACCTAGTTGTCAATGCCGATGTGATCAGCGGGACTGGCAACATTACCCTGGATGCAGCCAACGATTTGACTGTGAACGCAGAAGTATCGACTGTTGGTTCTGGCACGCTGTACATGGTGGCAGGCAATGACATCGGTGTTAATGATTCTGTCACCACTGTGTCTGGCGACATTCTGATCGACGCTGGCCTGAATCTGACCCAAGACGCCGCGATCGCAAGTACCAGCGGTGATGTTGGTCTGATCGCTGTCGGCACCCTGACTCAAACGACTAATGGCGACATCACAACCGGTGGTGGTGTTTTGGTTTCAGCTGTCACCGACTGGATGATGGCTGGCGATGCTGTGATCACAGCGACTGGTGATGTTGTTGGCGAAGCTTTGGCTGGCGACATCGGGCTTGGAGTCATCAGCGGTGCTAATGTCGCGTTGTCGGCGAGTAACAGCATTCTGGATTCGAATGCCGGTTCGCTGAATATTTCAGCCATGAACCTATCGCTTGTTGCCGAGAGTGGCTTGATCGGCAATCACGATAATCTCACTCTTACTCCGGGCCAGAACGTAAACGCGATCGAGATCGCGGTTTCGACTTTGGCTGCCAACGCCGAATCGGGCATCTATGTCTCAGAAACAGACGGCCTGACGGTCACGACGGTCGCCGCAGTGACGGTGGATATCGAGTCCGTGGTTCGAGTGAACTTCAACAGCACAACGATTGATGTCAGTGAGACTCAGACCCGCTCTTCACTGGAGGATTTGAGTACTGATACCGACGGTCCGGTTAAACTGGTTTCGCTTGCCGGTTCGATTACCGTTAACGGTGGTTCTGGCGGACCAGGTGTCTCTGCTAACGGTAGTGGCGATGTGTTACTGGAAGCTGCTCAAGATGTGATCATCAACGCTGATGTGATCAGCGGTACTGGCAACATCACCCTGGATGCGGCTAACGATTTGACTGTGAACGCAGCGGTGTCGACTGGTGGTTCTGGCACGCTGTACATGGTGGCAGGGAATGTCATCGCGATTAATGATTCTGTCACCACTGTGTCTGACGACGTTTTGCTCGAGGCTGGCTCGACGCTAACTCAGGCCGCAGCGATCACGAGTACCAGCGGTGACGTGGGTCTGCTTGCTGTTGGATTATTGCATCAAACCTCAGACGGTGATATCAACACCGGCGGTGACGTTTTGGTTTCAGCTGGTACCGACTGGACGATGGTCACCGGCACAGAGATCACAGCGACTGGTAATGTTGTTGGCGAAGCTTTGGCTGGCGACATCGGGCTTGGAGTCATCAGCGGTGCGAACGTCGCATTGACGGCGAGTAACAGCATTCTGGATTCGAATGCCGGTTCGATGAACATCACGGCCACGAACCTTTCGCTTGTTGCAACGGGCGGTCTGATCGGTGGCGATGACAGCGGCAACGGTAGTCCCAGTGCGAACCTCAACGCGATCGACATCACGGTTTCGACTCTGGCAGCTAACGCTGATTCGGGTATCTATGTCCTGGAAGCGGACGGGCTGACAATCACGACGGTTGCCGAAGTGACGGTGGATATCGAGTCTGTGGTTCGAGTGAACTTCAACAGCACAACGACTGATGTCAGTGAGACTCAGACCCGCTCTTCACTGGAGGGCTTGAGTACTGATACTGACGGTCCGGTCAAACTGGTTTCGCTTGCCGGTTCGATTACTATTAACGGTGGTTCTGGCGGACCAGGTGTCTCTGCTAACGGTAGTGGCGATGTGTTGCTGGAAGCTGCTCAAGATGTGTTCATCAACGCCGATGTGATCAGTGGGAATGGAACCCTGACAAAGGATTTTTACGAAGATCCAGATCTTCTGGCAGTTCAACAGCAAACGGAGCAAGTCCTGACTAATGAAAATCGCACAGCCAATATCGATGTAAGGGTTGCTGCCGAAACTCTGGTAGGGGTAGTGATTGATTGGCAAGAACTGGATGCAGAACGGGACTACATGCTATTCAACCAAGCGATAAACGGATTCTTCCTCGCTTCTCTGGAAAGAACTTACCAAAATGCTCCGATCACGAGCGACAGTAAGGTTGTAATCGATGTTTCAATTAACGCCTTCGCTCCAGAAACCCCTGATGGCAAGGGGACCATTCGAATATTTGAGAATGGCGAGGATGTGCTTACTCAGGATCGTTTTCAAACCACAGTTTCTATCAAAGTTGTTGGCAATATGACTGGGGAAGTGGTAATGATGCCAAGTACACCCGAGCTAGATTTACGCACGGTCCCGGCACCAATGATGACCGCACCACCAATAATCATTCAACAAAACGACAGTATCATCACCCGTGAGTATGGTCAATCAACATCAAGTACCCCTCGAATTGAGAAACCGTTTTTCTTTCTGAAGTTCGAAGGTCTAATTCCACAGAAATCTGATGGAGATCTGTCATTGGATTACCAATTGAAGAGTCTGTCGGCAACAGAGGAGAACTCAGACGCGGATTTTGATGTGGACCAGTTGCCTATTCTGTTTGGGAGACTACCAGATAATTACTATGAACTTTTTTTGAAAGACGGTGCTTCTGAACAATTAATCATGAGATTCATCATTCAGGATGGAAACCCGATCAATGTCCCACCTGAGTTTTCCAGAATCGGATTGAGCAATGAGTTTGACAATCAAGAACGAAGTAAAAAAGACAGCACAGGCGTTGATCAAGAAGTTGATGTGTCAGGGAAGCCACATCGCAAACGCGACAAAGAAGTGAACGACAAGGTTGAATTGTCATCTCCTGACACTGCAATATTTCCCCCTGAGACCGAGTCGACTGATGAACCGGCGACTGCGGACGGCACGGCAGGACCAGAGGAACTTCGTCCGCTCAGCTTCATTGAGGAACTTGGGCGGACGCCCGTCATCGCGTTAGCTGGCACGCTGCTGACGGGAACCAGATACAGATATGAACAAAAACAGAAGATCACTGATTGTTCAGAGGTTACAAAGTAGCTTTTTATGCAACACGCAAATCTCGCGTTCCCGTGTTTTTTAGGCCATTCACCTCGCTCTCCGGAGAAGTTACTTGTATCGCCATTGTTTCAATCATTTGGGTAGATCAGTCTGTCTGACCAGCAGCACATCGGCGCTAACCTTGAGGCGTTGGAATCAAATTGACAGCAGGTCCTGAAACGGATGGTTACAGGATAAATTCGGAAGACTACTCATTTTCTTTACACAACGGGATTTTTCTCAATGGGATTGACTTGTGCACTTTGTCGCACGGAGGCCAGCGATCGCGATCGCGAAAGTGGTCGCTGTGGCAATTGCGGTAGTTTTTACTCAAATGCTTCGCTTGCGGTTGAAAGCAAACTGGTGGCTCCAGAAGCTGAAGCGATTTCTCCGCTAGATGCAGAACGAATAGTTGACACCAGCAGTCTACAAGAGGACCGACTGTCAGATAATGCAGGCACTGATTTGTCTTCCTTAGTTGAAGGCACAATGCCGGGTACGGCAGGTAGCGAGGAATTAGTCAAACCACGAAAACTTTCTCCGCAATTCGAACGTCACATCGAGCGAGCATGGCAAGGCACACTGGCAAGTGTGCCTCAGGGTTTTCAACAAACTCTGAACAACAAATCTGAGACAAAGGAGACGAAACAACAACACGGAACGTCCCTGAGTATTGGAAGACGCAGAATCAACAAACGGCATGACAAAGGGCAAGGTGACTATGAACTGAAGAAACTGATTGGTAAGGGTGCAATGGGGCAAGTGTGGGCCGCGCGACAAGCCTCGTTGGACCGGGATGTCGCCATCAAAATTCCAAATCCAGAAATCGCAGCGGCCGGTAGTCTGGGAGAAAGTCAATTCATTTCCGAGGTCGTCGTTACGGGCAAGTTGGAACACCCCAACATTGTGCCGATCTACGAGTTGGGTCGTGATGCGAATGGCTTGCCTTTCTATTCCATGAAACATGTCCAGGGCAAACCGTGGAACGAAGCGATTCGCGAAAAGAACGAACAGGAGAATATTGAAGTGCTAATGAAAGTGTGTGATGCTCTTGCATTTGCGCACTCGCATGATTTTCTGCATCGCGACATCAAACCGGAAAACGTAATGGTAGGAGAATTTGGTGAAGTGGCAGTCATGGACTGGGGAATCGCCATCTCCCTGTCAGAAGATCCAAACCGCTCATGGGCGGCGCTTGCCAGTGGCCCAGCTGGAACACCAGCTTACATGGCTCCAGAAATGGCAGCTCACAACAGTTCTGAGCTGGGTGTGGTCAGTGATGTATACCTGCTGGGAGCCGTGCTATACGAAATTGTTACTGGCACACCACCTCACCCCCAAACCGCTGGAACCCGCGACGCGTTGTTCGCTGCTGCGTCAAATCTCATTGTCTCAACAGATCAAATCGGAGAGCTCGTCGACATCGCTCGCAAAGCGATGGCCACTGACGTTCGTGACCGATACCAGACGGTTAGCGATTTCCAAAATGCTTTACGTTTGCACCAATCTCATCACGAAAGTGTGAAATTGACGAAAAGTGCAGAATCGCACTTGCGCAGTGCAGAACAGGATCGCAACAGTGATGAATATGCGCGGGCAAGATTCGCATTCGAAGAATCGATCAAGCTGTGGCCCGAGAACCGGATGGCTCTCATCGGCCTTGATCAGGCAACTTTGGCGTATGCGACCCATGCACTACGTGAAAATGATTTTTCTCTGGGTCTCTCCATTCTCGATGAACACAATGAAAGCCACCAACCAGTCTTTGCCAAGCTGAAAGCAGGACAACGTTCGCAGCGTCGCCAAGCAGTGCAGATACGCGTTCTTGTGAGATCAGTAGTGGCAATGGTCGCGGTCACCATGGTAGTTGGCGTTTTCTTCTACATCCGGCTGTTGGATGAAAAAACCCGTGCGGAAACTTCACGAAGCATAGCGGAGGAGGCGACAACAAACGCGGAGGAGGCGAAGAAAATAGCAGAAGACGAAAAAACGAAGGCGGACGATGCGAAAAAAATAGCAGAAGACGAAAAAACGAAGGCGGACGATGCGAAAAAAAAAGCAGAGGATGCAAAATCGAAAGCAGAAGCTGCAAAACGGAATGCCGAGATAGCGAAGCTTGAAGCCGAGCATGATGCCTATCGAGCACTGATCGGCTTCAGCAACCAGGCCATCCAACGCAACGACTTCGGGAGTGCCACAAAAGCAATCAACATCGGCAAAGAAAGCATTCCGGAAAATATCAGGCATTGGGAATGGGGTCGAATCCAATATTTGCTGGAAGACAGCTTTCCCCGCTCATTTCCTGGACTCGACACAACCGAGCGCGTTCAATGCATGGCAATCGAAAAAGCCGAGCAAACTTCTGCCGACACTCCGTCATCTGCTTCATTTGAAATAATTGCGGCAGGCACGAGTGCTGGCCTAAGGCTCTGGGCAATCTCCTCGGGTAAATCCGGAAAAACACGCGAACCCGTGTTGGTCGGACATTTTTTGAAAAAACAATCCGTCAATGCGATTACGATTACCAAAGGCGGCGACCGACTAATCACCGGATACACTACGAACGATGGGCAGGAACGGCTTGCAGTTTGGGGATTGACAGTTGATCTCAACAATAGGCTGCAAGTGTCCGGTTCAGGTCCAAGCGAGGTACTGGAAGTTTCATGGGGAAAAACGACAAGCCTTGCTACTGTTAAGGCGGCTGGTCAGGAAATCCTGTTGTCCTCGGGACAGGAAAATCAGGGGCAGGTAAAACTATTCCGGCTTGAGGATACGAAGTTGACGGCCTTCAACGACTCGTCCACGCCGATCTCGCACCGAGAAACCGTTTGGTCAATCAACGTCTGGACCAACGATGACAAGTCCGATTCCGAAAATAGTATCGCAAAAATTGTGACGGCATCTGAGGACGGCTGTGTAAGTGTATGGCAAACGTCCAACTGGAAAAAAATCGAACGAGTTGCCAAATTCACGGGGCATCGAGGGCCTGTCTACGCAGCGGTATTTGCGAACGGAAATCAAGTAGCTTCAGGAGGTAACGATCGGAAAATCATGCTCTGGAGCCCCCTCCGAACCGGTGCAGAGTTCCAAGATGCCTTGAGAACTGGGGTGGAAGACGCAATCAATCCCAGCAACGGAACCAAGCAAGCCGATGTCTATCGGTCTCGTGTGATTGGCTACCATGACGCAAGCATCCACTGCCTCGCCACAATCAGAGATGACAAAGAAGAGCGGACGACCATTTTCTCTGGTAGCAATGACAACTCCATCAGGATCTGGGATGCACCTGACAAGAAATCAGCCCAGTTCACCAAAGCATTGCGTGGTCATGGTCAATGGGTCACTGCATGTCTACTGACAAGCGATAGGAAGTTATTGGTGTCTGGTGCTTTCGATGGAATAAAGAAATGGAAGTGGAGAAAGTATCAGAATCCAATCGTCTTTGCAGATGGGCTTTCCACTGACTTGGGTTCACAATCCATTGAATTGTCGGCCATTGGTGTTGAACATGCCGCCTGTTCCCCCGATGGTGACTGGATTGCAGCGGCCAGATCAGACGGACGAATCAATTTCTGGGACACGGACATGCAACGTAGGGGAGGAAGCCATGAGTTTCTTCCCAATAGCCTGATGTTCTTCCAGAATGGATCACGGATGATGAGCTCCGCTGGTGACAACAGCACAAGAATTTGGGATGTAGAGAATCAAAGTCAAATTGCTGCGTTACTGGGTACTGGGCTGAAGGGAATCGCTGTGATTTCTGAAGACGGAAAACTCTGCGTGACAGGCAGTGATGACCCCGAGAAAAGAGCGCGCGCTTGGAGCAGAAACGAGGAAGATGATTCTTGGAAAACACTTGACACATTCGATGAAATGCTTCGTCGAGCAGAAGAATCGAAGGGCCTCGAGTCCATAACCAGCATTGCACTGTCGCGCGATGCCACATTTGGATTGCTTTGCGACAAACAGGGCAACTGCCTGCTCTTCTCAATCGAAAAAAGCACGAAACAATTTGAACTCGTGAAACAGATTGCCACAGGCCAGCGAGACATTACCAACTCGGCCTTTCATCCTAGTGAATTGGCGTTTTTCACTGGAAACTTTGATGGAGTAATTTCAAAATGGAAATATGATGATGCGCCGACATCAAACATTCAAGAAGTTGAATTTCGGACTGTGAATGGTCCGGTCAAAGCGCTCGCTGTGTCAACAGATGGAAAAAAGGTTCTTGTGGGTTTCAATCCACCTAACATCCGAAATCAGCTTGGCAAGCAGGATTCTCCATCAAGGGAAACTGCATATCTTCTCGATGCAAAAAACTTGCAAATAATGAAGAAACTGAAGACATCCGAGCGTTTACCGCAATTGAAAACTATCGTCTTCTCAGGCAGCCGAGACGCGGCTCTGGTGCTCGCCGTGCCGACTGATGCAAGTAACGATAGTCTTGTTGGGCTGTGGACTTTTGAGACTGGAGCACTTCAAGCGTATGAGTCCTCAGAACTCGACGACACTGTCAACATTGCTGTCCCGCAAGTTTCTGCACCGGATCACGTCTCAAAGTTCCTCACTTTCAATAGTAGCGGTATTGCATTATGGAATCCTCGTGTAATCCCGAAAACGGAGGCCAAGGTTCAAGAAATCGCACCTGTCGCGGTTTTCAAGAAATCGGAGAGGGCAATTTTTGCGACTTTCGACAGTTCAAGCCAGCAAGCCTGCACCGTTGATGCCGAAGGAAGAATAATTCTGTGGAAGCTTGGAAACACCGGATGGCAGCAGGCCTTGGTTCCAAAAACACTAGACTCAAAAATCATTGCGGCCAATTTCTCACTGGATAACCCCCAGCAGTTATTTACGCTTGAGCAGCAGCTTGGCGATGAAAAGGCAGGGCTTATTCGGGAGTGGACAGTGAAGGATGGTAAATGGAGCAGGAAATCAATCGTAGCGAGACTCACCTACAGGCCAAAATGCTTCAAACTCGTGGCAAATGACGAAAGTCGCCAGCAGTTTATTGTGGGGCATGATACTGGCTTTGAAATTTGGCAATTTCCGAGCGGTTCATCGACATTCTGCACCCGTGTACTCTCCGAAATAGTTCCTGGTGGTGTTGATTGTTTGGCCTTCTCTGCGAATCGAAACAGACTGGTGACGGCATCCGGAATGAAGGCATTCATCTGGAGCATCTCGAATAAGACGGCAAGCAGATTTCAAGAGCTCTCCGTAGAAGCAGCCAAAATCCGCGCAGTCGACATTTCAGAAGATGGACATCGCGTTCTAACCGGCGGAGAAGACTTCATGACCAAACTTTGGGAAGTCAAACCCGAGGGCACTCGCTCGAATGAGGAGACGACGATTCCGGTGATGAACTTAACACCACACACGCGAAGCGTTACGACGGTAATGTTCTCCAAGACAGGCAACGATGTGATTACCGCTGGTGAAGATGGACGGATCATACTAGAAAAGTCCGTCAACATGTCGGCCGCCATTAGCGCCGAGAAATTTCTCGACCTTAAGGAGAATACTTTCGCCAGTCTCGCGGGTAATGCATCCATTCAGACACCAACGAACTATTCGTTTGAGAACGCAACGCTCTCCATCACCAGCAACCTCCCAGCTGATCGATTGTTTGTACAAATCAAGCCGTCTTCAGAAAGCGCAAAAGAATGGCATCTCGAAGAAGTAGAGGCCAATCCCCTCTTAACAAACGGCAGCACGGCAAGTTCAGTCAATCCAATCAACATCATACTACGGCCAATCACAACCCCACAGCGAATAAAGCCGACTTTTGCTTCCGTTCAGAAACTGATTCGCGACATCCACGTCAAAACAAACGCGATTGCAAACGGCAGTCTGAATGAAATCAGCAACGAGACTGAGATCAGGATTCAACTGCACGATCTTTTTGCTGACGACACAACAACGAATGCTGAATCACGAGTGCCAACCTCAAGTCTTCCACTGAAGATCCAAGTTGATTTGACATCTTCGAGCGACGAGAATTAAGTCGAATGGCATCGTTGCGGAGAGTTCTCACAAAGTGCCCACCGCAATCACTTTTGCTGAGCATGAAAGAAAATATCGCCCCAGGATAGAAGCCTACTAATCACCCTTGCCAGTCACCAATCCGCAGCCCCGCTCAACAATCTCGAAATAGCTCTGATTGATTTTTTCCGGATCGCCTTGCGTTGCCAGCATTAGCAAGGAAGTCGTAACTGCTTTCGCAACGAGACTCTCATCTGGGGGAACTTCAGGCAGATCTGGCGGTGCGATGCTGCCACCAGACCAAAATACCGCACCAGCAACCCAACCCGCCGCAGATTCGAACTCGGTAATTTCCGCCAGCTTCATCGCCTCCCGACGATGCTCCTCCGTCGGCTCTTCCAACCATTTGTTTACGGCAAGGAGCGCACCTTGTTCGCCCTTTGCAAGATCATCAGAAGACAACTCGTTGACACATGTCAAAGCCCAATGAATCGCATGCCGGGGAGCCAACCAAACCGCCAGCAACCGGATCGCATCAAGCAACTGCGACTTTTTAATTAGCAAATCAAAAAACTCAAGTGGCGAGTGCTCAGGAAGCAAGAAAACTCGGGGCTCATCCTCCAATTCAGCCAAATCACACAATTCGGCAGCCGAGAATGCGAGCGTAATTTCATTCGCCTCCTCGTCCTGCTCATTTCCAAGGGGTTGCGCCACAGCCCCTCCGACTTCGGCAAGGAAACTCGTTTCGCCTGCTTGGATAACATCGCCGGAAGCCAGGATCGAGGTATCAGCGAGCGATTTGCCATTGATGGTGGTAGGAATACCACTTTTGAGATCTCGAATCAAACATTGGTCTGCACTGCACTCCAAAGCAAACTGCACTGCAGCCATCTGCTGGTCATCCGCTACCGAAAAATCAGCACTGTTGCTGTTCCCGAAACGCACAATTTCGCCCGTCTGCACGGGAATTTGGCGACCGCTTGAGTCACCTGTAGTAATTTGCAGAACAACTTTCATGCGTTCAAACCAATCATCTGAAAATATTTTTCGCCTTGTTCTTCGGTTCGAACACCTCAGAGCACACCATTACTAGGTCGCATCAAACTTCGCAGCTAGGATGCGGTGCCCCAGTTTCCTACTCAAGCACGCTATTGGTGCTTCAGCCAACTAATTGATCATCGTCATGCCACCCTTCAGGGTTAACTGCCCCGTTCCCTTGCACGTCGTCATCGGTGACTCAATGTCAACTTTTCCATCACCCTTGATCTGAATTTTAGCAGACTTGAGGGTAATGCCTGAAGGTTCAATCTTGATGCTGCTGGGGCCAACTTTGAGCTCAATCGATTTGGCTGCCTCAATCACACTTTTGCCGGCGCTGATTTTTATTTTGTGGTCCCCGGTTTTGAGCGTCAACGTGTCGTCACACTGGATCGTAGTATTGCGACTGCCCTTCTCGATCTTAACCGATTCATCACCTTTTTCGATCATCACCGTTTTGTCACCAGTCTTCACTGTTTCGTTTAGATCTTTCCAGACCGTAATGGCCTGCGTCCCGGCTTTGGAATCCTTGTTCCCAATGATCAATGTTTGGTTATTGTGTATTTCGATTTTCTGATCACCGTCATCCTTCGTATCGAGGCCTACTTTTAACGAATCATTGTTTTCAACTACACGTTCAAAATCTTTTTCTGCGTGCAAGTAGACCAATTCTTCACCCTTTTTATCTTCGAATCTCAATTCGTTGAAATTTTTATCATTCGCATCCTTGGTGCTTCGACTCTTAATTCCACTTTGCGTCTGATTATCCGGCAGTTTATAAGGTGGCATCTCGTCAGCGTTGTAAACACGCCCGGTAATGATGGGGCGATCAGGATCACCTTCAAGAAACTCAACGATCACTTCTTGACCTATTCTCGGGATGTGCATTGCTCCCCAAGCCTTGCCGGCCCATATTTGCGAGACGCGGACCCAGCAAGAACTGTTTTCATCTTTTTTCCCGAGCCGGTCCCAATGAAACTGAACTTTGACTCGCCCGTACTTGTCTGTCCAGATTTCTTCTCCCTTCTTGCCGACAACAACTGCGGTTTGGGGACCCTGGACAATCGGTAATGGAGTCCGCCGGGACGAACGAAATGGCACGCGACTTTCCATCGCTTCAAATCGCACCTGCCGCATGTTTTTCTCTTGGCCAGCATCTCCGGTCTCGTATTCATTATTTGCCAACTCGTAGTCTGTTGATACAACGAGGTACTCGCGATTTTGGTCCTTGCGCGGATAATTCTCGAGCTTGAACAACGCGCCTACCTGCAAGCCCGCAGCATCAGCTACACCCTCTACTCTCTCATAACTGGCATGTTTTTCCTCAATTCTGGTTCTCGCGTACCCCTCGCCCTCATCTGTTTTGATGTACTCTCCAGGATAGTCGTACACTTCCATGTCGCCGTGGGCGTACTGCTGCTTGACCAATGATTTCACTAGAAGATCGGCCTTTGGGTTCTCGAAGTCATAATCATTTAACGCAACAGTACCTGTACTCACTTCCTGGCTCACCGACCAATCAAAGACATGGTCGCGTTCTCGGCGATTCGCCGTATCAGGGGGGAAGTATGGTATCTTTTCGTAGCCTGAAACTGTCCCGTGGGATCCATAATCGTCTGAAAGGCAGAGCATGTGTTTGCTTTTAGAATGCTGGAAGAAATAGTAAATTCCTTCTTGCTCCATCAAGCGGCTGACAAAACTGAAGTCGCTTTCACGATACTGAACACAATATTCGCGTTCTTTGTACTTGCCGCTTAACTTATCAGAAAAGTCTGAAAACCCGTGGTCCCGGAAGACTTTCTTAATGATGTCCGGCACCGTCATTTTCTGAAAGATGCGACAATCTGCAGTTCGAGTGAGGCACCACAGCCATGGCACTAGTGTTGCTTCATATTTGGCAAAACCACCATGACTGCCAGCGTATTTAAACCGACTTACAATCCCATGAAATTCGCGTTTCCCTCCCGCGGGTAAAGGGGTTGAGACAGCCATCGCCTGTCCAAGTACATTCTGGATTTTGATACCGGCATCATTCGAGAGCAGTTCCAACGAAATATGGAACAAGCGACCCAGTTCTTCCCTTGCGTTCATGCGGTAGAAGAGTAGAGCATCCTTTCCTTCGGAGGTGCTAACCTTAAACGTTCTGTCGCTTTGAGAAGCCTTCGCCATGGTGCAATGCCGCTATCAAGTCTGATTTCGAATTCGCCTTCAGAGCAAACGATCTATCAACGACCGACCCTAAAAACACCCACTCCCAGTGTAGCCTTTCAATTCGTTCAGGCACAGGGAAGCCATCACCTTCCATCGGGCCAGTCGACTGCGAAAAGCCGACGAATGTCGGGCAAATGGTCATGCCTGCTTGCGGACAGCGAACAACAACCCGGCAACTGGTTGACGCACCTCGCGTCTCAATATCACGGTTTCGGTACTTTCAACTCGAAAACCCTCGGCCAAAAGCAACTGTGTTGCATGCTTCTGCCAATGACTGTAGCGTCCATGAGGGTTAAGTAGAAATCCATTTTTTGGCATCTCGCCTTCGCCTTTTTCAAGCGTAAAGACAAACAGAGCATTGTCTTTCAATGTCTTAAACGCAGCCCGAAAAACCTGCTTTAAGGCTCCAAAGTACACCAGCGTGTCAGCACTCACCAAAAGATCAAATATGCCAGCTTGCGACTGCATGTAGTCAGTGAGTTCCCCCACGACCAAATCATCATAATCACCAGCAAGGCGAGCCTGATCGATCATTTTCGGGGAAAGGTCAATACCCACAAGTCGCTGGGCTTGAGTTCGCAGAAACTTCCCACACAAACCTGTACCACAACCGGCGTCCAGAACAGTCAATCCACTAATTCCGTGCAACAGCCGTGTCACTGCCTCACCCACTAATTCCGGAGCATGATAATCAAGTCGTTCCAGCACTTCATCGAAACTGCCCGCAAAAGAATCGAACGTCTGTTTCACAAAATCATCAGAACATCTATCGGGTACCTGAGCTCCATCACATGCATTGAACATATGCATAGCAACCGGGTTGTCTGGCTCTAGTTCGAGCCATTTTTTGTATACGCCCAAAGCTTCATCGATTCTTCCGAATGCGTACAGCGCACGACCAAGGCTGAGATGTGAATCACAACGTCTGGGATCAATTTCCAGCGACTGCCGATACGCCGTCAAGGCGTCTTCGATTCGTCCACTGGCCTTGAAAGTATTTCCAAGATTCTGAAACGCATCCGCATTCTGCGGTGACAATTGAGTAGCTAATTCAAATGCTTTAGCTGCATCATCAAACTTACCCTGTGCTTTTAGAACGACGCCGAGATTATTGTGCGCGCTGGCATTCTTGCCTTGCGCTTTGACAACTTGACGATATTCCGTCTCAGCATCCGCAAGCTGACCATTCTCCTTGAGAACATTCCCTAGATTGACTCTTGCATCATGGTACTGAGGATCAAACTTCAGTGCCTGCCGAATCAGTAGGATCGCGGTAGCACTATCACCCTTCTGATGCTGTAACACACCGAAAAAATGCAGGGCGCCCGAATGTCTTGGAACGAGATCCAGGACGCGACGATAAAGCTCTTCAGCCTCCTCCAGACGATCCCGTTGGTGCAAACCGACTGCAAGCGTGAGGATTTCCTGTACTTTTTCTTCAACAGACTCTTCGAACATTACTACTTACTCGTTATCGATTTCCACTCATTTCCAAAATGCGTTTTAAGCATTGCCCGACACGTGTGAACATCCCGTCCGATGTGGCAGCTTCAATAAAACCCAACGGAGAAATTTACATCAGGCAACACTGGCAACTCTCCAAAAGCCAGCCGCAACCAATCCCGGACGCACGATTGGCTGCCAGGTGTGCTCAACAAAACGCCGCTGCACCGCTGAGAGTTTACCGTTGGGCAAATTCTCGTGTGGCGTCAATCCAACACGGTATGAGGCCAGAGCTTGAATCAAGGTGGATTCTTCCTCGTCATTAATGCGCTGCACAAGTGAATCAAAAATGTATCGCGGGGGCAACGACGGAGCTGCGACTCGCGGTGACGTGTTATCCTGATTAGCAGATTCTAAGGCTAATGCACTCTCAACACTCGATGCCAAATGCGAGCCTGCGCGATACGGCGAGATCGTGTGAGTCAACCGTATATCTTTCGGGTATAAGGCAGCTTCACAACTGACTCTCGCTGGCGAATCCGAACAACAAAACAAGTCGTGCACCGCAATTGCAGAGGCTGCGGAAGGGCGTAGGCGATATTCCCGAACGAGGTAAACAAACATCAAGTCGACGTTGATCGACAAGACTGAATACTCCAACAGATTGATCAGATCTCGCCCACCACCTGAGAAAATCTCATCTATCTTGATCGACATGCCTTGTCCAGATTGTGACATACTCAACTTTAGTGAAACGGAACCTTTTTATCGCCCCAAAGGGGTAGCGGGCTTAGGCAGAAAGGTGAACATGGATCCTAGGTGTTACTATCACGAGTTTCAAACTCCGGGAATTTCACCCGTCTCTTTCCGGCCAGTAGAACTGATCGCCGCACCTCGGACAATCTCCGTACCGTTTACTGCCACGGCAAACACTTCGGGTTCTTTACAGAAACGGGTTTGAACGCACATCTTCTTTAGTCCATTGCACTGGAAATCATTACACAGAGAAGCACGCATTTCTCGGGGTAGCCCACAGCCTTTTACGCCATGATAAACGCAGGAACCCTGATATGTCTTTCGGGGTAGATACGACATGAACGCCGCCAGAATCTCAATCGGTCGCTGCCGGGGAAATGAATTCATGTAACGAGAAACGACGTGCGGTTGCATGAAGGCATGGTTTCCTCCCTGGGAACAACACTCTCCCCTGCAAGTGGCACAAGCATGCCCAGCAATCGAGGGATCATCCATTATTGACTGTTTCTTTTCCAGCTCACAATCAGCTTCTTGTTCCGAGACCCGCGATCCGCCATGTCGCGTGGCCATCGCACAACTAATCACGCCAATCAGTCGATCACGAAAAAGACGAATGCGTTTTTCTGGCAACGAATTCAATCTCTGAATATTGGCAGGTAGCACATATACATCAGCCTTACCAACTTGCAGTTCACTACCCTGCAAGACGGAATCACGATAATGCTCAGCCTTCAACTGCACGTGGCGAGATTCTTCGGACTGTCTCTGCAGTTCACCACGAAGATATTCCCCCTTACAGCTTGGAAGCGGACAAGTTTTTCCACGAGCCTGCTCATTCACCGAAAGTGGTGCTCCGCAAATTAGGCAGGTTCGGGCATTCCATGGAAGGTGTCGACCAACCTTCGAGGAAGAAGGCGGCTTTAAGAAATCACGAGCACGATCCGAATCTGCTTCATTCACCTTCGCCACCTCAATAAACTGACACGCTATTCACGGGATCCAAGACACTCGGAAACGCCCGAATAAAGCAGACATCCCAAGCCGGGAAATAGGCATGCCCGCAGGGGCCTCTGCGTCTTGCAAGGCCCACGTGTTGCCAAAGCCACTAGCTTGGCAACCTATCGGATGATCCCGGTCTACGGTTGAATCATAACGTTGGCAGATAGCCATCAGCAACTGAAATGGTTAGGTTAGCTATACGTGTTGGGTGCCACGAAAGGTTCGGCAAAGCGAGATTTTTGAATACCTGTTTGCTCCCCGCTGTACAACGAACGCAAAACTGAAGTCTGCGGTATTGCATGGCAGACCGCTACGTCCACTTGAACGTGGGCGAAAGTTTTAATTATAGCGGACTAGACTCAAATACGAATCGAGGTATCCACTTATCTCGATCAAAGAGACAGAAAAACCTACGTGAACTAAATTGAACAGGATAGAGATAAATCGATGACGTCCGAAGCTCCAAAAGGTCAACTTGATTCACTACTCGCAGAAGCAATTAATTTCCACCGCGAGGGGCAACTCACAAAAGCTGAATGGAAGTACGAAGAAATACTCGAACTCAAGTCGGAGCACCCCGAGGCCCTTCATTTATTGGGGGTTCTTGCCAATCAGTTAGGGAATCCCAAACTGGCAATCGAGCGGATTGAACAGTCACTTGCGCTTTTCCCCACGCAATCCCGCGCTTTGAACAACCTTGGCAACATCCATGCAGAAATCGCCCAGCACGAGAAGGCCATCGAGTCCTATCAGCAGGCCCTCGCACTGACGCCTGACTATGCCCAAGCTCACCACAACCTTGGAAATGTTTATGGTGAATGCAAACGCATTGCGGAGGCAATCGCAAGCTACAACCGGGCGATCGAACTCGCTCCTGAAGACAACGAATCACGACTCGCGCTGGGTGCGACGCTTGAAGCAATGGGCGAGTTCCACGAAGCGATTACGCAATACTCAACCGTTTCCACAACTGACTTGGAATCAACCATCGCCCGCCACCGACTTGGTTCAGTTTTTAGAAAGCAGCACAAACTGAAAGAAGCAATCGAAGTTTACAGGGAACTGTTGCTTCTGTGCCCCGATGATCCAGTGGTAATTCACCTATTAGCTTCCTGTGGGGGCAGCCCAGCTCCAACGCGAGCATCCAATGGCTACGTGAAGTCAACTTTCGATGGCTTCGCCGCAGATTTTGATACCTGTTTGGGGAAATTGGAATACCGGGTGCCGGAGCTTCTGCACGACCTGCTGAAGGAGAATCCAGACTATCGCCAGCAGGAAGTTGGAACCCCTAACGTAACTGATAAAAATATCGTCGACTTGGGGTGTGGGACTGGCTTGTGCGGTCCTTTCCTAAAGGACTATGCAGAGCAGTTAGTCGGCGTAGATCTTTCTCCAGAGATGCTACGCCAAGCAGGTGAGAAAAACGTCTATGATGAGTTGCTCGAAATCGAACTCACAGATTATCTACAACAAAGCACTGGCGGTCATGACCTCCTGATAGCAGCTGACACGCTGATCTACATTGGAGACCTGCGTCCTGTGTTTGCCGCCGCGCATGAAAAGCTTACCACTGGAGGCATTCTACTCTTTAGCGTCGAGCAGTTGGCAGCTTCAACAACCGATGCCCATTATGCTTTGGGCTGTTCAGGCCGCTTCGCCCACACAGAATCTGTGGTACGAGCCTGGCTGCTCGAAGCAGGTTTTGAGCGTCAACAGATTGTCGAAACTCATTTGCGTCAGGAAGGCAATGAGAGTGTCCCAGGGTATTTAGTGATGGCGTTAAAGCCATAGAGAAGTACAACGGAGGTTTGCAGCCCCAAATCAGGTGCAGAAAACAAACGTCCGCCATGGAATGGCATTTTGAATCCACTTTCCAATGCCGGTCTTCCAATGGACCGGAATCGCGTCCCCGCACCCAGCAGCAACATGCTTCAAGCACCCTCTGCCGCCAACGCATCCCAAATCACAGAAACCTGTCGCTCTGCGGGGTACCTTGCCCCCAAGCTGGAGGAATTATTTGGATTTTCGATTCCTCCGCCACATCATCACCCTCAAGCAGCTGACTTTGCCGCAGCAACGCCTGTAAACTCAGCTTTTACGGCACTCGCGCGACTGTTTTTTCTCGGTTTGCCAGTTGAAGAAAAAGATTTGCGGAGCTTCTTTCCACAGGAATTCGTGAATGCGTGCTTTGCATGTGGTCTGATTGACAATGCGAATGGGATTGTCACCGCTCAGGCTTTGCTGATTCCGGTTGATCAATGGTACCTCACCTCCGATGTTCACCCAACGAACATTCATTACGGCGAACATTACGTCCCGACGCTTAGCCAGCCGGCAATGCACCTGTTTTCCTTCGCGATAAAGAAGGCCGTGGGTTCCACTCTTGATTTGTGTGGAGGGTGTGGACCACATGCGATGGCTGCGAGTCGGTTCAGCGAAACCGTCATGACAGCCGACTCAAATTACCGTGCCGCCGAATTTGTGGATTTCAATGCTGCCTTGAATGGATTCACAAACATCGAGGCAGTCACCGGAGACCTTTTTTTACCTGTCAAAGGACGAACATTTGATTTGATTCTATGCAACCCACCATTCGTCATCTCACCCTCAACTAGTTCTGGATTTCGGGATAATGAATTTGAACTTGATTTTCTTCTCGAAAAAATTCTGAGAGAGGTTCCCGACCATCTAGCACCAGGTGGCTTCTTCCAGACAACTTGCGAGTGGGTTCAGGTCCAAGGCGAAGAGTGGCAAGAGCGTCTAGATGGATGGTTACAGAACAACGGCTGCGATGCATGGATTCTCGAGGCAAATTGTCAATTGCCGGAGTCATATGCAAGGAACAGACTTAGGGAGACGTCACCTTCCGATAACACCGACGTGACTTCGCTGGAGAATTATCTCCATTATTTTAACGAAAGAAATGTTGAGGCCATCCGCGGTGGATTAATTTTCCTTCACAAACGCGAAGGTCCAAACTGGCGAGATTTTTCCAATCTTCGAGAAGGAGTCAGACAACCAATTGGAGAGGCCGTTCTACAGGGATTCATGAATCGCGACCTGATTCACTCTACAAAATTTAGGGATTCGATCATGAAATCGCGGCTCGTGATTTGCAAAGGTATCCAACAGCATGAACATTCACATTGGGACGGTGTCAACTGGACTACCGATGCGATCAGACTACAAAACGGTGCCGGAATTCCCTGCGAAGTTGTAATCGACAAACAAGTGAGATCGCTTCTTAACGAATTCACCGGCAGTAGAACAGTGACCGAAATTCTTCAGCAGTTTTCTGACAAGCACGGTATGTCTCGCGAGAATGCTGAGTCACGAGGGATCGACTTGATTCGGCTCATGCTCGAGCAGGGAATCATCACTCTCATGCCTTGAGAGAACAAGAGCCGAGCTTCAATCAGTTCCCGCAGTTTTTTGTGCACAGGTGGATTGCAGTTACTGGCTTGCTCGAAACATCTCAATGAGTTCTCGGATTTTCAATTCGTTTGCGTAAGATTCCTTCGCAACACCAACCTGAGCCTGCCAATGGACAAATCGCAGTAAATCAGACTCGGACAAGTCATTCAACAAGACCCCATTAATGGGAAACTGACATCCGTGATCTGCAATTTTTTGACACGCATCAAGCAACTCACTCGCGTCCAGCAGGTTAGCAGCACCTGCATCAACAAGGGCATGCATTGTATAGGGTGTGGGGGCGGGGTTGTTTCTGAGATACTTATCAGCGACATCCCAAGCTGACACGAACTGCAACGTTTGTGTCGATGCGAAATCATCATCGAAAAGCGAATCCGAATCCGAGAAGCCTGCCTTGTCTGCTGACTCGGCAGGCGCGTCTAGAGCCGGTTCTTGTGGTTGACTGCGGGAGCCAGTCAGAAGTTTCTTCACCCAATCAAACATTCAACGACTCATTCGTTTGCAATCAAAACTCAAAACGTTTCCATTCCCGTGGATCGCCATCGGCGACCGAACGCCGGCGACCGGTACGATAAATGTCAAGTACCAATTAGAATGAGTTGTATACTCGAATCAGTCAACGGTTCAACTGCTGCTAAAGATATCACTTACTGGCTGAGCCTTCACTTTCGGAAGCCCCAACCCCCTCATTTTCACTAGTCACTGGAACAAATTGGCCCAATGCCGGTAAGCCCACCACCATGGCGCCGTCATCTGTTCGCCAGGCCTCCGAAGAGGTGTGGCTGAGTTCAGAAAGCACCATTTCGGTTGGTAATTGTGCACCCTTGGGGAAATAGTAGGAGTGAACAGCGAGGCGATTGGTTGGATCGTATCGCCGTACAATCCTACTGGCCCTAGGCTTTCCATTACCGTGAGGCAGTGAAATTTGCAGTGAATCAACTCGTTGTGAATCTTCTGGAAAAGACAGCATGAATCGCAACCTTTGCTGGCCGAGCTTTTCGAGCTTGTCCTCTGCTAAAAAAACGTATCTCAAACCAACGCTGTCTCCGACGTTCAGTCCTCGCTGTAACCCATCATTCAATGAATACCGTCTGATTCCCCGACTCCAAAGATCGGCATCGCTGCTCCCGTGCCCTTGCGAAACGCCAGAGCGCGGGATGCTCAAAGGTGGCGCCAGTTCCATTACCTGTCGTGATGGGACTGATTCGGGGCCCCCTTTTTGAGTGGTGAGATGCAAGTTCGGCAAGGCGTGCTGCTGTGAGAAATTACTTGGGATAGACATGACACGAATACTTGCTTTGGTCGCATCCTTCGGCCAGTCGCGAACCAGGACCCGAACCATTGGGACAGGTTGCTCAGGCTCAAAATCAGCGTCATAGAAAACAAATTTTTCTCCTCTGATTTTGCCGCTACTCGACAGTGGTTGTATTTCAATCCATATCTCGGCGGGGTAGTAGGTAGGTGAAAATCGCGATTTGCGAGCTACGTCCCAACATCGATTTTGCCATGACACTGGCAGCAGCACTTCCCCACTCTTCAAACGGTCTGGCTGGTGCACACGTACCACCTGCTGCGTGTCCGTTCCGTCGCTCTGCTTCAACGTCGATTCTGCAACCACATTGTCGTTAAAAGGGAACGCGTAAATGGCTTTCCCTAATTCGTCGAGGTATAGCTGAAAATTTTCACCACCCACAAACCATAGATCTTCTATCACCGGGGGCATCGAAGCGTGATTTCCCGCCTCAGATTGTGCAGGCCCGAGGTAGGTCAATGGGACTCTCATGGGCAGACTTTCATTGAGCTGAAACTCAATTGGGGTTTCCAAGTCTACCGGACCGAGTTCCTGGGTCGTTGCAGGAAGGCTCATCTTGTACTGACCTGAATTGATAATGTCACTCAGCACAGACGCCAGCTTTGTCTCATCAAGAGTTTGGAAGGACCCACCCGAAGCAAGGCAAACATCCGTGAATTCCTCGATCGTCTGATGATCTTGCTGACGGTTCATCCCAAGACCGAGAATATGTATAGGTACCTGATTCTCCTGTAACGACGCATAAAGGTCATCCACCGTTGTCGCTTCGACGCCTTCTTCGTCAGTAGGGATGTACTGATAGTTGGCACCATCCGTGATTACGATTACATGACTCACCGAGTCTCGTTCAGTCTGAGTAAAGTCACTCAAAGCCGTAACCGTAGCAAGGTACAGCGGTGATTGCCCCCATGGTTTAACGGACTGAATTCGAGAGATAACCCCGCCGGCTGCATCCAAGTCAAACGGAGCAAGCGGAAAGACCGATTCCACATCCTGACTTGGCGTCAAATCCTGAGCAATCGGCCCCTTGAATTGAGGGTTGGCCAAAGGGCGGAGAGGGCTATCGGTACTCCAACCAAGACGATGCCCAACGAAGTGAACCGAAACCTTTGTGCTGTCACGTTGACTCAACTGAAGTAATAAATCCTGAAGAGCATCCTTGGCTACATTAAGACGATCCGTTCTCGCAGAAGCCTCACCGCCAGATACGTTAGCGATTTCGTCTCCCATGCTATGAGAACAATCGAGTACAAATGCTACAGACAGATTTTCAGTTCTCTTGCCAAGCGTAGCCTTTGCCTTTGCAACATGCTGTGGCTCAGCCACGACAGCAACACCACTTGCCCGAATCACACGGCATGGCTGGTCTAATTCGTGCCCTCGAAAGACAGTTTTCAGTACCAGTGATTGACTGTTGTCAGCTAAATCGCCAGGAAGCATGAAATCAAAGTCATATGTATTCCCAGCCAAGTCAATCGGCGTCAATTTTGGAGCAAATAAACGCAAGCCTGAAGTTTCAAGAAAGCTTGCTGCCGCTCCCCCCTGAAGCAACCCATCCAAGTCGCTTCCTGTCCGCGCAAATTCACCTTTCACGCGCACCGGTTCCCCGGGTTCAATTTGCAAAATCCGCTGCAATTCGGTCTTCCCCCAACCTGCCGATAATGTATCAGCACTGTTTAATCGCTTCTTCAGATCCCGCTGTTGCGATCCACCGGTGAACTTGAAGATCACTCCTTGCTGTTGCCGGGAAAAAAGTTCAACATCTTTCAGGTAATCGCGCGTCGCATACTGATAAAACGCATCGCCGGTTCCCGCCGCCCCCCAGAAATCACCAAGCGTTTTTTCCGCATGCCAGAGCAATAACGCCTGCATGCTCGCAATAAACTCACCCCGCAACACGTCGCGGTTCGGGCCAGCAGCGAAAGCTGCTGCAAAGCGAACATCCTGGGCATTTCCAGCGACAACTTTCAACTGTTGACGGTTGGCTCCTGTTGCATTTGGCCCATCAATATCACTCGCTTGTTCGTAGTTCAGTGGCTTGACCCCGCAAACTACAAAATCATCAGCCAAACTGCCGACAAGCGCGTCCAACAGCCCCCTCCGAGTTTCGACTAACGTCTCGTACTGTCTACCCTTTGGTGCGACTTCGGTATCGACTGAACTATCGTCGGTAGATGAGGCCAGAAAATCATTCGTCTTTATCTTTTTCTTGTGGGCTACAGCAGAGATCTCGCGCAAGCCACTTCGTAAAATTCCACGGCTAGTCGAATTCAGCAACGGCACCGCTAACGCTGCTTCAATCTGTCCAACCAGATCGACCGAGCCTGATGGCTGCAGGTTGCCTTGTAAGTTTTCACAAACTGCATTGAATTTATCTTCAACCACTTCATACGCAGTGCCTGCATTATTGGCCGGAATGCCCATTGTCAGCCTGTTCTTCAAGCGTATTTCAGGGGCAGTACTATCGCTACCGATCTCAGGATTTGGCTGAATCACATTTGGAGCACTTGTCAACTTTTTGGATAGTTCTCGTGTTTGCCGAACTAGACGATGGGTATCCTCAACGATGTGCATCTGCCTCTGGTCATCATTCAATAGACAAGCGGAATCAGTTGCCCAGCGAGCGTAGTAAGAAGCATTTGCCATCGATCGATCACAGGTATGCAAAAGCTTCCTCATTTCCAAGTTCAATTGCCTAACTACATCGGTTCCATGTTGCAGCCGTTTGAGCATTTGCGGAAACTCCGGTTGCCCATCGAGAAATAAACGATCCTCTGCTTGCCTTCGGACGGGCACGATTGCATTGACCCAACTACGCGTCCAATGATGGACTCTTCCAGCCACATCATAAGGCAACATGGGGGCTGTGTTTTTCGCATCCCAGAATGGTGTTTCCGGAACCGCGAGGGCGTGCAGTCGCATCTGCAACTGCGCGAGTGATTTGCCGCCACCAACCGCAGGTAGTGTTTTAAAGCCACTGCGGACCTGATATCGCGTGACCATCCTTTGGAAATGATTGCTTGCAAATCCGGAGTCCGGAATTTCTGCATCGGTCAAGTCTGACTCGAGAAGCGGGACAGAGTCGCTGCTTAATTCCCCTTCCGCATCCACTGTCCAATCAGGTGGTCGAGAGTTGGAAAGTAAACCAAAGTAATTCGCGAGTGGTAGCGTATGCACTACTAATTCTGGATCCAAATCCAGAGGCTCGCCTGAAATGATCCCAAGACTGCCGCCCACGAAAGAGCTTTGCCTACTAGCCTCGAGTCTCGCAGCAATTGTTTCCAACCTGTTTTTTATTTGAAACGCTAATTTCTCTGCTGATTGCTGGTACCCCTTCCCGCTTACGGACATCAACTCAAGCGATAAAAGATCTCGTTCCAATTTTGCCCATGCATGCGGTTCATTTTGGTAGAGAGCATATGGACGGAACTCATCGATTTTTCCCCACATCGAGTCCAGTTTCTGATCCGAGATAGCTGGTAGTGCTTGGGCAGTGCGTGAATCCTCAGAAAACAATTGCTCAATGGTCGCAGAATTCAATACTCTGGCTAGTCTAAAGTTGGATTCCGGGTTTTTCTGGATCAACATCGGAATTTGTGAAACGCCACGATTCTGGCGTGACCAGTGCGCTACAGCAGATGTAACATAATGCTCCAATTCACGCATGCTGACCCAGGCATCCGCACGCTCATTTTCAATGCAACCATCTGCTGCACCTGCCAGGCCCTGACGAAAATAATGGGCGAATGCAGAGCCTTGAATATCCGGCGAAACGAGAGAACGCTGATAATTTCCCGCTGCCAAAAAAACAGCAACATTTTCGGGCATGTCTGCCCGCATGCCGCTCAATACTTCGCTGATCGGATTATCGAGCAAGCCAATATCCCAGTTCACTGTCATTTTTTGGCAATCAAGTATCACCAGCACCTGCCGTTGCGGGGTCTCACTTGCCACAGTCTCCAGTAGACTCTTTACATCAATACAGCCACGACAGGCGTTTGATGTGGTATCAGGAGTCAGTAGATGCGCCTCACCTTTCCCACCAAGCCTCTTTATCCCGGCAACACCATGCATCGAAATCCAAAGAATCAATGGCTGCTCCGGGCTTATGCTCTTGGCCCGAGATAAGCCCTCGGATAGCTGCTCACGAAATGCAGCCTCTGAATCAATCGGGCGCGCCTGCCGCCTGACCGTAAGGTTCTTGCCATCCAACCAATTTAGGTTCTCGACGTCCTCAAACGCCCACGCGTTGGGTGGTAACGGTTGTGTGTACGGTGCGGCAGTCAGAACAACTAATGGGGTCCGTTGCGGTGCAAAAAGCAACAACCAAATCAAGCCGACAAAAAGGGATGTGGCTAGAAGCAGCAGGATACCCCAAATGAGTTTCCGCCGAGCGAATGCCAGGAATCGGGAGAACCGCCGATCTTCAGCATAGCTACCACGCCAAACGCGTTGATCGCGTCTCTTCACGCCAACACTTCGGCGCGACGATAGTTTCAACATTCGCTAAACCTTACTGGATGCTGTCAAACTGACGAGAAGAATCCTTCTCGCCCCATGCGATCCGCTTTGGCGTGGTGCCAACATCGGACACAGAGTTCTGCTGTGCATCCAAGCTATCTTCCAGCACGCTGACTGGCGCTGCCGGAGTCGGTAATACTTCGTCCGTCGAAGGCCCCTCCATTGGTTTTTCTCGTGGCGTCTCCATGGGAACGCCACCACAACCCGCTACTGCTAAACGCGCATAACGCCTTACACGGGCGGAAGGCTCAACATAACATCCGGATGCATCCGTGTCGTAACCCATTTCATACAACTTTTTCACCAGCTTCGGCGAACAACAACTGTTTTGACGACAACAGCCACATCCATCAGCAACGGACTTCCGCAGGCCCTTGGCTGCAGCATACCGCACTGACTCACTACAATCATCCAATGCCGCCAGCATGGCATTCTCAGTGTCTGGGTAGCATTTGCCGCACCCAAGGCTAGCAAGATAGCTGACAGCCTTTATTTTTTGTGGTGCTTTGTCCTCTTCCGACTTAGCTTCGGCGGCTGCCTGCACTGCCGGGCTAGAACCCTCAGCCGAGTTGGCGGGATCCGTGATGGCAAGAATTGGTGGTTTTGACTCTAGGCCTGGAAAACGGGTTCCCAGCCGATTACGTATACCTTGGCCGATACCTCGCAAGCCTCCAAACAAGACATCCAAACCCAAGAATTGTGGTAATGTCGTACAAGAGGATGCTGGCGCTGCTACAGCAACAATTGTGGTTTCTCCGGCTTGAGCACTCGTGGGTGGCGTTGCCCCAGGCGCTGCTGCCGGCGGTAACGAAGCACAGCCCGACAACCCTAGACAAAGCAACAAAATAAACCAGCGATGCAAATCGGACGCATTCTCCGTACGCCGATTCCAACGTAACCGCGCAGAGCGCCCGCCAGTGCGGCCAACTGCCCGTTTCATAAAAACGACAACACGAGACATCAAACAAATAGTCGTTTAAAAGTTAGTTGCTAACAAAACAGCCCATGTGGGGGGGGGCGTTCGTAAGGCAAGCATTTGACGGCGCCCCACGTAGGGTGTAATCGGCTGCACTAATCATGCAGCTTGAGCAGTTGAGGACAACTTTGCCGATTCTTCCGAAATTCTGGGCCAATCCCCCAACCAAAAAGATTAGGGCAGGGAGACTTCCAGGTTGATTGTTCGTTTTGGGCCTGGGGTGACCTCGACCGGAATTTGCATCAGTCGTACCCGATTACGAAGGACTCCACGAACCTTGAGCTGATACTTGCCCGGCGGAACATTTGAAATTAGGAAGCGACCTTGGGCATCGGTTTTCCCTGATGCCAACGGACTAGGATCCTTCGAGATAGGGTCTGAACCAACCGCACTCAAACCTAGCGTGCTGTTGGGAACGAGCTCGTCGCGAAATCGAACAATGCCAGCAAGTTCCACTGTTTGCTTCTGTAGCCTCAGCTTGGTCTCCGCTGGCGAGAGTACAGACAATTTTAATGGGAAAGGCTTACTGGCATTACCAACCTCATCGATCGCCCGAATGAGCAAGGTGCGTTCTCCAAGCTCAGTACCAACTGGCATCAATATTTTCCATTCTTTTTGGGAGATCGCATTTGCTTGTGTGATGGCTCCATCAGTGGGGAATACGAGACTCTCGCCAGCTTCAAATGCGGCCTCCACATGCTTAACGCGTGAGTCCGCGTCCCATACAAATGCCCTCACATCAATCTGGCTTTGTGCAGCAGCGAAATCACCTGCACCCACAATCTGAACAACACCTATCAGTGGCGGTGTAGAGTCAATGCGAAGCGTTTGGAGACTCTCCTTCGTCTTTTTGTTACGCAGCCACATCCGACCGATAAGGTCAAGCGAGACATTTTCCAACCCGCCTGACGGCATATCGATTTTAAAATCTGATATTTTCGACAGTAATTCAAGAGTTCCATCAGGCAGCGATTTTTGAAATCCCAGCGACACAAAACGATCAGTATCCCACGTCAAAGACGAGACGTCGCTAGCTTTACCTCCAAGTGAAGACTTGAGTACTACCTGCAAAGAATCCTGCTCATCCTCGAATGTTCCCAGAGGTGCATTGACTTCCACCTCGGCGGGAATTGAAGAAGTTGAAGCAAAAACGCGTTGTCCATCAGTCGTTGTCACATTAACCTCCATCAAATCAGTCAACTCTGCAACATTCAAGACGCTGCGATCGCATGGCACTTCGTAAATGAAGGCCCTCGGATAATTGTCAACGTCGAGAGACAGTCGGACGCGCGCTGGTGGAGGTGACGGCAATTTCAGGTAAAGAGCGTCCTGGAATTCCGGTGCACTCAGCATCCCTTTAAGTTTACCGCTCACTCGGGACGTCAGAGAACTTCCCAAGTCAGCTGTGATTTCCACAGATTTCCCAACCGGAAATTGGGCTTGATCACGTGCAGCGATTGAAACGCTGATCTGATTTGCAAATGCATCGTACCGAACCTCAGGGCGAACATATCGACGTGGCCTCTGAACAGCGCATCGCACCTTGCGATAGGTGACTTGCCCAGTATCAGTATCCGTTATCGCAACTAACATCCCATGAACCAGGTCAGTCAGCGGAAGCGCTGCGGCGGGTTTGCCAGCAGTTCCTTCGTCACCCACTGACGGCAAAGTTTTTTCTTTAGGGGGGCCTTCTTTTTTTTCCGCCCCACCCGCGACTGGAAAGCAAGCACTCCCATCGGTAGACGCAGTAAATTTGTACTCAGCCAAAGGAGACATGCCAGTCAGCATCTGCGCATAGTTCGATGACGAAATGCCTCCCAGTGTAGTGGCTGGATGATAGATAGCTACGGAGACATTCTTGTCAATATCTGAGTGATTTCGCAAACCAAATCTGAATCCATTCATGCGATTGGGATAGGGATGCAAGACGATCTCCTGACCATCATTTACATTTGCATCGAGAAAAGCTCCATTAACAAATGACTGACGCACGAAGAGTTCAGCAACGGGAAGTACAACAGCAATGTTTCTTCGATCCAATAGCCGCGATCTAAATCCGCCAGCGATTTTGCCGCCTTGGTCTTGGTAGACATCAATCGTAATCACGCACGACTGTGTCGCCTGATGCTTTCGGTTGATCCTGAGATTCACGCTCATTATTTCATTGGGGGGCAGTTTGACCACTTGGGAAACTCGTCCGGGCGTTGTGCTGACAATCCCAGTTTCATCCAGCGAAAATACGGCAGGTTTGAAATTAAAGTCTGTCAGCTGCGTTTTTGTCGGGTGCACCGTTACCAAATCGCTGTTGTACCCTAATGCCAAAACAACGGAGATGGATCGACCACTTCGGTTTTTCAAACCAACTGAAATGCTTCCAGTATCAATGTGTTGCAAATCCAGTGGTCCTGCCCCCTCAAGAACCAGTTCCACTCCAGAATTGGCTGAAGGGTGTCCTGCGGACTTCAGTGCAGATGAAAGATCAGAGCCAACTGGTAGCCCGGGGCGAGCCAACGAAGCAATGCCCACTGCCACGCTGGGGCTGTCTCCAAGGTACAGCATCGCAATCTTCTCTCGCATTTTTTGCCAGCCCACTGTGCTTCGTAAATCCGGTGCGAATGCAACTTGAGCCACATCTACGTTGAGAAAACGCCAAGCATCACGCGGGTCCAATAAACGCAACGAGCGAGTAACGACGCCAGGACCGCTTGCATTTCTGGAGCGGTTTGTTCTGAGTAATTCGAGGGACAACTCATAAAAGCGAGCGATCGCTTGTCCGTAATCGCGACTCGCTAGCAACACGTCTGTTTGACAATCCTCAATTCGTACTTGAATACCAGACGTCTGTGCACTTTCAAGATCTTGATACTTAGCGAGGAGTTCACTGTGAATCTTCTCTGTCAATAGAAACGCTTTCTGGATATCTTTCGAGTCCTTTAGCTTGTCTCCCTGGCAGAATAGTTTTGCCAACTCAAAGTCCATATCAGCCTTCAGCTTCAGCCCAGTAAATTGCACCTGAGGATATTCAGGTGCTGCTTCCGATGTTGTGGACAAGTTGGTTTTGTTCAAACGAACGTCTTGGAAATCAGCAGTCAAGTCTCGGGCAACCGAACCAATAGAGGCAAGCAGGAGCTCCCGCGAAGACGAAGAGATAAACGGTGACAGTAAATACTGCTCGGACCGCCAAGCAACTCCTTTCTCAGTTACTTGCTGCGACAACATTTGATTGACAGCCTCGAAACTGCACTCACTCTCAATGATGGACTTTGTTTTTGAGAGTTTTGAAACCGCCTCAGCCAATGCCTCTTGTTGATCAACCCCAGGTTGGCTCAAGATTGAAATCAAGTCATTCAATTGCTTCAGCATTACCAACAATTGTGGTTCCCCAGAAGGATCGTCATAGAGGTTGCAGGTTCCAACCCGACGATGCAGGTGGATCCATGCCGGAGCTTGGACAATGAGAACATCTCGAAGATGCTGTGCCTTCCGCACGTCAAATAGGTCCATTTCGGCGGCCCGATAAACTTCACCAGCTTTATCCAACCCGCGTTCAACGCGGTCTTGCCAATCAGGGCCAATTCGGGTGACCAGAAGTGATTCAGCCCCAAACCTCCACGAATCCGCTTTGCCAAGTGTTTCACGCGCCCAGCCCGGCGCTAGGAAATCCAATGCAGCAACACGTTCACCATGCAAACATGTCCTTGCAGCCTTCTGAACCAACTCCCACGGCAATGTTGGGTTATCAATCAGTTTTTCAAGAAAAAGCAGTTCTCGGTATTGGTGCGAGGTCGGTGTAGCATTTGCTTTCACCCATGCCACCAAGTCCTTCCTGGTCGCCTTCCCCAGTGATACATGCAATCCGGCAACATCAACACCAATTTCATCTGAGTCGTCACCGAACACTAGCTGCGCAAGGCCAAGAGTTGGAATTGACTCACTGATCGCCCTGGGATCACTATATCCGAGTGGATTCCAAGTGCTCGAGGTGGAAGAAGTGCTTTTTCTAGATCCAGCAGCTTTGGGTTTGTCGCCCTCCAACAACGCTGAGATGGTTCCAGGATCAATCCCGTCTCCACCACGTAATCGTTGCCCCATACCGGCTAACTCACTTTGATATTCATGCCAAATGTGTGGCCAATTTTCAACCGGGTTATCCGCAGGCATCGTCTCGGACCAACTGTTCGCTGTCTGATCTCTTTTTTTCCAGGCCGCAGCCAGTAAACGCATCGCCTCGGCACGCTCTGAATTAAAATCAGTGGCTTTCCCTGCATTTTTGCGTGAGCTGTGTTCGGCTGATTTGGTCTCATCTTGGTTTGCTGGCTTAGAGGCTTCGGTATCTGCAGCGTTTGCTATATCAGGGGTTTTTCCAGGCTCATCAGTCTTGGCAACTGCTGTTTCAGCACCGGATGTGGGGGACGGGGAATCACCATTGCTCTGTCCAGCGGCCCCCCTTGAAACTGACGTACCATTCTCTTTGCTCTGGGCATCACGCCGTCTCAAGACACCTGTGAAACGATTCGAACTAGAAGCGACTACCGCTGCACTTGTTTCAAATTCCTCAGGAGGAAAAAAACTCGAAACGTCGAAGCGATACGGCGGCCTAGTCGGATCCAATGTCACAAGGGTGGGCAGAGGGGTGAAAGATGCTTCACTTGCCCGTAACAGAATAGGGTCCTGACGAGCAACACCAGCACTCAGTTGTTGTACCCAACTGGCAACATTTGCTGAGGTGAATAGTGCCAATTCTCGAAGATCAACATCACGATTCTGATCAATGTCGGCAGCTCCTTTCAACCCCTCGGCAATGAATAATCCGAAGATCGATCGTTGCACGGCGTGCGACACTTGAGAATACTGAAGTGACTGATGAGAACAATAGACCCACAAGGACGAATCTCCACATTGCTCAACTGCTGCCTTCAGTCTCTCAGGAAAGTCATTAACGAAAACTCCCAAACGTGGGTCGTAATCAATTTGACCTGCATTCAGAATCAAAATTTTCGTTGCAGCATCACAATTAGAAAGTTCGTCCAGTAAATCATTTATCAGCACACGTGTTCTTGATTGCTTATCAACATCAAAGTCATCGCAAAGCAGAAACGCGTTGCCATCTGCGTCAACAATGCCATGCGCCGTCAGATAAATTATTAACTGATCACCTGACTGAACACCCTGTTCTTTTACGCTATCGACGAGGCTTTCGGCGTTCCTTCGGGAACTCCACGCCTGAGCTTGATCATGAACAAGAATGCCGTCGATTTCTTTAAATGCATCCTGGTCCTCTTTCACAAACGGAATGAAAGGCGTTTGATAGTTCTTGTTGATTCCGGTACCCATCAATACAACATGGGTGCTCGGGTTGAAAAATGGTGGAAAGAGAAAAGAGAAAAGTAACGCCGACAATAGAGCAATAACTGACACGATGATTACGCGTCGGATCATCCGCGTTCGGCGCTTAGTCGCCGGGCTTTTGTTCTGTTCACGCCATGGTTGTGTTGGCGTTGGGGGTATGGCCATCTATTACTCTAGAATCCGTTGGATTTTGGTGCTGCATGTTTGAGAAGAAAGAACGCAAATCCTCACAGACGATGCAACAATCGCACGAAGCGGGTCCTTATCCGTCATTTTCCGTGCGCATCTTTATCGGCACACGTTCATGCTTCCGCGTACCAGACCGAGGGAGGCTGTAATTTGCGGAACAACCGTTTTGAAACCATTAAACGGAAAAAGCGGACCACTGAATGTTGCATTATCGTACAACTCTCCCCCCCAGTCTAACCTAGTGTGCGAGTTAGCGTATCGCGTCGTAACACTGTGTTTTTTACATCAGGTGAGAACCAATTAAGTGTTGGTAGTTTAACGCTCAGAAAATAAAAGACCGTCATAAGCGCATCGGGTTGGGCTTTGAGAGTCCTCTAGCCAAAGAGCGCGTCGATTGACTGCCTTGCTACGAGTCACAACATTCTGGAGTTTTGTCCGCGAGTTCCCGCGCGGCGGCCTGAACTGGGCCCCGGTTCGCCCAGTTTGTCGGGGGCACGCATCTCAAACAGGTGATTGCTCGGCTTGAATTGGCGGTTTGGCGACTACTGGCGCAGCGTCGACCACTACTTAGCCGCCGGAAACGGGGCATTCTGACTCAGCTTGCGACCGCCACCGGCCTCTCACATGCGCGACACGTTCGCTTCCGATTGGTCTCGATCCGTTCCTTGCGTGCCTTCTGCCGCAAGGCCTCAAGTGTTCCAGGAATGTCGCCTCCTTTACCGAAGTACATTTCATCTGGCGTTTGCCCGCGAAACGCTTGACCTCCCCCCATAGAATTGCACCATTGTGAGTGAGAGAATCTTGATTGGGCGAACTGCCCGGAAAGGACTTTCAAAATGCCTCAAAAACGTCACACAGTGGATCAGATCGTTGCCAAACTTCGTAAAGCAGATGTGGAACTTGGTAAGGGCAAGAAGGTGCCCGAAATTTGCAA
>Ga0315320_10000459_pt1 | contig 33663 bp, 30 predicted proteins | sample M140m21515metaG_FD_203458 | JGI IMG/M metagenome (GOLD analysis project Ga0315320, IMG submission 203458) | Ammonia-oxidizing marine archaeal communities from Monterey Bay, California, United States - M1 40m 21515 | ecosystem: Environmental > Aquatic > Marine > Coastal | place: USA: California... | reverse complement strand
ATTACCAACAACTGTCAATATTGAATTAGATATTGGATTTGGTTTAAATACTCAAGTAACCGTTATGGATAATACTAGTTTTAGTAGTAATACACAAGTAGATTTAAACGGAGAATTAACTATTTGGACACCTTCTACTTCGTCTGATCCAGAGCCAGAACCAGAGCCAGAACCAGAACCTGAACCAGAACCAGAGCCAGAGCCAGAACCTGAACCAGAACCAGAACCGGAACCTGAACCAGAACCAGAACCAGAGCCAGAACCAGAGCCAGAACCGGAACCAGAACCAGAACCTGAGCCAGAACCAGAGCCGGAACCGGAACCAGAGCCAGAGCCAGAGCCAGAACCGGTTACATCAACACCTTCTACACATTTCGGTGTAAGAGTTGATGGTGGAATTTTAAAACTTTATGTTAATGATATAACAAGTTATGGTACAAGAAATTATTTACAGCAATTAGTAATCAATTCATATGATGATGCTTTTAAGGGTTTATCAGGGGGAGCAATTGCGTTAGGTTCAAGTTTATCATCATACAATAGTAAGTATAATGTAGATGACAGTTTTGTCAGTGAAGGTATTTTAACGATTGCACCTATTGGCATTGCTGCAGGTGGTTGGTTGTTATTAGAAAGTGGAACTGAATATGAAATAGCATCAGGATTACCAACAACTGTCAATATTGAATTAGATATTGGATTTGGTTTAAATACTCAAGTAACCGTTATGGATAATACTAGTTTTAGTAGTAATACACAAGTAGATTTAAACGGAGAATTAACTACATATTTGCAAGAAGGAACTGTTAATAGAACAACCAAAAAAAGAAAAAAACAAATTGCTAACAATGTTCGTTGGAGTAATAGTGGCACATTTGAAAATTCCGTAATATTTGTAGGAAATAATCGTTACTATATAAATGGTATTTATAAGTGGGCTAATTTAATTGCTAATAGTCAAAAGACACGATTTTTCCTACGTAACTGGAATTCAGATTATTATAAAGTAGTTGATTGGGTAAATAATGAAGCAGGATACACATCTAATTCTGATTTTCCCGGATTAACAGATTATTCCACAGGGGTTGATGGAGATATATTATTTTACAATACTGGTTACTATATCAATGGTATTTATAAGTGGAGTAATTTAATTACTAAGAGTCAAAAGACACGATTTTTCCTCCGTAACTGGAATTCAGATTTATATAAAATAATTGATTGGGTAAATAATGAAGCAGGATACACGTCTAATTCTGATTTTTCAGGTAATTTATTACAAGATTATGAAGCATCTCCAGAACCAGAACCAGAACCCGAACCAGAACCCGAACCAGAGCCAGAACCAGAGCCGGAACCACTATTCACCACCACACCAGTTGATAAGTTAAAAATTACATATAATAATTCGACAGGTATATATGAATTTTTCTTAATAGTAGATGTGGGAGAGAATGACCCGGAGGCGGATGGAGAGATAAGAGATAAAGCAAAGGTATTGTCTAGTACCGTCTACACATCAGGTACTGCTGGGGGTGATTCGAAAATGCTGGGGTTGGATTTGGATGGTGCTGCTATGTTTTCTAACGCAGACACTTACCTTGCACAAGGAACAAAATTATCTACTACAAGCAGTGATCCAAAAGGAGATGGAATTATTTTACCTAATGTTCAGTCCAATTGGAATAAACTTCATAGACTCACATGGTTTAAAGAAAATGTACAATTTGACGTTGGAACTGACTGGAAAGTTATGCAGATTAAATCAACAGATCCATCGACAAAATTAGTAGGAAAAATGACATATTATTATGGAGATCATAAAAACGCACCATTCATCTACCGAAAATACAATATAACTTTTGCAGATGACCCCACAACTCCTGTATCTATAGCAGTAGATATGGAAAATGGTTCACCAAAGAAAGAGGAAATTCCTCCTCTTAGAAAATACTACGTAAGACTTACAACAGGGTCGGAGGACGCGACCATGCCGGATTCACCCTATTATGAATTTTCGGATACGAAGGTCACATCCTCTGAGAGTTTTTCTGCAAAAACAGGTATCTTAGATTTATACAAGGGAGCAACTTATATCTTTGAACGAACAAACGATGTGACAACTGATGGTGGTGAGAGAAAATATTTTCCTTTGACTGGGGTGATAAAACACCCATTCCATGTGAAAGAAAAGACATCTAGTGCATATGTAAAAATACAGAATTCAACATTACCCATAACTTCCACATCAAGTAAACTATCGAATGATGGAGATCAAATGCTTGTATTTATTGATTGGGATTATAAAGAAACTACTGAGGATAATTTATTAGAATACTATTGTACTTCTCATCCCAGTATGAAAGGAGATTTCAAAATTCTCAATCAAAATGTTACAGATCCAGATGTTTACGAGGCATTAGTTCCTACCACCAGAAGCATTGAGAGTGGAAATAACATTAAGTTAGAAATTGAAGGAGAAGAAATTATATTATAAAATTCCCGTAAAATAATAATATAAATTATATAAATTTATATTATGGACTTAATCGAATATTTTTTAAAAAAATATAAGATCATACGGAAAAAATATACACATGACAATAACAACCATATAAATCAATACGTTGATACTATTTACGTCATTAATTTAGCAAGTAATCCCGTAAGACGACATTACATTAAACTTATTATGGAAAAAATGAAAATAAATTATACGATCATTGTTGTTCAGAAAATCCACAAAAATGTCTATAGATATTTACTTAACCTTCAACAAAATAAAACAAAAATATCCATAGGAGAAATGGGCACATATCTAAGTCATATGTGGTGTTTAAGGGATGCCCTACATAATAATTATAAGAAATTTATCATTTTAGAAGACGATATACTTTTTCATAAACAGTTTCATACATTATTTAAACAAATAGTATCTGAAAAAGAATACGATTTTTTAATGTTAGGAGCATCTCATTTCAATCGTGATGCCAATTATTATAAACCCAAAAATCAAGTATACATGCCCAGTTTTGATGTACTCGGTGGCAACTTATTGGGGGCTTTCGCAACTTTATACACAAACAAATCCGCAACATTTGTATACGAGTTAAGAAAAAAAAACATTACATTTTTTGATTATGATTTGTATACTATTTTAAAACAATTTCGCAAATCTTCAGGTATTTGCTATCCAAATTTAATAGCAGCCGACATATCTCACAGCAACTTAAACCATGCTTTTTCAATAACGGAACATACTTACTATAAAAAATGCTACGATACATTTAACTTTCAAGATTACCATTTTACGTATATCGATATGTTTATCAAATATAAATTTAATAATAAAAAACATTTGAAAACTACCAAAAAAAAGGCACTAATATATGTTCTGCTTAACTTTTTCAATAATAATGGTGACTTGGTTAAAGATCATATAAAATTATTAGACTGGGACTTATTTTCCTTAGATGAAATAAATACTTTGGTGGAGTTTGGAGAGAAAAAAAAAGAGGATTTAATACTTTATAAAAACCATGAAAAGATGTGTAAAATTATGAATATAACTCCAGGTTATTTATTATCCAACCAATCAGAACAATTTCGCTATCTTTGTTTAGATTTTTTACCTACTATTCAAAAAATTAATTTGCCAGATTTCTCTCCACAATCAAATTTAGAAACTATTTTTGTAGAGTATAGAATTTTTCCTCACACAGAATTTATTATAAGAAACATGATCATTAAATTAGGAACGAAATGGTCACACACCGTAGTATGTGGTCCAAGTAATTATGAATGGATGAAAACAATGTGTTTATCAATATCTAGTAATATTCGTATTATAAATACGAATAACAAAGATATGACACGTGATAAATATTCTACAATGTTAATGACAGCAAAGTTTTGGGAACAGTTTGCAGGAGAGAAATTATTATTATACCAAGAAGACAGTTGTTGTTTTCATGGAAATATTGACCCATTCTTAAAATATGATCTTGTTGGGGCTCCATGGAATACTAAGCAAATAGATTACGGTACCGGAGATATAGGCAATGGTGGATTTAGTTTGCGGACAAAACAGGTAATGATAGACATATGTAACCAATATCCTGTTGATAAACAACAAATATCACAAAAAAATAGAAATTATATACGTCTTTTTAAATTTACCAATATACCAGAAGATAGATATTTTTCCGAAGTAATGAATGATCACAAAATTGGAGAGATATGTGATTGGTACGAAGGTGTTGAATTCAGTGAAGAAACATATTTAAACAGCAGAAGTTTAGGGGGACACCAATTTTGGTTGAAAAATCATGAGTGGAAAACCAGAATGTTTAAATTACATTATGAATATAAAACAATGTTAAACAATACATTATGTATTGCACAAAAGGTTAAACAATATCCTTACTTATTTCACAAGGTTATATTGGGAATAACGGATATAAATGAAGAAATTTATTATGAGACAAAAAAAGAGGGCAAAATGACAAAAAATATTATAAGCCATTTGCATTGTTATGATATAGATAAGTTCGATCATTTTTACGATGATTATTTGTATGAAATTTATAAATACACTGATATTGTTATAACGTATTGTATAGGAGATCCGGAGAAAATAATTAAATTAAAGGTGACTTGTCTAAAAATCCCCAATAAAGGTATGGATATAGGTGGGAAGTTTTGTATGATGCATTATTTAAATGGTAAGTTAGAAGAAGAGGATCGACCATATATACTGTTTTTACACAGTAAATCTAACAATGAAATTAGAAAATATTGGTTTGATAACATAATAGCAAATTTACCTAATATAGCAATTAATATTGATAACAATATTGATGTCGGGGGATATTTCCCTCCTGCTATTTATAGTGGTGATAATAGTCCTTTGCTTTGGTTTGATAAAGTCAAATTAACCAAAAATAAATTAGAAAATCTATATCAAAAATATCACTATAATGAACTCTATATGAAGGAAATAATGCAATATTTTGATTTAGAAGAAAATGATATGACTTGTTTTCCTGGTGGGAATAATTATATATTAAAATATGAGGTAGCCAATAAACTTTTCAGTGATAAGTATTTATATAATATTTTGAATACTAGATCTAGTTTTGACTTTAATTGGGTAAAAATCAACTATAATTTAGAACATAATGATATTTTTACAGTATATAAATTAAAACAATCCAGAGAGTTATGTGGTAATAATTTGGAATATAAAATGAAAAATAAAACATTCCCCGATGCCATGATAGAACATGTGTTTGAAAGATTAGTATTTTTAATGGTAAAATCAATGGATCTTAAGATTTCTATAATGAAAGATAAAACTGACGATCCATCAGAAGATCCCCCAGAAAATATATTGAATAAGTTGTGGGATGAAAGAATGGTTTATAGTAAATTTGAGTGGAGAGAAAAGTTAAAAAATAATGAAAAATTATTAGGAGAAAAAGAATTACACACAAAATTGAATGTTTGGAATGCAAATTTAAAATAACCATAATAACTATGACTGTAATATTAACTATTTTATGTAGTTTGTATGGAACCTACTGTACTGCATTTTGCTGTACATTGGGATATACACTATATAAAGAGAATAAAGAAGAAAAAGAAAAAAGGAAAATTAAAATTAAGTTAGAGTACACAAGATTACAGTCTATTAGTGAGGTGGATGAATTTATAGATCATGATAATGAAGAGTCCATTAACCAAAATGAAATATTGCATAATGAAATATTGCATAATGAAATATTGCATAATGAAATATTTAAATTGAAACAATTTAAATAAAACCTTTTCTTATTTAATTATGCAAAATTATTTAAATGAAAATACATTGGAAGTTGGTCTAGATGAGGCGGGACGAGGTCCTTTATTTGGCAGAGTTTATGTTGCAGCAGTGATCCTTCCACCAGAGGATTTTAATCATGAAATAATGCGAGATAGTAAAAAATTATCGGAGAGAAAAAGACTTATCGCATTCGATTATATTAAAGATTATGCGATAGATTGGGTTGTTCATTATAAGGATGAAAAATATATAGATGAACATAACATTTTTAAGGCTAACTATGATGCAATGCATGAAGCCCTTGATAAATTAATGGTAACACCTGAACATATATTAATAGACGGTAATTATTGGAAATATTACACCGATAAAGAAGGAAATTATATATCTCATACAACAGTGGTAAAAGGTGATAATAAGTTTACATCTATTGCCGCTGCTTCTATATTAGCCAAAGTATCACGCGATAATTATATTTATAAATTTTGTGATGATTACCCATTATTAGATGAACATTATAGTATACGGAGTAATAAGGGATATGGGTCAAAATTACATATAGAAGGTATAAAAAAACACGGGATTACAAAATGGCATCGGAAATCTTTTGGTTTATGTAGAGAAGCATCATTTAATAAAAATTTTATTTAAAATATATCTTAAGAATAAGTAAAATTGATTTAAAAAACTATTACATTTTTAATAGTATATAAAACCATGAAAGTACTCGTATTTGATACCGAAACTACAGGATTGCCTAAAAAGGGAGCAACACTTTCTGAACCAGAATTATTTCCATACATTGTACAAATTAGTTGGTTAGTTTTTGATGATACAACGATGAGAATTACCAATATTAACGATCACATTGTCTTATTACCCGAAGGTATGGATATTCCACAAGAAAGTACAAATATTCATGGTATTACAACCGAGGTAATGCGCAAATCAGGTGAAGGTATTAGAGTAGTATTGGAAAGTTTTCAACAAGCAGTAAGAGATAGTCATGTATTGGTTGCCCATAATATTAAATTTGACGATACAATGGTACAATGTGAATGTATTCGAAACAAGCTACCAAATATTATGAAAGAAGATCCTGCTAAAATACAGTATTGTACGATGAATTATGGCAAATCTATTACAAAATTAGAAAGAGCAAGTAAATTTCAAGAGGGAAAAACTTATTTAAAACCACCAAAATTGTTCGAATTACACAAACATTATTTCAATACAGTACCTCAAAATTTACATAACTCCCTCGTAGACGTATTTGTTTGTTTCAGATGTTTTTATGCGATGGTTTATCATAATGATTTATTCGATCCCAAGGTACAGGTTGAGTTGGCAAAGTACTATCAGGAATTAACTCAATTAAATTGAACTTTTTAGAAAAGAACTTTTTAAAAAAGTTCGTAAAACTATAAAGAACTTTTTAGAACTTTTTAGAACTTTTTAGAACTTTTTAGAAAAGTTCGTAAAACTATAAAGAACTTTTTAGAACTTTTTAGAACTTTTTAGAAAAGTTCGTAAAACTTCAAAAAAAATTAAATGTTTTATTTAATTTTTTTATTGTAGTCAAGAATTACAATTTACATATTAACGGAGTCTTAAAACCAAATGGATTGTTGACTGAGATTGTATATTATAATCAGCCAAAGTGCGACCATCTTCCAGTTGTTTACCAGCAAAGATTAATCTTTGCTGGTCAGGTGGAATACCCTCTTTATCTTGAATTTTGGCTTTAATGTTTTCAATAGTGTCCGATTGCTCTACCTCTAGTGTAATTGTCTTTCCTGTCAATGTCTTTACAAATATTTGCATTATACATATACATGTGTATATTATATTTAAGTTAATATATTAATTTATAAATGAGAAATTTTATAGAGCATAATGAAGAGTTATTTTGAAGTGGACGAAAATACAATATTTGCATTTTTTTCACTAAATCCTCTTCTATTGTTTTTACGCTCTATAAATTCTATAAAATTAAATGGTATATCGTAATTACCTTCTTCAAATTTAAAAGGATACATTGTTGCTTTTGTACTACATTGTAAAAGATTACCATCCTCACTGACTTGTATGGGTGTTTGTGGATTATTAAGTGGTAAAAATTCAGATACTTTTTTTGCGATATCTTCTATATTTTCAACTTCAATTCCTATATGGTTCACATTATTTCTATGAATAAGAGTCCATGCTAAATATTGATTTTTTTCATAAATCTGTGTATATAAATCATATGACATAATTCCATTAGGATGCTTAATATGCCATTTAATTTGATCTAAATCTATATTTGTATTTTTAAAGTTTTCATCACATTCTATACCTGCATATGTAGATATAAAAAGTTTTGGAGTACCAATGATACTTTTATCAAAAACATGCAAAGAATTAATATATTCATTATCAAATTTATTTCCCATATAATTCCACCATTCTGCATAAGCATTATGTTTCTTAAAATTGTATCTATCATTTTGTAATCTAAAATTACTGTTTTCATTTGCGTATGTCCTACTTACATCATCGCCCTTAAATGTTCTATGCGCAAGATGATCTATAGTCATTGGTCCATTTTTAAAAATATTTTCATGTATCGATTGCAATTGTAAATTGGTAGATAAAAATTTCCTTAGATAATTCATGTATAATAATAAAAATATTATAAAAAATAAGAAAAAAAAAATTTTTAAACTTTTAAAACTTTTTAATAAAAGTTTTTCAAAAACAAAACTTTTTAAGATCTAATATTAAATTAATTAAACATATTATCCCCCTATGACCCACACATGAGACAATCTTCTTCATAACTTTTATTTAAGTTTTTATTTGCAGGTTCAATTGTGAATTGTTGCGGAGCAGCCTTTGCTTCAGTTCTCAAATAGTATAATCCCGTTTTTAATCCTTTTTTCCATGAGAAGAAATGCATAGATGTTAATTTTTTATAGTTTGGATCTTTCATCCATAAATTCATACTTTGACTTTGACATACGTAAGCACCGCGATCAGAAGCCATTTCAATAATATGTTTCATTGGGATTTCCCATACAATTTTATACTTTTCTTTTATAAATTTTGGGATATAAGGCAATTCTTGGACTGAACCATTATTTCGAACAATATCATTTTTTACATCTTCATTCCATACATTCAAATGAATAAGATCTTGTAGTAAATATTTATTAATACATATAAATTCCCCTGCAAGCGTTCTACGAACATATATGTTACTTGTAAATGGTTCAAAACACTCATTATTTCCTAGAATTTGTGAAGTACTCGCTGTAGGCATAGGAGCAATCAAAAGTGAATTAACGATGCCATGTGTTTTAATATCTTCTTTTAATTTATTCCAATCATAACCCATTAAATCAAGTTCTTCTTTGTTAAAATTCTCCCACATATCGAATTGTAGTATTCCTTCCGATGCTGGTGAACCTGAAAATGATGCATACGGCATGGTTCGTTTGGCAATCTCCATACTACTTTCTAATGCTGCATGATAAATTGTATGAAATATTTTCTTATTAACGATTTTTGCATCGTCTGAATGAAATGGAATATTCATTTTTGCAAAAACATCTGCTAATCCTTGAACACCTAATCCTATAGGACGATGTTTCATATTAGATGTTTTTGTTTTATCAGTTGGATAAAAGTTAATATCAATCACATTATTTAGATTTTCTACAATAATTTTGGTAACTTCGTGAAGTTTTTGATAATCAAACTTAGAACGTAGTATATTAAGAGTATCTGTGAAACCTCCGACATTTTCTCCATTATGAACCAGTAGAGGCAACGTTTCAACTTTATGTGTAGATTTAAATGTTTCAAATTCTGTATTAGTAATTTTGATCTCTTTAAACGTAATATCCTTTTCTTTCAAAATTAATTTTAACATGTCACACCATTTACAATCGTTTTTTGTATATACCACATTTTCACTTATAAATGGTGATTTCGTTTCTACAACAAAATTAGATAACCCAATAGATGCTAAGTTGCAAACGGCCGTTTCGTTTTTGTCACTGTATTCAATGATTTCCGTACACAAATTACTACTCTTGATTGTACCTAGATTTTTCTGATTGCTTTTTTTATTGCATGCATCTTTGAAAAGAAGATAGGGTGTTCCAGTTTCCATTTGAGAATCTAAGATTTTAAACCAAATATCTCGCGCTGAAACGGTATTATTTCCACGTCCTTCTTTTTCGTATTTTTCATAAAGATTATTAAATTCTTCTCCATAACAATCAGCCAACCCTGGACATTTATCCGGACACATTAGGGTCCAATCTCCATTTTCACTAACTCTCTTCATAAACAAGTCGGGGATCCAAAGAGCATAAAATAAATCTCTTGCACGGGCTTCTTCGTCCCCGTGGTTCTTTTTCATGTCTAAAAATTCTATAATATCACCATGCCATGGTTCTAGGTAGATAGCAAAACTTCCTTGTCTCCGGCCCCCTCCCTGGTCAACGTACCGAGCAGTGTTATTGAAAACACGAAGCATTGGAACAATACCATTTGACGTACCATTTGTACCGCGAATATGAGAACCATGTGATCGAATATTATGAATATGTAACCCGATACCTCCTGCCCATTTGGAAATAGCAGCACAATCCGAAAGAGTATTATAGATACCCGTAATGCTATCATTTTCCATAGCAATTAGATAACAAGAAGAAAGTTGAGGCCTGGGAGTTCCTGCATTGAAAAGAGTAGGTGTTGCATGTGTGAAATATTTTTGGCTCATGAGATCATAAGTAGTCTTAATTTTTTCTAGATCACCTAAATGAATACATACCGCAACTCTCAACCACATATGTTGAGGTCTCTCTATTAATTTACCATTTACTCGAAGCAAATATGCTCTCTCTAGAGTTTTGAAACCAAAATAATCAATTAAATAATCACGATTATAATCTATCATATTTTCTAATTCTTTTTTATGTTTTTTAATAAACTCATACTGTTCTTTTTTGATGATAGGATGATGTTTTCCATTAATATCTTTGAAATTATAAAGCAACTCATTTGCTTCATAAAAGGTTGTTGGTGTGTTTTTTTGGTGATTAGATATAAGAATTCGACTAGCAAGTATACCATAATGAGGATGTGTGGTTATTAATGATGCACATTGTTGTGCTGTTAATTCATCAATCAAACTTGTAGAAATTCCATTGTAAAGTCGGTCACAAATCTTTTGCACCAACTGTGTATAATTTATACTTAACGGGTGTTTACCAAGATTAGGATCTTTACCTAAGTTTTTAAGACGTGATGAGATCTTATCAAACGAGATTACTTCTTTTTTCCCATTTCTTTTAATTACCATGTCATCTTCTACCATATTATATATTATTTAGTTATTCTATTATTTAAACCTATTATTTTCAATTTATTGTAAAAAAAAGTATTAATATTAATAATAATATTAATAACAACTAAAGTGTTTCAGTTGATATATTGATTACTATATTTTTCTCTGTATTTGGTTCTATGATTGGATCTCCTAATATATTTGTGGGTTTGTGGGGTTTTTCTGGTTTTTTCCTTGTTTTTTTAGGTCTTCTGTGTTCATATCCAGTTTCCCGTTCTTCTAAAATAGTTTTCCAAAATTGTTGTAATTTTGGCAGAATATGATCAAACCATTTTTTATTTCTAGGAACTAAAACACACGAATAGTCCATCAAATACCAATAAATATTTTTGATGTATGCCATTTCTTTATTTTTTTCTAGAATAATTTCATACCATTTGTCAAATGCTTTTTCTGAAATATCTACAGGAGGATATTCATAATGAGGTTTATTACCATTGAAGAATTGCACAGTAATTCCTTTTCTCATTCCATTTTCCCGTTGAATAAATGTTTTACCATCTTTGTGAAACTCATCTTCATTTTCATATTCTTTAAAGGTTGTTTCTAAGAAGTCACATTCATCTAAGTCCCATACTTCCATCTGCATCTGCATTTGAACCCAGTATGCTTTTTCTGGAACCCCATCTAATACTCTACTTGTCGGATTTTTTACTTCAACCAATCTACCGTATCTATCATTTGTCGGGTCGATATTGATACCATCCGGAGATGCCCTTAGAAATTTATGAATACTATGTTTGATACATCCAAATTCACCAACTTTTGTATTAAAATCTTTTTCATAATGCATTATAGACAATGGTTCATATCTATGCCCGTTATGACATGGTGAATTTATATTTGAAGAGAACTTTTTATTAAAATCAATAGGTTCGCATTTACTTAATGCGAGGTTATTTTGTTTTGACTGACTGTCGAGTGCTTTGTATAAATCACTGGCAGAAAGACCTTCTCTTCTAAATTCAAACCATTCTTTACTCAATTGTTCAGGTTGTTCCATATTTTCATATGATTTCAACTTTTGCTTAAGTATTTTAACATCCGGTTTATTAACAATATTAGTATTGCAATAGGATCGAAACGCGTTATGTTTATGTAAATATATTTGAATTGCATCCCATAATGTTGATTCATAATGAGTATCCGATTTAAAATAATCGTCTATATCTACATATGCCTGTTTTATAAGTTTATATAAATCTTCAAACATTACAGTTTCAAACCCCTTTTCCTTATACGATTCAATATGCGTATCTATATAATCACTAATGAAATATTGTATGCTTTCTTTAAAATCTTCTATATCTTTATCAGTTGTTTCATCATAGGTTGTTGGTTTTATTTGGTCAAACAGATCTTCTAGATTGATTAAATCATTAAAGTGTACTTGCATGTTATATAAATATAATAACATATATTTATATAAAAATCAATTTATTTTATTAATCCTCTGATACCTTATTAGACGCTTTTGTAGACACTTTATCCTTTTTTACTCGTTTTTTCTTTTTATCAGTGTCCTTTTTTATACGTTTTTCATTTTTAACCTTATTTTTTAAAGGTTTATTACGTTTTGTTGTCTTATTCTTAGGCGCAAGTGATTTTAATGAACTAACTCTTTTATCACTTCTTTTTAATGTAAACTTATTTTTAATCTTGTTAAATATAAGATTTTGTATAGATATAATTTTAAAATTTTCTATATCGTAAACAAGATCTTGTTTTTTATTTAATTTCTTCCTTTCTAGACATAATTTTAAATAAGTTCTAAGTTCTAGTTTTAGTTCATCCGAAATTTTATTTTGTAGTTGATATTCTTCTGTAAAACTGGTAATTAGTTTAATTCTAGTTCCTTTATTTAGTTTGTTCCATGGTTTATTTTGTGTTACTTCTTTTTCTTCTGTAAGAAACCTCTCTATATTCGAAATATTAGGTATTGTTTCAGATATCTTGGAATTATTATTTAAAAGCATCGTTTGATATTTTATGTTTTTAAGTTCCATACATTCGTCACTCATATATATATATATATATGATCAGTAGTTTATATCTTTTTTTTATATATAAATTATTATATAAATATGAAAACAATTAAAATTATTGGAAAAAGGAATGTAGATGGTTTCAATGATGCAAAAAATGAACACAAAAATAAAATAAAAAATAAACCAAAACGAAAAAAAGTGTTGGATATTACGAATAATAATGTTTTAAATACATTAAATAATAAATCTCAGATTGAATTATTAAATCAATTATATTTGGAAGAAAATTATGTAGGAGTAAAGTTTATGAAATGTGAAGTGGAGAGAAAATTAAAAAGTTATAAAAATCAAGATATTAAAAAAAAGAAATATAATGAACATAAATTTATAAAATATGAAGAATGTCTTGAAAAACTAGTAATTAGTAAATTAAAATGCGATTATTGTCAAAAAAGTTGTTTTATTTATTATGAAAATAAATTAGAACCTCGACAATGGACACTTGATAGAATTAATAATGACATAGGACATGAAAAAGATAATAGTGTCATATGTTGTTATAAATGCAATATAAAAAGAGGAAGAATAGATGATAAAAAATTTAAATTTACAAAGCAATTAAGAATAATCAAAGGATTTTAATAATCATGATATAATTTTCCAAAGTAGTCACTTTATTACATATGTTCCTGATCCAAATTTTTGTACAATATACTATTTATTATTTCAATTTAAGAAATTATTAATATATAAAAAAAATGAGAAAATATTTAGCAACTAATGCATTTAATATGCAATATGCATTTATTACACATAGCAAATTTGCACCGAAATATCATATTATAAAAAAACTAGTCAATAAAAATCCAGACACATTCAATAAAAACCCAGACACATTCAATAAAAATCCAGACACATTCAATAAAAACCCAGACACATTCAATAAAAACCCAGACACATTCAATAAAAAACTAGACGAATTGACTGAGAAAAGATTAAAAGAAATGAATAGGGATATATTTCTTTTATAAAATAAAAATATAAATAATATGGAAACTAATACAGAAAAAATAGTAAGTTTTAAATATACCATTTTAAAATGGTCAAATGGAGAGAAATGTGAAAAAAGTTTAAGGAAAGAACCACAAATAATTCAAGGAGAAAATGTTGAACAAGAAATTATAATACAACATGAAACAGTTTTTCAAAATATGAAAAGTGAAGATAAAAATAAAAAAGAAATTTGTAGCGATAGGATTAGAAATAGAGATCCATTAACAACCGGGACTTCCAATCCCTTTATGATACAAAACAATTATTTAGATGATTTATCTAACCAAGATATTTATTTACGACCCAAAGATAGTAATATCAAAAATAATGAGAATAAGTATTTAAAGATGGAGTACAATAAGTAATTATATGAATATTACAAATGGATTACCTACACAAAACAGTCTATTATTAAATAAATTAGCTGTATTTTATAATGAAAATAATAATATGGAAAAAATTTTGCCTATTATTAATGGACAATCGCCATTATCTTTACGATTAATAGATTGGTTTGCTACTAATTATTCTAAGAAGAACTATGTTGTTTATAATATTAAAAAGAGAAATGGAGAGGAACGAAGATTTAAGGTATATATTGATTATAAATTAAAATTAAAGGCTTATTCTAAAAAAAGATTTGATCCTTTTTGTAGATGGGAACGTATAAATATCCCATACAAAGAGAATATGGAAATACAAACAACAATTGGGCAGTTAAATTTTTTCAGATGGGCATTGGAAAATAAGATTTTAGATTATGTTGAGAAAAATCTTGATTCTATTAATAATGATATGAATAAACGCAATAGTACATCAAAAAAAAAGAAAAGTATAAAAGAAACGGCCAAAACAAGAAAAAAAAGAGAAGAATTATCAGTAAGTGCATCAAAAAGTATTAAGAAAGAAACCATAGAAATTGTTGTAGATTTTAAATAAATAATATAATATATTTATATATATGATATTATTGATTTTAGGGGTATTAATCATGTGTGTGTTATTTTATCAAATTTATATAATTAAAAAAACAGAAGAACCCTTTATAGGAAATGTAAGTGAAGTCCAGGTACAAAATCAAAATAATTATTTAAATAAACAAGATAAGTATTATGATATTAGAAGTCAGGGACCGGGAGCCGGGTTATTGGTGACAAAACCTGGTATAAATGATTGGTTTAAATTAGATGCTAATAATAATTTGAAAAAATATACGCAACAATTAGGATTAGATAGAAGCAATATAGACAAAAAAGTAACAAATTGTAGAGCATTAACCAAATGTGAACAACTCGCAAATAATGATTGCGGATATTGTTCAGCAACAAAAGAATTTGATTTTGGCAATGGATCAGGTCCTAAAACAGATGTTTGTCCTGAAAAAATGTGGTCAACAGATGTAAGTAAGTGTCAAGAACTACGTGAAAAAACAATTTGTTCAGATGTGAAAAGTTGTGGCGATTTGTATGGTGAAGCCGAAAAATTATGCGGATATTGTCCTACAACGGGAACATCGATGGTTATGGAAAAAGTAGGAGACAAACATTTTCCCAAATATAAAGATGATGTTTGTGGAGGAGCAGATTATGGATTAATCACAGGATCAAAATGTAAACAGTTTGCAAAAGATCATCCATGTGTAACCCCTTACCATTTGTCAGGTCCACATTCAGGAGAATGTGTTAAAAAGTTGTGGAAAAATTCAACATGTACCGATGCAAATCCTTATGGTAAAACACCTGATGATTTGGGCAAAGCAGTTAAAATGTCGTATAAGGAAGCAGGTGCAATAATGAAAGAAACCAATAATAAGACAAGAAGTGTCGACTATTATACAGCCATAGATAATAGTGATATTTGTTACGGAAATAATAATAATATTAATCCATGTGATATGAAGTATAGTCAACAAGGCATCCCTCATCCAAAGTGTTTACAACAGATGTTTTTAGAATCAGGTGGCACAAAAAAAGGCACTGGTTGGTCAAAAATTAATACTAAAAGTTGGTCAAATGCCAAAAGTCATGTGCAAAAAGTAAATGATTTATCACGATCCAGTTGGAGTTTATTTTCGGGTATATTTGGTACGTCTATATCTACAAAGGAATATAAAGAAAAAATAGAAAAAATTATGGAAAATATTCAAATGGCAGATACATATCAAAAAAGATATGATTGTTCTATGTTTATGCTTGGAATAAAACCGACAGCGCCAGACCCTGTTAAAGCGGGCGACGATGTTATTTATGTAAAAAAAGTAGCAGATGGTAGGTTAAAATTTGAGGGGATTGTTACTAGAATAATAGGAAATCAATGTGAAGTTATGTTTCTAAAATCGAGTAATGTTAATGGTGGATCAGTTAGAAATCGTGATAAAATGTCAATGGATGAACAGAAGAAATATTTTGGATGGCCTTCTATTTCACCCACCTATAATAGTGAAATACCAGCACGTATTAATAAAGGTAAACTTAATATACAGAAAAGTTGCTCAAATAATAAATCTGAATGTAAAATGACATGTAAAGATAAAATCAATGATGTATTTTATAGATTTCCACGTCCACGTGATTGTATTGTAGGTTCATTTGGAGAATGGAGTGAATGTTCAAAAAAATGCGGAGGTGGTATTAAAACAAGAACTCGAAAAGTACTATATCCTGCTAAATTTAACGGTCAACAATGCCCAATACTTGTAAATAAAAGAGTATGTAATACCCAGACATGCACAAATCCTAATTTTACAGAAGAAACAAATTCCGGATTTTACAATAGTAATAAACTGAAATTTTTAGGATGGTCTCCAAATCTGTCACGCGGGAAACTTAAAGAATGTCAGGCAGATTGTGATAGTAATAGAGATTGTGCTCCAGGATTAAAATGTTTACAACGAAGTGGAAATGGAAAGGTTCCTGGTTGCGAAGGGCGAGCAGTAAGAGGAGCAGATTATTGTATCTCCGATAAATTATAAAAAACAATAAATTTATATTTGAATATTTGAAAATTTATAATAACATAATAATATAATGGAAGCATTTGGTATTATAAAACTAATATTTGGTACAACTTTTTTAGGAATGATGATGTTGACCGGAATATATAATGACGAACCTTTCTATAAAGTTATTTTAGCAGTTATGATGACATTTGGATTGGTATATGGTATTGGTCAATTACCATATGCATTTTTGATTTTTATAATTTTAGGTATAACTATGTACACATATGTACAAACGAGTTCAATAGAAGATACATTATTTAATACTTTATTGGTATTTACAGTATGTATTTTATTAGGTTTATTTGGAGATACAGATTTTTTTAAACCGTTTAAAAATTTTAAATTAAAGGAGGGATTTTATTTTAGTCCAAGCGCAAGGAGATTGGTTAGTCATTCAATGACAGCTCTACAATGTCAAAATACATGTGCAAATGATAAACATTGTAAATTTTCATATTATAGTCATAATATGGAACGAGGAGGGATAGGCAAGTGTTGGAATACACATGGATCAGATTCTAATCAACGAACATATGGAGGAAAAAATCAGGGAGGAATTACATGGAGAAATCAAAAATATACACCAAAACCTCCACCACCACCTCCTAAACTTGTGTGTGTCCCTATTCCTAGAATTCAAAAAATGCAAGGAAATCATGCTATGAGACCTTGGGGAAGAACTTACGATCAAGATTATAATATAAGTGTCAGAAAATGCAAGATACCATCACTTAATAGATGCAGTAGTTATTGGGGTAGACGTTGTAATTTGGCAAGAAAATGTATTTATCCATATAATTCACGTTTATGGGAAAATAGATGCAATTCTTTATCGCAGAACAAATGTAAATCAAGAACAGAATGGCCCAATGGTAGTGGGGGACGATGTACATTCTAAATATAATTGTTACAATAATTCGTTGTTTTTACTTAATAATCTATAAATTTATTTTATAGACTATTTATATCATGAAATATATGTTTTTAGCAATAATATTGTTATGTGTTACAATATTAATATATATTCAATTCTCCAATAAAATAAGAGAGGGATTGACTTTTGAAGAACAGAAAAAAAATTTAATTGAACAGGATAAGTATTATGATTATCGTAAATTTCCACAAACAGTTCCCGGTGGATCAGACGATGTTAAATTTGTCGATTTAAGTTTAGATAAAACAAAAATGATAAATACAAACCCATCCGCTAATGTAAATCAAAGCGATATAGGAAAAAACATAGAAAAATGTCGAATTATCGATAAAAATAATGATTGTGGATTGATTTCCCAGAATGATTGTGGATATTGTTGGCATACTGATAAAATAATGTATGGAGATGCAAATGGACCATCGGCTGATGTTTGCCCTAAAAATGGATGGGTTCCCCCAGGACCCAATGCTGCAATAGAATGTCAAAAAAAAAAAGAAAGAGCATTATGCGCTACAATGACTGATTGCGGAGATGCTACTGGTGAAAAATCAATATGTGGATGGTGTCCTCTTACTAATAAAGGGGTACCAAAAAAAAGAGCACCAGATGGTAAGGGATGGATTGCAAAATATGACGAAGATAAATGCGATTGGAAGTCTAAAATAGACCAAGTCATGGGAGATTCAGGAGACTTTGAAAAATGTACCGATTTAAAAACCAAATTGCCTAGTCAATATGGTGAAAGTCGCAAATGGCACGATAGAGATGGTAAAACATATGATTGTGAAAAATATGCTGAAGGAAATAATTGTAAATCATGGGGTAATAGTTATACTTATCAAGGATTAACCGGAAAGCAAGCATGTTGTGTATGTGGAGGTGGTAAAAAGGGGTTTGATTTCCCTGGTAATCTTATAGAACCCAATATGTGTAATAAGTTTAAACAAATGTTTCCATGTATTGGACCGAAAATGTTTACAGGACCTCATACACCAGCATGTTTATCTAATTTATGGAAAAAAAGTGGTTGTACAGGTGATTTAAATGAAAGAGTAACCGACCAATCAGATTATAATTGGTGGAACTCAAATTCATATGGTAATGCAGCAACAAATATGAAAGGATTTGTCAAAACAGCAAAAGAGTCTAGTAATTATAAAGAAGCCAATATAACCAATAAAAAATGTTTTGGAAAAAATGTAGACGCATGTGAAAATAGATTTAAACCTAGACCATTGGAATGTTCAAAAAAGATTTACCAACAATCAGGTTTAAATACCCAAGGAAAATTAAACCCTGCTAATAAAAATATGGTTACTGATGGATATATTAGACAACTGTGGAAAAATGGGCAAAATGGCGAATGGAGCGTTAGTGAATATTTGCGTGAATTAATAGGATACAAACGGCAAAATATACACGATAGTACACAGCCTAAAAAGAACTTTGACCGTTATATGCATAATAATATGCTTGTAAAAGGTAATTTACCACAAATACCTTGGGAGAAACCTTGTTGGAATGATTTTATTATAATGATGTCCACAAGTGAGTATTCAACTATAGTAAGCAATGGAAATTTAAGTTTTTCAGGAGGTGGTTTCAAGTCTATATTACCAACGCAGAATTCGGCAGAGGCAAAATCTGGAATTAAGAAAGGTATGCATTGGGTAGGTAATTATGAATTAAAAAAAGAGATTTATGAATTGAAATATTTCCCTTTTTGGCAATTTGTGAAATTAAATAAAAAGACTTGGAATTCTCAATGGAATAAATTTAAATCTATTATGACGAAATCTCCCAGCGTAAAGGGCAACTTTAATAAAGTAAATTCTCAATGGTTAGGATGGGATCCCATACAAGCCCGTCGAAGAGGACTTCAAAAGGGCCAAGGCGATTGCGATAATGATCGTGATTGTGGTCCAGGATTAAAATGCGCACACGATAAATCACAAATACCGGGTATTAGAAATACTGGATTGATTAGAGGCGGACGTGATTTTTGTTACGATCCAGCTGATTCAGTATTAGGAGGTACAGACGGTATAATATTTTTAGACGGCTCTAATTTTGATACTATTATTGAAACAAAAAATAGTTTATCTCAAGCAAATCAATTGGGAAACTTTTATAGATCGGGAAATAATAGATTTTTAACAAAGAATGCTTATATGCATGAACATTTTCCATATTGGACATTTATCCGTCGTGCTCAAAAAAGTTAAATAATAAATTTGATAATAAAGATAAATATGATATTTAAAGTATCATAATTATCTAAATGGGATCAACTCAATCTGTTAGTAGAAAAGTTAATTTTGAAGATATACAGTACTTATTAAACAAAACTAATGAATATATACTTATTAATACTCTTGATAAAAAAGATCAAGATTGTTTAATAAAAAATACAATTTTAATACAAGATGAAGAAAAAACCATAAATCATTTTATGAAAAATAAAATAGATATTCATATTATTATTTATGATAAAAATGCGAATGTCCCAAATCTTATGAAAAAATATGAACAATTAATAGGATTGGGGTTTACAAATGTGTATATTTATCCAGGTGGATTATTTGAATGGCTTTGTTTACAAGATATTTACGGTATTGATGATTTTCCGACCACAAAAAAAGAACGAGATATATTGAAATATAAAGGAAAATCTGCATTTACTAGTTATTTATTGAAAAACGATATAGATTAAAATTGATTTTTTATATATTAAAAAGATATTTAATATATAAATATACATGGATCTTAAACAACAAAAACTAACAAAAAAAGAATGGGAATTTCTCGAAGTTCCCGTCAATTATAAAGAAAAGGAAATTTTAGATTTAATATATAAATCATTTAATAATGTGGATTTTACTAAAAATGAAACAAATAGTTTGCTTCTTTACTTAAAAATAAGCACTAATGATTTAAATTTTCATCAGTATTTATTTGAAAAATATTTTCAAGAAAACATTAAAAAAATAGTTGAAAAATATAAGTTGGATTGGAAAAAAGAAAAAAATAAGAAAGCGATGAAAAAAATAAATAGTGCAAACTTAATTCGTATAAAAAACAGTTCCTCGAAAATAGACGATATTAAACATGAAATTATTGAATTTATTCTTATTGATATTATTTCGAAATTTTTAAAGAAAAACAACTGTCCAATGATGTTTTATTCTCTATGTGACATAATGAAAAATAATATTTTACACATTAATATTTTTGTTAAAAGTTTGGTAGATTTTATTATATGCAAATATTCTGACCAAATAAATAAACGTAAATTAATTAAAAATGCATATAATTATATTGAGAAAAACAAGATCATCTTCAAATATAAAGATGTTGGGTTATATGGACATCAGAAAGACTTATTTACAGAAGTCAAGAGAGACGGTGCAAAAATGATATATTATCAAGCACCGACTGGTACAGGTAAGACTATATCTCCAATAGGAATTGCTGGTGGTAAAAAGGTAATATTTACGTGTGCTGCAAAACATATCGGATTACAGTTAGCCAAATCATGTATTTCAATGGAAATACCAATAGCAATTGCATTCGGATGTGAAGATCCGAGTGATGTTCGTCTTCATTATTTTGCAGCAAAAGATTTTGTTAGACATAGAAAAACCGGATCAATATTTAGAGTAGATAATTCAGTAGGAGACAAAGTTCAGATTATTATTACAGATATCCAGTCCTTCTTACCAGCTATGAATTACATGTGTGCTTTTAATAAAGAAGAAGATATTGTATGGTATTGGGATGAACCAACTATTACGTTGGATTATGAGGAACATACATTTCATACTATTTTGGAAAGAAATTGGAAACAAAACAGAATACCCAATATTGTTTTATCTTCAGCAACACTTCCCGATAAAGATGAAATTTCATGCATGAGTAGATATTTTTGTGATAAATTTGAAGGAGGTAGGGTAAAAGAAATCAAAAGTTATGAATGTAATAAATCTATCCCTATTTATGATAAAGAAGGCAATATTATTATGCCCCATTTGTATTATAATAATGCGCGAGATTTGAGAAAATGTGTACAGCATATAAAAAAAAATCTAACTATTTTGAGACATTTGGATGTAAAAAAAATGGTGGAATTAATTTATTATGTGAATAAAGAGAAACTTATAGATGAACAATTTAATATAGAAAGTAATTTTGCAAATGTATCTGATATCACTATAATGTCCTTAAAATTATATTACTTAAATATTTTATCTTTATTGAGAGATAACTATCAACAAGTATATGATTATTTTCAAAATAAATATAAAAAAGATAAAAAATCTTTTATTAAAATTACAACAAACGATGCTCATACACTAACGGATGGTCCTACTATATTTATTACAGATAATGTGAGAAAAATGGGATTATTCTATTTAAAAGTTTCAAATATACCCGAAAGTGAATTGGACGATATTGTTCAAATAATTAATAGAAATGAACGATATATGTTAGAGTTAGAAAAGATCGAAAAGGATGAGGAACATAGAAAAGATAAATTGGGTAGCGAACAATTAGATAAAGATCATTCTAAAAATAAAGAGGGTGATCAATATAAACAACAAGAAATTTATAGAAAAACTGTAAAAGCATTAAAAAGCAAAATTAAAACGATTGAGTTAAACCCAAAATTTGTGCCAAATAGTAAACAACATATTAAGTTATGGTCTAAAAATGAGGATACCTGTAATTCTTTCACAAGTGACATAGATGATGAAATAGTAACACAAATTATGTATTTGAATGTCGATAAAGCCTATAAAGTTTTGCTTTTGATGGGAATTGGGGTTTTCATAAAAGATATTAATAAGGAGTATATGGATGTGATGAAAAGTTTGGCTACACAACAGAGATTATATGTTATTATTGCATCATCTGATTATATTTACGGGACAAATTATCAGTTTTGTCATGGTTATTTGAGTAAAGATTTGGAAAATATGACACAGGAAAAAATGATTCAAGCATTTGGACGTATAGGCAGAAAGAAAAGTCAATCTGAGTATACCATTCGATTGAGAGATAATGCACTAATTGATAAATTATTTACTGAAGAAAAAAATAAGCCTGAGGTTATTAATATGAATCGCTTATTTGGATTTTAATGGTCGATGAATGAATTATTGAATAGTTAAACATTTGATGTCCATAAATGTTCTGAATGTTTAAAATCTTTTTTATCAAGAATATAGATTCTGTAAATATATTCTTGATAATTTTTAGGTTCCATAAAACTACTATAATGATCTAATGTAAATCCGGGATTTGTTATATGTTTGAAATAAATAACATTTTTTAATGGATTTTCACCATTACCACTTATAAATCCAATTGTAGATTTGTCCCATCCCATATTTTTTATATTGACTGTATTAAGAGTATTAATAATATAATCTAGATTATGATGTAATGTACTAATTTTCTCAATGTTTTCATCTGTATAACACATGACTTTCTCTCCAATCATTGTTGGTAATTGTCTCGTATCTAATTTTTCTCTAAGAGGAATAAGATCAGAATGAGGATGCATGTAAATAATCATATCACTGCTCATATCTAAAATATCTTTATCATCCGAATTATCGATGATAGTAGTTAACATGTCTTCTATAATAAATTCCGCACTTTTAACCGCATGATGATAATAAACATTCTTATGTAACCGATACCTTGTTTCAAAAACCATCATAATATCGTGTTGAATTTTTTCTGGCCATGCTAATTGCGATAAGCCTTGATATTTAACCACACGACACATAGTAATAATTCTATCATAGTTAATATTTTGACTTAAACCCAGATGATAACTGTCACGCTGGATATAATCTAATTTATCAACGTCGAGTGAACAAACTTTATTGGCTACAATTTGGAAAAGATAATTATTTTTCCATTCATCTGTTGGATTTATCATTTGAATGATCGTATTTACCTCAAATGTAGTAATCTTAATATTGTATTTGACTACTAAGTTTTGAAATATTTCAATTCCCCGTTCTTCATGAGACGGTCTTCCTAATTTTGTAACAATATCATCGTAAAGATGACTATATGGTCCATGTCCAATGTCGTGAACCAATGCCGCGACCTGTACAATTTCAATCATTCTATCTGCAATTTCTAGTTCTGGCTGGGTTTTTTGCAAATTAGTAATGAGTTTTCCAGCTAAATGACTTACCCCAAGAGAGTGTTCGAACCTTGTGTGATTTGCACTGGGAAATACAAGATATGTTGCACCTAATTGTCTTAATTGGTGCAGTCGTTTAAATTCAGGGGTATCAATAATTGATCTCATGAGCGGACTAATTGTGATAAATCCATGGATGGGACAGAATATTTGCTTTGTAGTCATAGTTTTTATTTAGTTTTTGTTTCGATTTTATTAATAATGGAGGTGTTATATTAATAAAAGTAATTCAATTTTATTATTAAAATAATTTCTTTTGTAAAGTATCACTGTATATGAGACATATACCGATAATAATGGAGATTAATCCAAAAATGGAGTTTCTAGTTATTTTCTCTCCAAGAATTATTACAGAAAATATAGCATTAAATATAAGCAATACCCCTTCTGCGATCGGAGTAACCATTGATGAATTATATTTTTCTAATAAATAATAATTGGCCATAATGGCAGCAATGGCTACAATACTGACAATTGTTCCCCAAATAACGACATCTTTGAAGAACAGTTTACCATTATTCTTGTATACTTTTGGAAATCCATTAAAATAATAATGCTGTATTAAGAAGGGAATTGCGATGATACCACTTATAAAATATCTGAAAAAAGAAAAATAATAATGCCCGATTTTATCAACTGATATTTTTTCTAAAATAGGTTTCAATGCCCATCCACCACCATTTAAAGCAAATAAGAATATATCATTCATTATAATTAAATGATATAATAAAAATGTGTATAAACCAATTAAAGTTTTGATTTTTGAGTAACTCTAATAATATTTTCATATCTGATTTTTCCATATGTTCTATCAAGGGTAGGTTCTTCTGATATATTTATTTTACTATGATGAATAGATTCAAAAAGTTGTATAATTTTTGAAATCATTCGTTCTTTAAGATCATGTTGCGAATTCTTATTATATGAATTGCTAATACTATTCATTTTCCATTGATTTAAGATGACTTCTAATTCTTCAAAATAAAGAGACATTTTTATACTAACAAGTGTTTATTTTTAGATTATTTTAATAATGATTTATATTTGGTATGTGTCTTTTTTTGGATTATTCACATAGAACTCCAATAGTCGATAAATTCTTCCCATGAAATACTGGAAGAATTATCCTTATCAAATGCGCTCATAAAATCTTGTAACTCGGCTGGAGATAATTGATTATTGAGTGCAATACTAAGAGTATAGAGTTCTTTTTTATCAATTGATCCGTTTTTATTTTTGTCAAATTGATTAAAAATTTGTTTAATATGATCAACTTCATCGTTTGTCAAATTTTGTGTAGACATTTATAAATAATTTAATAAAGTTATTATTAAATTAGTTTTTTTATTATTATATTGATCCATTTACAAATATGGTTCATTTTTTGAAGGTATTATAAATATATATAATATCTTTTTATTATTTTGGTTAGTTAAAATTAATTACTGTATGCTAATCCACCCATACCACTCATGATACGAAGGACGTTGTAATTGGTGGCGTAGACGCGGACTTTGGCAGTCTGGACACCACCGATGGCTGCAGCAGAGACAACAAGTTGGAGAGTGGCGTTGTCAATTCTGGAGAAATTGCAAGTTCCAGATGGCTGGTGCTCCTCGGGACGAAGTGCGAAAGAGAAGAGGTTAATACCAGTGTCTGGGTTGCGCGTGTGGTGCTGGAATGGCTGAACCAAGTCGAAGTAGGTACCTTCACGCTCAGAGAAGCGATCCTGTCCGTTCAACTGAAGTTTGGCAGTGACAACTGGATTTTCACCCCAGCAGTGCATGTTAAGTGCAGTCTCGGCAAGAACGAAGACACCTGCATCAGAGACAGCAGAGCCTGATGCGGTATCAAGACCAGTTTGGCTGTCGGCGGTGACAGGGGTACCTTCAACTGCGCCTGGCATACCATCAGTAAAAAGACCGTTCGTATCAATAACGTCACCTGCTGCAGCACCAGACTGGGCACGGGATCCGAAAGCAAGAATGGTATTAGGGAGAGCATCAAGAGCATCAGTGTAATTAAATGGCTGAGCACCAAGGGCTCTGTGAAGAGTAGTGCTACCGATGAAAGAATCACAGTATGCAACGTGAAGATCAGGCTGGACAACCCAGACAAGTTCTTTGCATGGGTGATTGAAATTCAACTTAACTTTGTTGGAAGAAGAACCGATGGACTCGTCACCAGTGAACTGAAGTTGCTCAATAAGGTACTCATGGGGGTTCTGGGCCATGCGTCTGCGCTCATCGGTATCGAGGAAAACGTAATCGACGTAGAGAGAAGCAGCGACGAGAGATTTTGCGTAAGCATTAGGAACTTTAGTTCCGTTGGTGTCTGCAGTGTTGATTTTGGTTACGGCAAAAAGACATTCGTCAAGAGGACGGATCTCGATGTTAATTTTGACTTCGTGGTACTGAAGTGCAATAAGGGGAAGAGCAAGTCCGGGGTTACGACAGAACCAGAACTGGAGAGGGATGTAAAGAGTTGTCTCTGGAAGTGCGTTACGTGGAGCACATACTGCTTCTGGGACACCAGTTGCACCACATGCAGTCGCAACATCAGAGAAATTACGGTCAGTCAAGTAAGTAAGTTGAGAAGTCTGTCCAATCATCTTGTGGTATCCGGCCTCCTGCTCACTGGTAAGCGTAAGTTGGTTCCAGATGTGCATCCAGTCACCGTACTGACGGTCGATGCGCTGACCACCAATCTCAACCTCAACCATAGAGATAAGTTGCTCTCCAGGGTAGTCAAGCCATCTGGCTAAACAGTCCTGTGTTCCGTCTGTTGCGGCACCACCATCAGTTTGGTTAATTTCTGGTAAAGTGATCTGAAGGTATGTTCTGTATGCAAGATCACCATTTCTGGAGACAGTGCACTGGACTCTGCGGCCAAAATCGGCTTGTCCATTAAAAGTTTGTTCAATTGATTCCATTGCGAAGTTCGTGTGTCGTCTGTAGGTTACCTTCCAGAAGGTAATTTGCGGGTTACCAGTAAGGTAAACATCTTGTGCGCCATAAGCTACTAATTGCATTAATCCACCACCCATTGAGTTATAATATTGCTAAAGAAAAAAAAATTTTGAGAAATTGCTTAAAAAAAGCGAATAAATATCACGTTAATTTATTTATGTCAAAATTTTCAGTCATAAAATGCTTTAAATAATCATCGAGAAATACTTCTTTTTTACCTTCGTGGTTTTTTGTAAAAATATATGAATTTTTGTTTTTTTTAACTGTCCAACCTTTTTCTAAAGCATTATAAATAAATACCATTTTTTGCAAAGTAATAAAATCTATTTTTTTTGTAGAGTCATCACTGCTTAAATCAATATCCATGTTATATAACTTTTAGAAAAAATGTGAATTTTAATAACTATTATAGTTTAAGATCAAATATCCTAAATATATTTGATTATAATGAAATTAATAAATTGGTATAAATATTTTTTATAAAAGTTCTAAAGAATCAAAAAATATAAATCAAATATAACAAAAATATAAATCAAATATGCAAAAAAATATAAATATACATTATTAATATTCCATTACATATATGTTGTCGTGACATAAATTTTAAATATATATTGTTTACTGATACAATTGTTATTCGGTTTAATTAACCCCTTTTTTGAAATGTGGACAAAGGTATAAAAAGATAGGAAAAATGTTGAAAAGGTAGTTTTTCTTACCTTTTTTTGAAAAAGGTAGTTTTTCTTACCTTTTTTTGAAAAAGGTAGTTTTTCTTACCTTTTTTTGAAAAAGGTAGTTTTTATATATTTAATTAAATTTAAAATTAAATATATCCATTTCTATATATTAAATGCCTAATTTTAAACCTAAGGCTACAAAAAAAATTAAAATGAATAAGAAATCTATATTGACATTGGATAACCAACATAGTGATAAGATGAAAGAGTTTCATAATATAGAATACAAAACCATACCGATATTAAAGGCACGTAAAAAGCATTTAAAACAACTTTTACCATTAAAAACAAAGATAGAAGATATTTTAAATATAAAAGACGAAATAAAAGATATTAAAACAAAAATTAAAACTCTTGAACAAAAAAAAAAGGTATATTTATTAGATAATTCAAAATTTATTTTTCCTTATTTTGAGAAAAAAAAAAAATTGTCACAGGGTAAACAGGAAAACAAAAATAAGATATTGCATAATTTCTTTAAAAAAGATAAAGATGTTGAGCATAAGTTGGATGAAAGTGAATCATATAAATTTTCAATAAATATGAATGAAAGTATGTTAAATATTAAAAACTATGTAATTGATTATGAAACTTGTAAATGTGGTGGAGAATTTATTCGTATAGATTGCAAGGGAATGGTTATATGTAATAATTGTTTTATTCAAAAACAGTTTTTGATTGAACATGAAAAGCCTAGCTATAAAGAGCCTCCTAAGGAAGTATGTTTTTATGCTTATAAAAGAATTAATCATTTTCGTGAAATTTTGGCACAATTTCAAGCAAAAGAAACAACTCAAATTCCAGATGATGTCTTTGAAAATATAAAAAATCAAATTAAAAAAGAACGAATTACATTAAAACAAATGACCAATAAAAAAGCAAAAGATATATTAAAAAAATTAGGATATAATAAATATTATGAACATATACCTTTTATTAAAGACAAGTTGGGAATACGACCACCTGTTATGTCTCCGGATCTAGAAGATAAGTTATGTAATTTATTTATGGAAATTCAAAAACCTTATGCAAAGTATTGTCCTGATGATCGTGTTAATTTTCTTAATTATTATTATGTTCTTTATAAAATGTGTGAACTTTTAAATGAAAATAAGTTTTTACCATTTTTTCCTATGTTGAAAGATCCAGTAAAAAGAATAGAACAGGATCAAATATGGAAAAAAATATGTAAAGAATTACAATGGGAGTTTATTTCTACTATATAAAAAATAAATTATATAAAAAGTAAAATTAATATAATTTATTACACAATGAAAATACATCCACAAAATGTAATAATACATTTTCAAAATAATGAAGAAAAAATATGTAGAATATGCTATGAAACTGATGAAAATGAAAGCATATTAATATCACCATGTGCTTGTTCTGGAACTATGGCATATATACACGAAGATTGTTTAAAAAAATGGATAAAAATTAAAAATATATCATATGATAATTATAGATGTGAACAATGTCTTAAAGAGTTAACAATGCGTAAATTACATCCGGAAGAAACATTTAAATTAATGTTATTTTACGACCAACATGTAAATTATATTATAGAATTATTTTTTTCAGTGACATTTATATATTGTATATCAATCGGAGTTTATTTATTAGATAAACAAAATAATTATAAAACTGTTGATATTCTGGACATTCATAAACATAAAATGTTGCTACATATGGTTAAAAATGAATATGGAATGTTTGATGGGTTTAATTTTTTTTATTATTTTTCGTTTACCACATATTTATTATACATGAGTTTTTATCTAGTGAATATTTTTATTAATTTATGTAAAATTAATAGAAAACATTTGTTTTTTAAATTAAATGGTGTAAATTTATTTTGCAGCATATTGGGATCATCATCATTTTTTATTTTTTATATATTGTATGCGTGTATAGGTGATATTATATCAGCGGAAATATTTGTTTATGCGTCTACAATGTCTATATTTATTAATTGGGGATTAGTTCGTATTTATGCCTATTATAATAATAATATTATTGATTTGATAAATAACAGATATAATACAATAGAAATATTAGATGTGACATATAATCCACTAGTATTGAGAAGAAGACTTATTGGGAATTAATAAGTAAAGTTTAATATAAAATATGTGATTTTTATATTAAAAGTTAATTTTGATAACTTTTCTTAAAAGTTAATTTTGATAACTTTTCTTAAAAGTTAATTTTGATAACTTTTCTTAAAAGTTAATTACATGCGTGGGAAACCGACGAGATTTGCACCAATTCCGAAACCTGCACCACTTCTCGCGCTTACAGCCATAGAGGGCACGTACGTATCAAGAATACTAAATGTTGCTGCGGCTGTTAATGCGATAAGTGCAACTTCATCTAAGTTAAGTGATTTCTTAGGGATAGCATAGGCTGCTATGGCTACCATGACACCTTCAACAAGATATTTGACTGCTCTGCGAATAAGTTCTCCTAAATCCAACATTTGTGCTAATTTCTGAAGCATTTATAAATATAAACAAGAAAAAAATATATAAATTAATTAACACTTAAAAAAAAAAATTTTATATAATAATATAATGTCTAAAAAAGGTTGTGAGTATAAAACAGCGCCTAATGGCGCTTTAAATGTAAAGTATGTAGATTTACTTGAGGAAGATAAACCACTATCCGGACAAAAATTTGTATGTGTATCTTTTGTCTCTCCTGAAAATATTTTAACACAAAAAAATCACTTCTTTTTTCAAGAATTCCTAAAACATTATGATTTCTCTAAATCAGTTCAAAAATTTTCACAATTTTTAAATTTTTTGGCTTTTAAATATAATATGGAATTTGACAAAATGATGGAAGATTTTCAAGAATTTGTTTCAAGTGAAAAAGATGAGTTTCCTAAAAATGAAATTAATGATGAATATAAAAACTTTTTAGATTCAAATGAGGAAAGATTAGAGGATGAATTTAATGAGGTATATGAGTTCCAGACAAGTGTAAGAGGTCTTAAAGTTCGTGGATCTTATTCTACCCAAGCAGAGGCTGAATTTAGATGTAAAATGCTTAGAGAAGTTGACCCAAACCATAATGTATATGTAGGACCAGTTGGTATGTGGATGCCATGGGAACCTGAAGCATATAAAACTGGTCGGGTTGAGTATTTGGAAGACGAACTCAATCAGTTAATGAGTGAAAAAAATAAGAATGAAAAGGAGGCTAAACAACAGTTTGAAAAACGCGTTTTGGAATCTAAACGAAAAGCTATTGAAGAAAATATTAAAAAGGCTAAAGAAAATGGAAATAAATTAACACAAAATATTAATAAAGATGGTAATTTGGTTGGAGTTAATAATACTATTGAAAATACATTAGGATTAAAAGAGGAAGTTACATCTGCGGACATTCGTAAGGAATTATTTGAAGGGGATGTTGTAGAGAGAAATAGTGCTGTGAAAGATGCGATTGAAAGAGGAATTCTTCCTAAAGAGAATGTTAAGATTGAGAAAAAAGATTAAATAATATAAAATTTATGTAAATTATTTATAATTTATATAAATTGAATTATATAGTTATTATTAGATTGTATAAAAATGGTATATATATTCAATATTGAAGGTAATATTGGTTCTGGAAAATCAACATTAGTTGGAATTCTTGAAAAAGATTTGAAATCTATAAATTCAATTCCAATTATATATGTTCAAGAACCAGTTGATGAATGGTCAACAATCAAAGATAAAAATGGCGAGACTATCTTGGAAAAATTTTATAATAATCAGCATAAATATGCCTTTCCATTTCAAATGATGGCTTATATTTCTAGATTATCGCTTGTAAAACAAATTATTAGAGATAATTCAAATGCTATTATTATTTGCGAACGATCTGTATTTACAGATAAGGAAGTTTTTGCAAAAATGTTATACGATGATGGTAAAATAGAAGAAGTAAATTATCAAATATATTTAAAATGGTTTAATGAATTTATTGATGATATTCCCGTATCGGGTATTATTTATGTAAATACAACCCCTGAAAATAGTAAAAGTCGTGTAAATATTAGAGCACGACCAGGCGAAGATATTCCAATTGAATATTTAAAAAAATGTCACAATTATCACAATACTTGGCTGAATGATATGGGAAAATTAGTATATAATTTTGATGGAAATATTAATTTTTGCGATGGTCTTAGAACACAGTCAATTGACGATATAAAAAATTTTATTAACCAAAATATTTTATCTAAATAATTTTCTAAATAATTTTTCACATACTGATAAATTTGTTTGCGGTTCAACTGGTTCAACAGGGTCTGGTTCTACTGGGTCTGGTTCAACTGGTTCAACTGGGTCTGGTTCAACTGGGTCTGGTTCAACTGGGTCTGGTTCAACTGGGTCTGGTTCAACAGGTTCAACTGGTTCAAATGGTTCAACTGGTTCAACAGGTTCAACTGGTTCAACTGGTTCAACAGGTTCTACTGGGTCTGGTTCAACTGGTTCAACAGGGTCTGGTTCTACTGGGTCTGGTTCAACTGGTTCAACAGGGTCTGGTTCAACTGGAAATATATCTTTTTTGTCAACAGTTGACCATATTTCCCAATGAGCACCCCAATCTTTATAATAATATTTGGTATATCCGTCTCCATTCCAATGTTCTCCCCAACTATTTCTAATAATAAAACCAACTTTATCATAACCTACAACTGTCATAGCATGACCCCCTTTCATAGTTTCATTGCCATTTTTCTTCCATATTTGATCAACATAATTATAAACAGGAAACCCTATTAATGACGGTCCATTTAAAAATAAACTCATTTTTAAATCATCTATTGCGTATATTCTTGCATATGTATCAATTACATTTAATTTCGCCTTTTCATAAATTTCCACCGATATATTATCACGATCTTCTATTTTCCCATAAGGATATAGTTGTTCTGAACATATACCGTAAGTTTTTAATAATATCATAACATCCCTACCATACATACCTTCATCGTTATTTGTATTTTCGTCGTACTTATTTGAACGTAAATTATAAAAAAATTGTGGAGAGAAATATTCATTATTATCATAATTGTGTTTTTCTTGCCATTCTTTCATACATGCAGCACTTTGAGCATAACATGTACCTTGACTACCTTGATTTCTTACAGGCATTAAATCATTCCTTAAATCTAATTCTATAGGAAATGTATTTTTGAAAGTATCCAAATTTTCATTTTTAAAAATGAAATCTCGTCCATCATCAGGAGATTGCATAAGATTTAAAATATGAGACATTATACTATAATTAAATATATATTTTTTTAGATTTTAACTTATATAATCTATATTACCATAATCGTTTAAATATTATTTTTATTTTAGGTATTTTTTTTGTCTTTTTTGTTAAATTATTAAATTTTTCTTGATGACCCCATAATCTAAGATATCCATCAATAGCCCAATTGTATTCTTTTGGAAATCCTTCAAAATAATCCTTTGATATATAACCTTCATCACCATTGGCTATTAGATAATATACATTATTTTCA
>Ga0315320_10000458_pt1 | contig 33686 bp, 53 predicted proteins | sample M140m21515metaG_FD_203458 | JGI IMG/M metagenome (GOLD analysis project Ga0315320, IMG submission 203458) | Ammonia-oxidizing marine archaeal communities from Monterey Bay, California, United States - M1 40m 21515 | ecosystem: Environmental > Aquatic > Marine > Coastal | place: USA: California... | reverse complement strand
AGAACACGGCTACGATGCTAGCCTATGGCGAGTCGGTCATGGCTATCAAGGCGGGCATATCATTGGGCGATCTAAGCTCTGCGTCCGAGGAATGGTTTTCTTTGGATAACGACGTTAAGACTCTGCTTTGGAAAGCGCCTAGCAAGGGCGGTCCGTTTACTACAAAGGAGCGGGAGATTATTCATTCTACCGAATTCCGATTAGCTAATGGGGGTGGAGATGAACCAGAAGCCTAGAGCAGCTACCGCAGGCCTAAGCAATAAGACCTGTGAGTGCTGCCTTGCAAGAATCAAGAACCAGAAAGACTACTTGATATGCGACGACTGTGTCGCACTGAATAATTTTATTAACTCAAACTGGAAGAAATTAAATGGAATACGACAACACTAACACCGGCGTAAGCTTTAAGAACGACAAGAAAGCAGAGGATTGGCAGTACGACTTTAATGGAAGCCTAGACTTTGAAGGCATTCCCTTATTCTTAGACTCTAAATGGTACCCGCCCCAAAATGGCAAGAAGGGGTACTTCCGTCACAAGGTTAAGCGCAAGCAGCCTAAGCAAGACTCTGCGCCTTCTCCTGCACCTGTAGCGTCTACTGATCCTGTAGATGATCCGTTCTCGTCTGACGTTCCGTGGTAGGAGGCTCTGTGGCTATTCACTTTGGCAATGCTCTAATCGAGCTGCAAGAAAAGAAGAAGGTTTCGTCGGCTGAGTTAGCGACGAGGCTAGGGGTCCACAGGCAGCGCGTCCATTACTTACGCAATCAGGCCGATGTCAGGCTGAATGTTTGCGCTGAGGTCAGCGAGGCCCTGGGGGTTAATCTGAACACGTTTGTAAGGATGTGTAAGGTATGAAGCACCAGAGGATTTTCCAAGATCCTCAGAAGGCTATTACGGATGCTGCGTGGCTGACTCAAAGAGCAGAGGCAGACCACGCGCTCGTAATCACCAACCGGGGCTATGTAGTGATACCTACCGAAGAGCTTAAGGGCAACGAATTAATAGCGGAGATATTTAACTATGAGGCCGAGACAATACGCTGCTCACATTATGACTTTGACGACTAGAGAAGAGCGGCTAGAGGCTTTAGCCAAGGTGCCAGAGGAGTGCCGAGAGCTTACCAAAAAACATGTGGAGATAGCATATGAACGAAGAATTCTTCAACAAGCTAGCAAAGGTCTCAAAGGCTCACGCAGCGGCTGAGGCTGACAAGTGTCACCTCATGGAATACCGCAAGACGCTGAAGAGCCTGCTAATGATCGAGGCAGAGACAAGTGATGCTAAGATGCCTGTAGCAAAGCAGGAGCGGTACGCCTACGCTCACCCTAAGTACGTTGAGCTGCTTGAAGGCTTAAAGGTAGCAATTGAACGAGCTGTTAGATTCCGTCACCAGTTTACGGTGATGAATATGGAGTTCGAGGCAGAGCGATCTAAAAATGCTCGAGCAAGAGCAGAGGCAGGGCTAAGATGAAAGACTTACAAACTGTGTACAAGTATCCTGAAGACGTCAAAAGATTGGCTAAGCTTCATTCAGTCAACCGCAAGGTGTTTAGCATTAAGCTGCTAGAGAGTCGTCTGGAGTCAATGGACCCGGTAACCCAAAGGCGAGCCTGGAGAACAATAAACGCACTTAAGTTCGAGAGGTACTGGGATCATGTATGAATATGAATGCAAAATTGTCCGTGTCGTTGATGGAGATACTATCGATGTTGATATTGATCTTGGTTTTAATCATTGGATTCATGGTGAGCGTATCCGTCTTTTTGGCGTGGATTGCCCCGAGTGCCGTAGCAGAGACAAGGAAGAGAAAGCGGCAGGAATTGCAGCAAAGAAATTTGTCTCTAGATTCTTACAGCTCGGCGGGACTTACACTCTCAGCACCCAAGGCAAAGGAAAGTTCGGGCGATACCTAGGAATCATAAGTGATCCCGCAGGGTCGGTTAATAAGGCCCTAGTCAACGAGCACCTAGCAGTGGTTTACTACGGCCAGAACAAGGATGAAGTCGAGGCAGCTCACCTTAAGAACCGCTCGAGGTATAAGCGTGAAGATTAACATAGAGATGGACGAGAGCGAGGTTGATGAGTTTATGGATAAGCTCAGAGATCTAGACCGGCTACTGGCTGATCTAGAAGACCTCAAAACACTGGTCGCCGAGTTTATCAATGAAAGGTAGCACCCGGCGCTGTGCTCATTGCAGAAAGAAGGTTCCGGTGGACGAAGCTGTCATGGGTGGCATAAAGTCATTCTGTAGCTTCGAGCACCTAATAGAATTCACCAAGTCTAAGCCTGCCAAAGAGATCGCCAGAAAGGTTATTAAGCGAGACACAAAGGCTAAGCTAGACTCCCTCAAGACCGCCTCAGATTACATCAAAGAGGCTCAGGTCGCATTCAACTCCTACATCCGAGTCAGAGATAAGAACAAGCAGTGTATAAGCTGTGGATGCTTACCTGGTGATATGGTCCGTGGCGGTACATTCGACGCAGGGCATTACCGCAGCCGTGGTAGCGCAAGTCATTTACGATTTAACACAATGAATTGTTTCGGTCAGTGTAAAAAGTGTAATCGTTACCTATCAGGCAACATTGTTGAGTACCGCAAGCGATTAATTACCCATATCGGCGAAGACAGGCTCAATCAGCTCGAATGCGACAACACCCCTAGAAAGTTCACCATAGAATACTTAAGGCGCTTAAAACGCATATTTTCAGCCAAGGCTAGGCTATACGAGAGGAAGTTCAGATGAGCGAAGTAACAGAAGTCGAAATGATGGATTTTGAAGAGATAAACGATTGGCTAACTGAGCGCATGCAGAACATTGATCACGAAGACTTCCGGGCGATTGTCACGATGGCCGTGATGATCTCAACCACTCAAGACTTCTTTGATGAGAACCCCGACTGTTATGTGAGGCTAATAGACTTCTGGGAGTCTGACGAAATTGATCAGCTCCACTAGGCATAAAAAAACCCAGGGTTTGACGCCTGGGTTCAAATGGCTTTTATCGCAAGGCTGATTCAACAAGGGAGAACAATGAATCAACCTAGTGGCAATATACCACAACAACAAAAAGAAATAGCTAAAGCATAACTGATGAATTTACATTTTCGCTTGCAGAATCATTTCCGTAAGAGTAATCTGTAAAAGTTAAATGTCGGTGGGTTGTTAAGGCCCTAAATTCCGGCTAGATCATTACGGAGAAGTAAGTGTAGCAAGAAACCCGACAAGGGCTATTGTACACCATATGTTGTGTTCATCAACATATCTTTCTACCAGATTTGATCATAACCGTGCGGCAAAGCCAGACGTACTCTTGGCTCATGGTTAGCTGACCCTTTAAATCAGCCCCAGAAATGGGAGAGACGAGCGACCTAAAACTCCTGCGCTGACCCGCCCATGTCAACAGGAACCCGCAAACACACACACACACCAGGTCGTGAGTTAGGCATTGAAATAACGTCCAGTTAAGTCTGGCGGGGGAGCGGTTCACCATTGTGGATCGTCGTAATGAGTACCAGGTCTAGTGGCCTTCCTTTCGAGGAGCGTAAGAACACCTAATGCCGTAGGTGTGTTTGCGGGGGAAAATGGGCACTGCTGCCTGTAAATCCTAGTAACAAAAACGGAGAACAATATGACCAACAAAACTAGCGAGATAATAGAATCAATTAGAACCCCGGCAGGAGGGTTCACAAGGAAGGGCCTAGAGAGCATAGGCGTATCCTGGCCGCCAAAGAAAGGGTGGAAGCGAAAGCTGATTCAGGAGGACGCCTTAGCCACTAAGGAAGCGGAAACATCAATGTCGAATGTTATTGCATTCCCAGAGACGTTCAAATTCACGGCCCCAAAAGATAATGAATACCAGTTAGTAGAAGTTCATATGAAAACGTCTGACCTAAAAATGCTAAGGGATATCAGCATAGAAAAGATGAAACCCCTGGGAGAGATCATCGTCGAGCTAGCAAACAAGTACGGCTCAGATATAGAGAGATATATCCCACCTAACATGAGGGACTAGCAATGGACGACCTAAGCCAGAAACCCTGCCCATGCGGAGACATAGCCGGGGAAGTAATCAGATTTAATCACCGCTCTACAGACGACACCTATGTTATGTACCGGGACGGATGGCGCTGCCCTGAGTGCCAAGCCTTTGAGAAGGCGATTCTCAGAGAGCGCGTAATTGATACAAAGTGATGCCAATTAATGTAAACAGATCTGTTGACACTTGTCCTTGGTTAGAGCATTATAATCCCAACAGCAACGAAATAACCTTGGAGATACAACATGACTGATAAAGAAATTATAGAAATTCATTTAAACAACGGCGATTTAAACATTAAAAATCTCGCTGCAATTCACAACTCAGACGTTTCTACTGTCGCAGCAATCCTAGCGCATTATTACTGCAACAAGCCTTGGGCTGCTTCTCTCGAATTAAACCTCGAAGCTTAAATTAACTTGCCCCTTCGGGGGCATCAAGGAGAACATTATGCTAACAATAACTAACTTCGAGCATCGCGTTAACGTCATCCAGTGGCTCAAGACAGAAGGACTAGCTCACTACGAGCGTGAAGACCACATTGATTGGGACATCGTCTCTGAGGAAGACATCCAGGGCATGCTCGTTGATATGTTCTGCTACGCTGACTGCGGCGAGCACCTAGACTCTGCAATCTTTAACGAGATCTGCACAGCCACTCTCTCTGAGACGCTTCTTAAGCTAGCCTTCCGTGGAACCTTGCAAGACAGCACAGAGGCTCAAGCAATGCTGCACGACGCAATGTTCGACACTCTCAAGGCCTACGCTCAGAGCTGCATTGATCTTCACTACAATGGGAAGCTGCCACTATGAGCCTACTCCAAACCATCTGGTCCCTCACCGCATTTCTAGCCCTGTTCACTGCGTTGCTAGTAGCAGGTGCTACTGATCAAGATATAGAGAGCCACGAGACTGCTCTGTACTGTGAGATGGTAGCTATCCATAAGGCCGATCAGACTCTGGGTTGGCCTGACTACAAGCGCACATACAACGAGGTGTGCAAGTGATTAGCGCCATAGCCTGTATCGCTACTGCTATCTACTTCGAGGCTCGATCTGAGCCTTTAGATGGCCAGGTAGCGGTGGCTAACGTCATCATGAACAGGGTAGCATCCGACAAATTCCCGAACTCACCCTGCGAGGTGGTCAAGCAGGGCCGCACATGGATGGGCCACATGGTCCGAAATCAGTGCCATTTCAGCTATTACTGCGACGGTAGGCCTGAAGTAATACTAGACGAAGGGGCATACACACTAGCCCTTAGTATTGCGGTGAATTGGCCTAATCTCGTGGATATAACGAATGGAGCTACTTACTACCACCGAGACGACGTGCAGCCCTACTGGATCGAAAGTCTAAGCATTAGTCGTCAGATTGGCCGCCATCTTTTTTACAATCAGGCGCGATAAAGTGTCGCAAAGCGTCATATAAGGCGCATTAAAGTGCTTTGTGCGTCATATAAGTTTCATTACTGGAGAAATTGATGGACTACTCACCAGAGGACCTAATTATAGTTAGCTGTGAAAACGGACACGATCATCAAATGCATTCAGATGCAGTGCCAAGCGAAACTGCCTGCCCATTCTGTGGCGGCAAGTTACATGAAGTAGATAATGATTGAACTCAGACCACATCAAATTGACGCGATCAACCAGGTAAGAGCATCCCTCTCTGCGGGCAAGCGACCAATCCTAAGTGCACCCTGTGGATTCGGAAAGACGCTAGTGGCCTGTTGGATTCTCATGGAGGCAGCTAAGCGTGGCAAGCGTGGATTCTTTGTATGCGACCGCATTAAGCTCGTATCTCAGGCATGCACAGCCCTGGAGCAGCTAGGCGCTGACTTCTCTGTCATGCAGGGTCAGGACTACCGCTACAACCCCAACAGCCTTATACAAGTCTGCTCGGTCCAGACACTGATCCGAAAAAAGAATATCCCAGACTACTCGATCATGATAATTGACGAGGCGCACACCGTTTACCGTGCCCTTCAGGAACTCATGGATCGACGGAATATTGGCACCTACTACTTGGGGCTTAGCGCGACACCATTGAGCAAGGGATTAGGCAAGATCTTTAATGACCTGGTAGTGCCCATCACGCCTCGTGAGCTTATCAAGCAGGGTTACCTCGTGCCGACTAATTATTACGCCGGGCACACGATAGACACCTCTAAGCTCAAGACCAGAGCACTACCTACTGGCGGCAGCGACTATGACCCCAAGGCACTGGCAAAGGCTGTTGAGGCCGACACCGTCCTCGAGGGTGACGTCATTGAGAATATCAAGCTGCACGGAAAGGGTAGGCGTGGCATATGCTTCTCGCCATCAATAGAGCAGTCTAAGGCCCTCTGTCGGGCGCTTAACGCCAACGGCATCACTGCTGAGCATATATCTGGATACACGCCAGAGGACGAGCGCATAGCACTCTATGAGGCGCACAAGGCAGGAGACTTTCAGCTCCTGTGTAACTCAATGATTCTCTCGGTCGGATACGATGACCCTGGAGTGTCCTTGCTTTGCTGTATGTACCCGACGAAATCGAAACTGCTGTTTGTGCAGAGAGCAGGCCGTATATGGCGCACTGATGGGGGCGGCAAGACAGATAGCGTCTACTTAGATTTTAGTGGCAATCTTCGCAAGCATGGATTTCCAGAGGACATCGTGCCGGTTAGCCTCGATGATGGAGAGAAGAAGTTCAGGGAAGAGAACCAGGTAAAGAAAGAAGAGAAAGAGCCGAAAATGAACACCTGCCCGCAGTGCAGCACACTGTTTACCGGCAGACGCTGCTTTGGCTGCGGCTATGAGATACCAAAGAATGAGTCTATCTACCACGACGATCAGATCCTACAGAAAGTGGAGAAGGTTACGATGGAAGACAAGACCCGGTTCTATCAAGAGCTGCTCGGGTACAGTCTTGACCAGGGATACAACGAAGGTTGGGCAGCATATACCTACAAGGAAAAATACAAGGTCTGGCCTAGAGGCATAGACAAGATACCAAGAAAGCCTAAGAGCGATGACGTGCTCGGCTTCATTAAGCATAAGATGATTAGGAGGGCACATGCTCGCAGAAATTCTGGACAGGCTTGATAAGGTCCGCAAGTCAGGTGACAAATATACGGCATGTTGCCCAGTGCATGGTGACAAAAATCCGTCAATGTCTATTGTAGAGAAGGAAGGTAAGGTCTTGGCTCACTGCCATTCGTGTGGAGCCAACGGTCGTTCTCTTGTAGAAGCTATAGGGTTGCCGATAGACGTGCTATTCTCCGAAAAACGAGAGATGCTGCACGATCCTCACTGGATGCTCAAGAAGACCAGGGACGCAGACGATGGCCTTATCATGATAGCCAAGGCGGCTTTAGAGCGCGGTGAGCGAATGAAGTACAGCGACCGTAAGAACCTTAAGGTAGTGCTCGCTAGACGAGACGAGAGAAAGCGTAAGGGCATAGATCAGATAGACAACTCTGATTGGAACCCGCTTAAAGAGCAGGCATATGGATTTTAGAAGAAGAGAGACACCAGTATTTGTTGACAAGCGATCAGTGCAAAAGCAGCTAGATCAAGAAGTTATGCAATTTCTAGCAAATGGTGGTAAGATTGAGAAGATACCAACAGGTATATGTGCCGGGCATAGCCAAGTAAGCAGGCACTCGAGGCAGGTAAATCCTGCGGCAGATCCTAAGCACGGTGACTTATATGGGTAAGGGTTCAGGCAGACGGCCTCTCAAGATAGACAAGGACAAGTTCGAGTCTAACTGGGACCAGATATTCGGCAAGGGCAAACAGGAGACTGAGTCATGTACGGAAAAGGCAAAAAGCGAAAGCCAAAAGGCAAGTAGCGTAGAACCACCGAAATGATAGTAATCGACGAAGGCAAGCCAATACCGCTGACCAGGGACGAGATCAAAGACGTCCTACGCAGCAAAGGCTACCCTGTCGATAGAGAAACCTACTTTGACGAGATCGTTAAGATAGTTCGTCACCTAGAACGCCACTACGGAATAAGACTATGACCGCAGGACGCCCATCTAAGCTGACCGACGCTCTAATAGAGCAGGCAGGTAGATACGCATCAAAAGAGTATTTATTGCATGGTGAAGTGATCCCAACCATTGAGGGATTGTCTGTGTATCTAAATGTATCAAGGAAGACACTATACAATTGGAAGGCCGAAAACGAAGAATTTTTACACATTTTGGACGACCTAATGGCAAGGCAAGCCAAGGAGCTGTTCTCTAACGGTCTCACAGGCGATTTTAACCCGACTATCACCAAGCTGATACTGACTAAGCACGGCTACTCAGATCGCGTTGAGCAGGACGTGACAAGCTCTGACGGCGCATTGGCTCCGACCAGTATTGTACTGCGTGGAGTGCGGGCAGATGACAGCAGCGACGATTGATATCCCCGACAAGCTAGTGCCTGTGTTTGAGGGCAAGGCTAGATACCGTGGCGCCTATGGTGGCCGTGGATCAGGCAAGACTCGCACCTTCGCTCTAATGACAGCTCTAAGGGGTTACCAGGAAGGCAAGGCGGGCAGGGCAGGTATCATCCTCTGCGGTCGTGAGCACCTCAACTCTCTCAGTGAGTCATCCCTCGAGGAGATTAAGGCAGCTATCAGCTCTGTGTCGTTCCTGGCTGATTACTACGAGATCGGTGAGCGGTATATCCGCAGCAAGGACGGCAGGATCAACTACGCATTCGCCGGCCTCCGCACTAACGTAGACTCTCTCAAATCTAAGTCACGCCTACTACTGGCTTGGGTAGACGAGGCAGAGAGCGTTACAGAAACAGCCTGGCAGAAGCTCATACCGTCGGTCCGAGAGCACGACTCAGAGATCTGGGTGACGTGGAACCCGGAGAGCAAGAACTCAGCAACGCACAAACGATTCCGTGAGGACCCGCCAAAGGACGCCAAGATCGCTGAACTCCAGTGGTCTGACAATCCGTGGTTCCCTGATGTACTAGAGCAGGCAAGGCTAGAGGACCTAGAGAAGCGCCCAGACATCTATCAGCACGTCTGGGAGGGCGACTACCGCATCCACGTTGAGGGCAGCTACTACGCTCTAGAGATGCTACAGGCTAAGACAGAAGGCAGGCTCTGCGCTGTGCCCTACGACAAGTCTACTGCTGTGGTGACCTCTTGGGACCTTGGTATGGCCGACACGACCGTGATCTGGTTCGCGCAGTATATCGGCAAAGAGATCCGAATCATTGACTATTACGAGAACTCTGGCTGCGCCCTAGATCACTATGTGCAGATGCTCCAGGGCAAAGGCTACACCTACGACCAACATATCCTGCCGCACGACGTCCGGGTCAAGGAGCTAGGCACTGGCAAGTCTAGGCTAGAGGTATTGCAGTCTCTAGGCCTTAGCAACGTCATAGTAGCGCCTATGCTCAGCATTGAGGACGGTATACAGCAGGTCCGCTCAATGATCCCGCAGTGTTGGTTTGACCAGGAGAAGTGCGAGCGTGGCATTGACGCTCTAAGGCAGTACCGCAGGGATTGGGACGAGAACGGTAAGCACTGGCGTGGCAGACCTCTACACGATTGGACCTCACACGCATCTGACTCCTTCCGCTACCTGGCAGTGGGCTACAAGCCTACACACGTCTGGGGAGCACCTATCCGTCGCAACATCCGAGGGATCGCTTAGTCTGTGTTATACTCATGTTATCGGCACATGAGGACATAACATGGCAGGCACAGGCAAGGCTGTAAAAGGCCTCTTGAACTTCCTACATAATACAAGCCCAGAAGCTATAGCTAGATATGAGCAGCTCGGCGGCATACCTGCGCCTTCAATCGGCGTAACCAAGCAAGATATTCCATTTGAGAATTTCGGCGATATTACACTTGTTGGAAGGCCAGAGCTTTTAGCTCCAGAGGCTAACAAAGCCAACGCGATGTGGTCTAGCGATGCTTACACCGTTAGGTCACCTAGACCGTTTAGGCTTCCAACCAAAGGAGCCGCTGAAAAATTTGCAGACGATTACAAGGATATAGGGCCTGTTTATAGAGCGGAAGCCGAGTATGCTTTGTCTGAGCTTTCTCGTAAAAATCCGAGCGGCTCTCCTTCATCGCTTCAAAACAACTTTGATAATTTCTTTTTTTCAGAAGGTGCAATTAGAAAGTTTGGCAAAGATGTAGGATTAGATATACCTGAAGGCATCAAATTAAGTGAGGTAAGGCAGTTTAGGGAGTCAAACAGGGAAGCATTTGATTCATGGAAAGATAAGGAGATGGATAAATATCTTGATCCTGATTTGTACTTTGATGCCTCTTCAAAAAAATCTAGAAATGTAAACATTAAGCCTTTTACAAACGAAAACATTGTCTCTTACATGAAAAAGAGCACTGGTTCTGGTACTGAGGATACTTCAACTTTTGGAGCTGGGAAAATAAGAGCTTCATTGCAGCCAAGATTAAACACTTTAGAAGAAGCAAGGCAGGCAAAGGGACTCTTATCTACTGAGACGCTTGAGTCAAATACAGGCAATGACAATTTACTTCTTGATCTTCAGGACTCTCTTCAGCAGTTTTATTCATGGCCTGACTCTTCTTGGCAAATGAGGGATGACGTTGGAGCAGCTATAGCTAACTCCGGAAGGCTTGGAATGAGGCAATCTCTTGAGAGAGAGGGGTTTAAGGACGTTCCTGAAAACATCGTTTCTGAGCTTGAGTCATTTGCGTCTAATTTAACATCTTCTCCAACTCAGTATTTTGAATCTAAGCCTATGAGGCCTGTTGATCTTGGTGAGTTTGGCGGCGCAATAGTGCCGATTGATACCCCAGATTCGACTATAAACATTCTTCAATCAAAAGGCATTCCTGTAGAAAGATATGCTTCTCCAGAGGAAAGGTTGGCTGCTAGATCTAAATTTGAGGGTACTGCATTTGTAAGACCAGAGGCGGGACTTATGGCTGCAATGGTCGCAGCAGATAGCCAAGGGGCGGGTGATCCTATGGATTACTTGCAGGCTCAATCGGCAGCGCGTCACAACCAAGAGGTTGATGCTAGAATGCGAGCTATCGGCATGGACCCAAGACCAGAGCCCGGCTACGAGTACGGCGATATTCTACCGTTCCGAAGAGACATTGAGACAGGGGAAAGAGAACTAGCAGCGCCATCATTTATACGCGATGCTGTCAGAGGCCTTCTTGATCTGTCATCTACGCCAAAGACCAAGGTGTACAATCCGCAGTCTATATTCGACGTGATGATGTAAACAGGACACAATCATGGCAATCACAACATACACAGAGCTGAAGTCTACAATAGCTGACTTCCTCAACCGGGACGATCTAACGGCGATCATCCCTACGTTCATCTCTCTGGCAGAGGCTCAGATGGAGCGTGAGGTGCGTCACTACAAGATGCAGAAGCGGTCCGAGGGTCAGATAGACACCAGGTACTCGCAGCTACCGGCAGACTTCCTCGAGCCTGTTCGCTTTCACCTAGACGACGGCAAGTCATCAAGGCTAGAGCTGCTATCGCTAGACGACATGCTGCAATACCGCATGGACACTAACGACGCCCAGGGCAAGCCACGCTACTACGCTGTGTCAGGTGAGGCTATAGAGGTCTATCCTACGCCCGATACTACCTATAGCGGAGAGCTACTGTACTACGCAGAGCTAGAACAGCTATCAGACTCTAACGCCTCCAACTGGCTGCTAGAGATGTCACCGGATGCCTACCTGTACGGATCGCTGACTCAGTCTGCCCCATACTTGAAGGACGACGCCCGAATGCAGGTCTGGAGTGTGTTATACTCTGGTGCTGTAGCAGGAACTAATTTGCAGAGCGATAAAGCCAAGTCTGGCGGCTCTGGTTTACGATTAAAGATCAGGAGCTATTAGATGAGCTTTACTAACTCGTTCGAGACAGACGTCCTCAACTGGGGACTAACAGCAGGTTCAGTTACACGCCCTACAGCGTGGTATATCGGCCTCTTTACATCTGACCCTACTGACACTGGCGCTGCCGGTACAGAGGTCACAGGCGGCTCCTACGCTCGCACAGCGGCCACGTTCACCGTAACAGGTGATACCGCAAGTAACAGTGGCGCGGTAGAGTTTCCTGCTGCTACTGCGGATTGGGGCACGGTGAGCCACATTGGCGTATTCACTGCCTCTAGCGGCGGCACTATGCTAGTCCATGCGGTCCTCACGACTGCCAAGGCTATTGCCACAGGGGACGTCTTCCGTATCCCTACTGGTGATCTGGACATCACGCTAGACTAATGGCGCTGAGAGCCGGTTACGGCACTGGTCCATACAACGTAGCAAGGTATGGCTATCCGCAGGTATATGAGTCCTCCGTAGCAGACAGCTCGGCGGCCTCTGTTACCGTGTCTGGGTCCTATGTCTTCCAGGTGTCTGCCTCTACTACTGCGACGTCTACTGGCACATCAAGGCTAGTAAGGCGTCGTCTAGGCTACGGCACTGGACCGTACAGCGAGGCCCGCTACGGCTACCCAGAGATCTGGGAGGGCGCATCTGCTGTCTCTGTGACCTCAAGCGTTACACAGGCTGACTACGAGCGCATCAAGAATGCAGTAGTAGCAGACTCGTCTACCTCTAGCACATCAATGGTAGGCGTCCGGGTAAGGCTAGGTGATATAGCAGACACGAGCACTGCAACAGGCACGGCTCAGGCATTCCTAGCAATCGTGGGAGAAGCAGCAGGCAGCGCCACGTCTTCAGTAGCAATAAACTATGTTAGAATTAGACCATTCGCTGCTAGTGATAACGCCGGGTCAGACGTCGGCACGTTCGCTAGGTACAAATGGATAGAGCAAATTAATGCGTCCGAGACTTGGACGGAATCTGATTACCGAGGTGACTAACGATGGCTGATACAACCACCACAACCTATGGCTTAACTAAACCCGAGGTCGGTGCATCTGACGACACCTGGGGCACTAAGCTCAATACTGACCTAGACTTGCTAGACGATCTGCTAGATGGCACTACGGCCATTGCGCCTAACCTGTCTACGCTTAAGATTGCCGGTACTGCGGTAACCTCTACTGCCGCAGAGCTAAACATTCTAGACGGTGCTACCGTCACTACGGCAGAGCTGAACATTCTTGATGGTGTCACCTCAACTGCCACAGAGCTTAACCTGTTAGACGGAGTCACAGCCCTAGTCACAGCGACTAGCACTGACACGTTTACCAACAAGACCATCCGAGACACTGTCTACGCTCTGTCAGGCACAGCCTTTGACGCTACCAACGGCGCAGTACAGACCAAGACTCTCTCGACTAACACGACCTTCACAGACTCGCTAAGCTCTGGTGACGCTATTGTCCTACAGCTCGAAGCAGGTGCTAGTTACACAGTAACGTGGCCCACAATGCAGTGGGTGACTTCTGGCGGCAATGTCGCTCCTACGCTGACTGCTAAGGACACACTGGTGTTCTGGAAAGTCTCCTCCGTACTCTACGGTGCTTACACTGGCAGCTACGTTTAGGAGTAACGCATGAGCAAATTAACTAAAGCTCTAACAGCTGCTGCGGGTAATGCAGGTGGCACTCTCGGGTACGTTGAGGATGTCTTCTCGACTTATTTGTATACTGGTACTGGAGCGGCAGGACAGAACATCGTAAACGGCATTGATCTTTCTACAGAAGGTGGGTTGGTATGGTGCAAATCAAGATCAACTTCCGATAATAACTGTTTATATGATACTGAAAGAGGCGCTGGGGCGGTGTTGCGCTCAAATACTACTGCGGCACAACAAATAAATACAGGAACAGCCTTATCGTTTAATACAAATGGGTTTTTTACGGGCGCTAATTATGCTGGGTCAGAAAACGATACGGGTCAAAGCATTGCCTCATGGACATTCCGCAAGGCTGAGAAGTTCTTTGATGTTGTGACTTATACTGGGAATGGCGTTGCAGGGCGTGAGATAGCCCATAATCTTGGCGCTGTACCGGGAATGATTATAGTAAAGCAATATCAAGCAGGTGAAGCTCGTCCTTGGTCTATATATCACCGTGGTATAGATGCTTCAGCACCAGAAGATTACCGTATATCTTTTACAACAGGCGCAAGAGCAGATGATTCGGGTCAGTGGAATGACACTGCTCCTACTGACTCTGTGTTTACATTAGGAACTAGTACTTACGTTAACAATCCTGGAGAATCCTACGTAGCCTACCTATTCGCCTCAGACGCAGGAGGCTTTGGAGACGATGGCAGCGAGAATATTATTAAGTGTGGGAGTTATACTGGTAATGGCAGCACACAAGAAATAAACCTTGGCTGGGAAGCACAGTTTGTAATTATTAAGTCATCTTCTAACGCTGATAACTGGGATATGTTTGATGTAATGAGAGGTATGACTGTAGGCGGTAATGATGAATCTCTAGATGCAAACAGAAGCAATCCATCAGTAACAGATACTGATTTTTTAGAGCCATATGCTAATGGATTTAGGCTAACGAGCGGAAACGTAGCTACTAACTATTCTAGTCGCGACTACATCTACATAGCCATCCGCAGACCAATGAAGACTCCTGAGTCTGGGACTGAGGTTTTTATGGCAGACACTAGAGCAAGCTCAGGCGGTACGCTAGCAGAGTTTATCAGTGGCTTCCCTGTGGATATGTATCTTCGCTATTTATTATCTGCTTCTTTTGAAAACAGGGCACACACTCGCCTTTTAGGAGAAACAAAACTTATTACAAACACCACGGCAGCAGAAGTAGCAGATACCACAGTGTCTTTTGATTCCAATGTCGGAGCAGGGCCATCTGGAGAGTCAGCTAATACCTCTGTTTTTGCTCATATGTTCAAACGCGCCACAGGCTTCTTTGATATGGTGGCTTATACTGGGAATGGTAGTGAAGGCTATCAAGTAAATCATAATCTTGGTGTAATCCCAGAATTAATTATTATTAAAAGACGAAATAACGCAAGCGCAGTAGGATGGTTTGTAGGCACTGAATTTTCCGCAACAAATTTTACTCAAGCCAAATTAAATTTAAACAATGCTGCGTCAAATTCTTTAGCATATACTACTTCATCAATTTTTAAAGCTCAGCCTACCACAACAAACTTTACGCTTGGGAATTATCAAGACGTAAATAATAGCTCTGGTGATACATACATAGCCTACCTCTTCGCCACACTAGCAGGAGTAAGCAAAGTAGGCAGCTACACAGGTACAGGTTCAGACTTAAACGTAGACTGTGGCTTCTCGGCAGGTGCTAGATTCATACTTATCAAGCGTACAGACTCTACTGGCGATTGGTACGTCTATGACAGCGTAAGAGGCATTGTTGCAGGTAACGATCCGTATCTCTTATTGAACTCTACAGCAGCCGAAGTCACTAACACAGATTACATTGACCCACTATCGAGTGGCTTTACAGTAACATCATCTGCTCCTGCTGCGCTTAACGCCAGTGGCGGCACATACATCTTCTTAGCGATAGCATAGGTGACATAATGGAATATCGTATTCAATCAACTGGCGAAGTCAAAACTCAAGGCGAAGTCAGAAGAATGCACAGCAACACATCACTGCCACGAGTGTGGGACGCTAACGTCTGCTCTGCTCTTGGCATAGACCCTGTACTGGCAGCTCCAAAGCCAGAAGTGACAGGCTACACACAAGCCATCCGTAACGGTGCTACACAGGACACTAAAGGCAACTGGGTACAAGCGTGGTCAGTAGTAGATATGTTTGCTGACACTACAGAGGACGGCGTAACCACGACCAAGGCTGAGCATGAGGCGGCTTATCAGGCTGATCTGGATGCTAAGGCTGCGGCAAGTGTCCGAACTACTCGTGATGCTAAGCTTGCTGAGACTGACTGGACAGCCCTCACTGATGTTACGATGGCGGCTGAGATGGCTACTTACCGTCAAGCTCTGCGGGATATAACAGACCACGCAAACTTCCCGAACCTGGAAGACTCTGACTGGCCGGTAGCACCTTAAGGAGCACACCATGCCGTTGACTCCCCTGGACATACCGGCGGGCATCTACCGCAATGGCACGGACCTTCAATCATCGAACAGGTGGCGTGATGCTAACCTGATTCGGTGGATTGACGGAACCATGCGACCTGTGGGTGGATGGCGTCTAAAGAGCGACAACGCTGCGGATAACGCTATCCGTGGCATGTTGACGTGGAAGGATAACTCTAACAGCCGTTACATTGCCGGTGGTTCGTACAGCTCTCTCTACGCCTGGAATCAGGGCGGTGTGCGTTACGACATCACGCCTGCCGGGTTTACTGCGGGCAGGGAGACTGCGTCTGCTTTTACTGGCTATGGCGCAGCTAGCTACGGCTACGAGACCTACGGCACAGAGCGCCTAGACAATCAAACCATTCTTCCTGCTACTACCTGGTCATTAGACAACTGGGGCGAGTACCTCGTCGGCTGCACCAGGGACGACGGCAAGGTCTACGAGTGGCAACTGAACTCTGGGACCCCTGCTGCGGTAGTGGCTAACGCACCCACAAGCAACATCGCACTAATGGTCTCTGAGGAGCGGTTCCTGTTCTGTTTAGGCGCAGGCGGCAATCCTCGTCTGGTGCAATGGTCCGATAAGGAAGACAACACTACCTGGACGCCATCTGCTACCAACGAGGCAGGTGACCTAGAGCTACAGACTGCCGGTGAGATCATGTGCGGCATCCGGGTTCGTGGTCAGTCACTAATCCTGACTAACATCGATGCACACGTCGCAAGCTACCAGGGGCCTCCTTACGTCTACGGTATAGAGCGCGTTGGGACGTCTTGCGGCATCGTATCTCAGAAGGCAGTCGCTACAACTGACCTGGGTGCTATGTGGATGGGTCGCAGAGCATTCTTTAGCTACGCCGGTGGATCAGTATCCAAGGTGCAGTCTGACGTCTCTGACTACGTTTTCTCAGATATTAACGTCTCGCAGCAGTCTAAGGCATTCGCAGTGACGAACTCTCGCTACGGAGAGATCTGGTGGTTCTATCCGTCTGGTGCATCGAACGAGTGTGACCGCTATGTGGTCTACAACTTTGTAGAGCAGACCTGGTCAATCGGGTCCCTAGCTAGAACCTCTGGAGTGGATCACGGCGCATTCCGTCACCCAATATGGGCAGACGCTGACGACAACAAGATCTACGAGCACGAGGTCGGACTGTCCTACGGCAGCCTGTCACCGTTCGCTGAGAGCGGCCCTATCATGATCGGCACTGGAGACCAGATAGCCTCTGTGGTTGAGATGATCCCAGACGAGCGCACAGCCGGTGACGTTACGGCTACCTTTAAGACTAGGTTCTACCCCAATGACGTAGAGCGAGAGTACGGTCCTTACCCTATGGCTGCTCCTACTAGCCTGCGATTCACTGGAAGGCAGCTACGCATCCGTGTAGAGGGTGAGAGGCTCTCAGATTGGCGCGTAGGCATCAATCGCTTAGATATAGTGGCGGGAGGTAGGCGTTGAGTGAACAGCTCCCACAGCCCTCTGGTGGCGCTTGGCAGACGTGGGCTAATCGCCTGCTGCAACACCTGAGAAGAACTCGAAACTTGCTCGGTTACAAGATAAGCGACGAGCGGGCTACTGAGGACGGCCTGATCATGTGGGACACGACCTACCAGTGGCCTACTGTTTCAAAAAACGGAGTTTGGAGACAGATAGTCTTAGCGGACGGTGAGGCCAACTTTGTCAAAACGACTAGCGTCACCGCTGCGGCTGCTAATACTGCCTATCCAATCACGTTTGATACGCCTGTAGGCAATCATGGTATTAGCCAGGGAACGCCTGCCTCTAGAATCGTGTTTGAAGAGGGTGGTCATTATTCGTTATCATTCAGCGCACAGATAGCATCTACTTCAGGCAGCACTGTTGATTTTTGGTTCTGGCCTGTGATTAACGGTGTAGTAATTGACGGCAGCTACTCTATCAAGGCCGGTCTTCACCAGAACAATGCGACCACTGTGGTGTCTCGCACGTCAAACTTTGATATTACTGCTAGCGACTATCTAGAGGTGTACTGGGCTGTAAGTAGCACAAACGGATCTCTTGCGGTTCAGCCCGCTACGGCATTTGCACCGAGCACCCCTTCCGTAACTTTAGCTATAACGAGGCTACATGGTTGACGAGTTTGTTAGATGCTCTAAGTGGATTGAGGACGCGCTAGCCTATGGCGGTGGCACTCACGACCTACAGGACGTATTTGATGGTATACTTGAGGGGAAAATGCAGCTCTGGCCTGCAGAGCGCGGCTGTATTGTTACGGAGATAGCGATATTCCCAAGGAAGCGCGTTCTACATATATTCCTCGCAGGCGGGGAGCTAGACCAGATAACAGACATGCACGAGGACGTCACAGCGTGGGCCAAGTCACAGAACTGCAGCGCACTGACACTCTCGGGCAGACCAGGATGGAAGAAGGCGCTAGCACCGTTCGGGTGGTCGCCTACACTACTGACACTAAGTAAGGAAATTTAATATGAGCGGTGGCAAAGGCGGTTCAACTACAAGCGAAGTCGATATTCCACAATGGATGGAAGATGCGGCTAGGGCAAACCTTGAGCAAGGTAAGGAAGTAAGCAAGATTGGCTACACTCCCTACTACGGCCCAGACGTTGCGGCATTTAACCCAACTCAAGTAGCTAACATGCAATCAACTAATGACTTTGCCTCAACTTTTGGCTTAGGTCCTCAAGTGGATGTTGCTGCATCACTGCCGCAAGCGACTACTTATGAGGGAGGCATACAAGGCCTGTCATCTGGGGGTTTGTACGATCAAGCCGTAGCAGAGCTTGCTGCGCGTCGTCCTGGTCAGGCTGCTCTTATTAATAAGCAGTTCATTGACCCATACGGATCAGCGCAGTCAGTAAATGCTGATTATAACCCTAGTGAGTTTAATGTTAACGCCTACATGAACGCACCAGGCAACAAAGATATCTTGCAAGATTATTACGCAAACAGAGACGCTTTAATTGCGGGCGGTGACCCGGCATTTAGAACACCTGAAGGCTTTGCTAGACGTCATTATGAGACAACCGGAAGATTTGAGAACCGACCTTTAGGTTAGCGGGAGTAGGTTATGGCAGGCGCAACTGGCGGCGTACAAGCTGCACTGAATAAACAAAACCAAACACCTACTATGGTTCAGGCTAACACGCCTCAATCTGTAAAGCAGTTTGGCAACCCTGTAGTAGATGGGGCGGGTAGTGCTGCTCAAACAATTATGAAGGCTGTCGGTCAAGGCGCTGCAGGTCAAGCGGCTGCAATGAACTACAACCCGATAAATATTCAAGCGGCTCAGATTGGCTCGCAAGGATATAACGCTGCTCAAGCAGCTGCTCAAACAGCAGGGTCTCAAGGCTACACGGCAGGAGGCTACACTGCGGCAGACGCAGCAGCTCAGCAAGCGTCGGCTCAAGGCTACAATGCTCAAAACGCAGCAGCTCAAGGCTATACAGCTCAAGGATATACAGCTCAAAATGCGGCAGCACAAGGGTATACAGCTCAGCAAGCAGCAGCAGAACGAGCGGCAGCAGAGAGAGCTACCGCACAGGGCTATGACGCAGAGCGTATTGCCGGTGTTGGTCCTGTAACCTCAGAGCGAGTGCAAGCAGGGCAATTAGCAGGCACTAGCCTAGACCCCTACTTTAATCCTTACGAAAACCAAGTAGTACAGCAGTCTCTATCTGACCTCGAGCGTCAGCGATTGATGCAGCAGAATCTAGGTGGTGCTCAGGCTCAGGCAGCAGGTGCGTTTGGTGGTTCACGCCAGGGTATTGCAGAGGCTGAGACTAATCGAGCCTTCGCAGAGCAGGCAGCTCGCACAGCGGCAGGATTGCGTCAGGCAGGCTTCACACAGGCTCAGCAGGCAGCGCAGCAGGACATCGCTACACGCATGCAGGCGGGCCTTGCTAATCAAGCCACAGGCCTACAGGCAGCTACAACAACTGCGAACCTCGGTCAGCAAGCTCAGATGGCTAACCAAGCAGCAGGAAATCAGGCTGCTCAATTTGGCGCCCAAGCGCAGAACGTAGCGGGCCTACAAAACGCGCAGCTAGGAACTCAAGCAGCATTACAGAATGCTCAGCTAGGAACTCAGACAAATCTATCTAATATGGCAGCCCAGAATCAAGCGGCTCAATTCGGTGCTCAGGCTCAAAATGTTGCAGCCTTGCAGAATGCAGCACAGCAGAACGCAGCGGCTCAGTTTAGTGCTCAGGCTCAAAATCAGGCAGGTCAGTTCGGTGCTCAGGCGCAAAACGTAGCGGCATTGCAGAACGCAGCGGCTCAAAATCAAGCATCGCAATTTGGTGCTCAAGCGCAGAATGTCGCAGGTCTCCAGAATGCTCAGCTAGGCACCCAAGCAGCACTTCAGAACGCAGCACAGCAGAACGCAGCGGCGCAGTTCGGTGCCCAAGCAGGCAACGTAGCGTCTCAGTTCGGCGCACAGGCGGGCAACACTGCCGCACTGCAAAACGCTCAGCTAGGCACACAGACCAACATTGCAAACATGGGTGCTTTAAACCAAGCGGGTCAGTTCGGTGCAGCAGCATCTAATCAGGCAGCTATAGCAAACCAGAACGCCATGATGCAGGCGCAGCAGTCTAATCAGCAGGCCGGTATACAAGGCGCAGGATTACGACTTAACGCTGCCGGTAACTTAGCTCAGACAGGCAACCTTGGCTTCGGTATGGCTACTGATATAATGGACCGACAAGCTCAGGCAGGCCTACAGCAGCAGTTACAGCAGCAAGCACTAATTGAGGCAGCTAAGGCTCAGTACGGAGGCTACACAGGCTCACCTCAGCAAGCACTACAGACTCAGCTAGGCGCTTATGGTGGATCTCAGACCGGGCAGCAGACTCAGACCAATACTAAGCAGCCAGGCTTGTTTGATTGGATGCAAGCCGGCGCATCAATATTCGGATAAGGAGTAGATATGCCTAATATGCCTAGTTACGTTCAATCTCAAATGCAGCAGATGCAGCCTACGCAGTATCGGACAGCGCAAATGATGCCTCAGCAGCAGGTACAGTCTATGGCAACTATGCCACCTAGATCTGCTGAAGAGGAGGAAGAGCGTCGCATGCGAATGAAAATGTCCGGGCTAGATCCTGACAACATTGCCGACCGAATGAGGTTTATGGGGCAGAACATAAGCTCCCTTCCTGCTCGAGCTATGGAGATGCCAGGTAACGTCGCTCAGGGCGCAAAAGAGGCCGGTAGAGGCCTTTTAGACTTATTCAAGTAGAGAGAGAATCATGGCCGGTTTATTAGACGACTACAGAGAGTTAATGCGACAGCAGCAGGCAGGCTCGCAAGGTATGCAGCCTAATCTACCTAGCGCTATGGGTCAGATGCCTGATATGTCTGCGCTCAATCAAGCAGGCAACCTAGCTAGACTTAACCAGGCAGCCAACCAAGCACCTCCTCCGCAGCAGCCTCGCAGCTTCGGTGATCGTGCTATGGGCATCCTCGGCGCTATAGGTGGCGGAATCAAGAAGCGTGTTCAGGACCCGAACTTTGCTGATCGTCTGGTAATTGGTTTGGGCGGCATGACCATGAACCCTAATCAGGCTCTCATGCAGCAGGCAGCCGCTAACATAGAACAGCGTCGCAAGACTGATCTATTAAGCGCAGAGGCTAATAAGACTATTCAATACCTGAGAAGCAGAAACCGAGACGATCTCGCTAAGATGGTTGAGTCACAGCCGAGCACTGCAAGAGCCGTTCTCGAGGAATACCTAAAGGCAGAGATTCGTCCAGGCGCAGGCACTAAGACTAGTGCTCCAGAAGTAGATCCTGTAACTGGGCAGCGGTATGTTGTGGCGACTGATCCCAATACAGGCAGAGTGTACAGAGAAAATGTTGAGGGAGCTATAGCCCTTACCCCTGCTGAAGAGCAGCAAATGGAGATAGATAGAGAAATAAGACTTGCAGATAGAGAGCAGGCTCAACAGATTGGGTTCTCAGCATTCCAAAGAGCGGATCAACTGGGTGAAAGCATTGGCAGTCTATACACAGCCTACAATGCGATTGATCAGGGTGCAGAGTCTGGCATGTTCAGAAGCATGCTTCCTGCGTTTGATGCTTCCACGGCTCAACTCAGAACTGTTGCTAGTCAGCTAGGTATTGACGTGATCAACTCTGCCACATTCGGTGCGCTTAGCGAGAAAGAGTTACAGCTAGCCCTTGCTACAGAACTTGATCTAAGCCTGCCGCCTACGGAGCTGAGAAAGCAGATTGAAGATAGGATTCGAGCGAAGGATAAGCTTCGCGTAGAGCTTATTAAGGCTGCAAGAGAGTTAACTAGCGGCAACATGACCTACTCTCAATTCATCAAGCAATACCAAGCTCTGCCTATGGCTCCTCCTCCGGGGGTGCCTTTACAGGTCTGGGGCGCGATGACTAATGAACAGAAACAGGAATTCATGCAGGCGGGTAACTAATGGCAGAAGAATTAACAGAAGCTCAGAAGGCGATTCTTGCTCGAGTTCAGTCTAGCATGACTCAAAGCCCTAGCATCTACCCAGAAGGTCCTGGCTCTATAGCTAGGCCTCCTGCACAGTCTCAGATGGGTCGCATGGGTCTTCAGGGCATGACGTTTGGCTTTGGCGATGAGATTGAGGCAGCTATCAGGTCAATGGTTCCTGGCGGTGCTACCTACGAGGTAGAGAGAGACAAGATACGCCAAGAGCTAGCTCAGTACCAAGCAGAGAACCCTGGCAAGGCGATTACAATGGAGATTCTAGGATCTCTAGCAACCAACGCAGGGGCAGGCGTATTTAATAAGGTGCGAGGCGCTATCTCTAGTGGGAAGACCGTTCCTGCTATTCGTGACGTCGCCAAGGTTGGCGCTTTTGAGGGTGGTCTTTACGGACTAGGAACCTCTGAGGCAGAAAATCTTCCCGGCATGGCTTTAGATACCGGCACAGGGACGCTAATTGGTGCTGCTGTTCCTGCGGGTCTAACAGGTGCAGTAAGAGCAGGTGGCGGCCTATTCCGTAGCGTTGCTGACTACGCTAGAGAGAAATTTGGCAACAGAGCCTCTAACGCCGTTCAAGCTGAGATAATGAGAATCATTGAAGCTACCGACAAGTCAGCCGACGAGATAGTCCAAGACATCATTGACGGCAGGATTATATCCGACAACGCGACTCTTTTACCTGTCCTTAAGAATTTTGTGGTAGAGGGTGGGCAGTCTGGCGCAGAGGTGCTGAGGCGCGGTACAGAGAGAGCTACGACTACTTCGGCAAGAGCACAAGGAGAGCTAGCGAGATCTTTAACGCCGGGAATGGATCAGAATGTCATCCGTGCAATGCGTCAGACTGACGAGGCTCTAAAAGAGCTAGAAAACAAAGCATATAAGACCGTCTTTGAGCAGGCAGGAGATCTTAGTGGTGACCTGTCAGCACAGCTATTGTCTATCTATCAGAGATACCCTGAGATAGCTACCGATGCCCAAAGGCTATATGGACGCAGAAATTTAGTACCATTATTGGGAACTGCTGACAACGGCGCAGTAGGATTTGCTCGTGCTCCTAACCTCGAAGATGCTGAGATAGCTTATCGCATGGTAAGAGATCTAGGCGGCAAGGAGTTTAGGGAAGGATCGGGCACAATGGGAACTGCTGTTGCAGACGATGCTAGCGTGTTAAAAAACGCAATAGACGCATTCTCTCCTGATCTATCAGCGGCAAGAATGGCTGCAAGCACTAGGCGAGGAATTAGTGAGAATTTCAAGCAAGGCAAATTAGCGCTTGGCAAAGACCCTGACGAGATTCAAGATATTATAGAAGACTTGGCAAACAAGCCAGAGCAGTTACAGGCATACAGAGCCGGTGTTATGGCAGCTATTAGATTTAAAGCCAAAAAGAACAAAACCACTCTAGGCAAAATGGCTAAAGAAGACTCTCAATTTGGAACTATCTTAAGATACATTCTGCCAGAGGAAGACATTGATCGCGTAGCTAGGCAGCTAGATATTGCCGGGCAATCTCAGGAAATAGCATCTAAACTACCTAATACGGCAGGCTCGCCAACTGAACTATTGCGAAGGGAGCGGGCAGCATCTGGAATGAATGTCGGCTTAGAAGAAATGGGCAGGGCTGCTAATTTTGATCTTAGAGCTATTGTAGGCATGGTCTCTAAAATGATTGCTAAAGAGACACCGGGGCTAAGCGATGCGGAGCGGATGGGTGTGGTTAATATTCTTTATTCAGATAATCCATCTCTTGTTATGGATGCTCTAAACAATAAAGACGCACTTGATAGACTGATGGACATGATTTCTAACAGGATATCTCAAGTGGCTCCTGCTGCCAGGCGAGCAACAACTCAGCAGAGCGTAGGCTTACTAAGTGGAATTATGGACGGTAATCAATGAAGCCAAAGCAACTTACAGATGACGAAATCGAGACCATTGTAGCTGACGCTATATCTGACGCAGTGGACTTTGTTGAGAGCGAGATTGCTCCTGAGCGAATTAAAGCTCAGCGCTACTTTGATGGCGAGACAGACCTAGGTTGGGAGAACGGACGCTCGAAGGTTGTTGCTACCAAGGTACGAGATATTGTCCGTGGCATCAAGCCAAGCCTAATGCGTATATTCTTGTCTAACGAAAAGCCTGTGGAGTACATCCCACAAGGACCGGAGGACGTCGCTAGCGCCGACCAAGCAACTGCATACATGCACTGGAAGTTTGGCGAGATAGGCGGTTACAAGGTCCTTAATGACGTATTCCATGACGCACTAGTAAAGAAGAACGGCGTAGCTAAGATCTACTGGGAAGACTATCAGCAGAGCGAAGTGCACACGTTTACAAACCTCTCAGACAACGAGTTCACCTACCTGGTAAGTGACGACAACGTAGAGGTACTGGAGCACTCCGAGACCATTGAGATCAATATTGATCAGATGGGTATGGAAATAGAAGAGAAGTCTCACGACGTTAAGATTGCCTACTACACTGACAAGGGCAAGCTCTGCGTTGAGTCGGTGCCTCCAGAAGAGTTTTTTGTAGACCGCAACGCTCGCAGTCTAGACGACGCCTATGTGGTTGCTCACCGGGCAGAAATGCGTGTCGGTGACGTAGCGGCTATGGGCTTTGACTTTGACGAGATCTCAGAGCTGTCAGGAATATCTGAGACCGACACTCTGGTAGACGAGGAGGACTTCGCACGACGTGGTTACTCTCGTGACCGTTCAGAGGAGGACTACAACGATCCGTCTATGAAGGTGGTCTTGATCACTGAGGCCTATATGCGTGTAGACGTTGAGGGCAACGGTAAGCCGATCCTGCACAAGTTTGTGATGGGCGGTAACAGCTACAAGCTGCTAGATTTTATGCCATGCGACGAGGTTCCGTTTGCTGTGTTTGAGTGCGACCCAGAGCCTCACGCATTCTATGGCCGGTCTGTGGCCGATCTGATTATGGAAGACCAGGACGCCTCTACCTCAATGCTCAGAGGTGTTCTAGACAACGTAGCGCTGACCAACAACCCACGCACGGCTGTGGTTGAAGACATGGTTAACATGGATGACATGCTCAACAACGAGATTGGAGCCATTGTCAGAGTTAAGCAGGCAGGCGCCATCCAAGAGATGAGTGTGCCCTTTGTTGCAGGAACAACCTTGCCCGCTCTGCAGTACATGGACGCTCAGACAGAGCAGAAGACAGGCGTATCTAGGGCATCACTAGGCCTAGACCCAGACGCTCTACAGAACGCAACAGCGACAGCCGTAGCGACTACCATGCAGGCAGGTGCCGGGCAGGTAGAGGTTATTGCTCGCAACTTCGCTGAGGGCGGCATGCGTGAGATGTTTAGGCTCATGTTAGAGCTAGTTATCAAGAACACCGACGCCGAAGAAATGATGCGCCTCAATGGTCAGTTTACGCCTATTGACCCTCGCGTCTGGAATAGCTCAATGGACCTCTCTGTGAACGTAGGACTAGGCACAGGAAGAGACGAGACCAAGGTTGCTGCGTTGAATCAAGCTCTAGGTATGCAGATGCAGATCTGGCAGTCATACGGTCAGCAGAATGGATTGGTTACGCTTACGCAGATTCGCAACACTCTAGGCGACATGCTGCAGCTCTCAGGTGTTCGTAACGTAGACCGCTACTTTGCGCCTATGACGCCAGAGATTGAGCAGATGCTGCAAGAGCGAGCAGAGGCCGCACAACAGGCTCAGGGTGAAGAGCAGACAGATCCTAACGCTGCCTACTTACAGGCTGAGCAAATGAAGGTGCAGGCTAAGCTGCAATCTGATCAGGCTAAGCTCCAGGCTGATTCGCAGTACAAGATGGCACAGTTACAATTTGAGGCTCAGCAGGCCGCAGCAAATGATGACCTGAAGCGTGACCAGATGGATCAGGACCTCCTTGTAGACGCTGCCAAGGTCTATGGGCAGTATGGGACCTCTGTAGACGTAGCTAGGGTCAAATCAGCACAGAACACGCCAAGGGGTGTATAATTGGACATAGTTCATAAGGCTGCTCGCGCTCGAAACCTACTCGCTGACGACACGTTCAAAAGCGTAATGGAAGAGCTAAAAGCAGACCAACTAAGCATTTTTGAGAACTCCGCATCTGCAGATGTGAACTCTCGAGAAGAAGCGCACTCTATATTGAGTGCATTAAAGAAGATCGAGTCTCGACTCCAAGCCTATATAACGGAAGAGAAGATTCTCGACAAACGCAAGTAACCCGAGGTATCAGGACCGTGGAAACGACTGACGATGTGGTAATGGACGGTAGCGTAGACTCCGTCGCCGATAATTTAATATTAAATGACCCGGCAGAAGTGCCAGAGGACGATGACCTGCAGGATGACCCTTCACAGGAATCCAACGACGCAGAGCCAGAGGAGCCTGGAGAGGATCTAGATGAGGATGACTCTGATGAGGATTCTGATCTGGATGAAGATGAAGCGGAAGAGGCTGAAGACGCCGGTTCACAGGAACTTTACACCGTCAAAGTAGATGGCGAGGAACGTGAAGTCACCCTAGAGGACCTCAAGCGGTCATACAGTGGTCAAGCTTACATCAGTAAAGGAATGAATGAGGCTGCTCAGCAAAAGAAAGAAGCGGAGCAAGTTTATCAGGCACTCCTAAACGAGAGGGCGCAAGCGTCAAACTTGTTAAACCAACTGCAATCTGGACAGATCATGCAGGCCCCCATGCCACCTAGCCGGGAGTTATTTAATAACGACCCCATTGGGTACATGGAAGCCAAGATGAACTACGAGGAAGCGGCTGCGGCATACAACAATCAGCAAGCTATGATTGGGCAGATGGAGCAATCGCAGAGTCACCAGATGGAGGCGGCAAGGCAGGTGTATCTGAAAGAGCAGATGCAGCATTTGGCCCAAGCCATACCTGAGTTCAGCGACGCCAAATCGGCAGCTAAACTAAAGGAAGACTTACTAGACTATGGTGCTCGAGTCGGATTTTCCGATTCAGAGATAGCCGAGGTAGTAGATCACCGCGCACTAGTGGTTTTGCAAAAAGCCATGAAATACGATCAGATCGTTAATGGTAAATCCAAAGCCGATCAGAAAGTCAAAGGTGCGAGACCGGTGGTTAAACCTGGGGCCAAGCGAACAGGTCGAACTGGCAAGGCAAAGGCTAGACAAAGTGCGGCTAATCGGATGACTAAAACTGGCAGCATCGACGATGTCGCCAAATTCTTATTAAGCTAACTACTTTAGGTGAACCATTATGGGCGTAACAGCTAACACTAACGAGACCTATGACGTCTCAACCATCCGAGAAGATTTGCAAGAAGCAATGATCTCGATCTCTCCAACTGACACACCAGTGATGTCTGCTATTGGCCGTCGCAACGTGGACAACACTTACTTCGAGTGGGGTGTAGTGTCTCTAGCAGCAGCTAGCACTTCAAACCGTGTAATCGAGGGCGAGTCTGCTCCAGGTAACGATGCACCAACTAACGCTGTCCGTCAGGGCAACTACACGCAGATCTCTGACAAGGTCGTAGAAGTGTCTGACACTGCCAACGCTGTAAACGGCGCAGGCGATGCACAGACTACTGCCAAGCAGATCGCATACAAGCTCAAAGAGCTTAAGCGTGATATGGAAACTATGCTTTGCGACAACGTAGCAGGCTCAGCCGGTGCTTCTGGCACAGCTCGCTCATCTGCGGGCCTCCCTGCGTTCCTCCGCACTAACGCTAATCGTGGAACTAGTGGTGCTGATGGTACTACTTCAGGTTCTGGCGATGCAGGCTACGTTGATGCAGCGGCAACTGACGGCACACAGCGAGCAATCACTGAGGCACTCCTCAAGAGCGTTATTGCTGATTGTTGGACACAAGGCGCTGAGCCTTCAGTCGTAATCTGTGGTCCTTCACAGAAGCAGACTATCTCTGCCTTCACAGGCAACGCTACACGCTTCAAAGAAGCAGAAGACAGCAAGCTGAACGCTGCAATCGACGTCTACATTTCAGACTTCGGTGAGCTACAGATTGTTCCTTCACGCTTTAGCCGCTCACGCGACGTTCTGGTCCTCGACCCTAACTACGCACGAGTAGCATACCTCAAGCCTACTTCACAGAAGCCTCTAGCGCGTACCGGCCATGCCGAGCGTCGTTTGATCTCTGTAGAGTTTGGTCTACAGGTAGACAACGAAGCAGCACACGGCGTTATCGCTGACGTGAGCTAAGTCGGATAGGCCGGGATCTCTTCGGGGGTCTCGGCCTTTTCTATGAGGTAAGCATGGCAACACCAAGAAAGGGTAAGGCCAAAGTAAAGGTCACAGCGTCGGGCAAGAAGGTCAGCTATGGGCAGGCCGGTAAGGCTAGCGATGGTGGGGCTAGAGTTAAACCCGGAACTAGCAAGGGTGACTCATACTGCGCTAGATCTCTCGGGATCAAGAAGCGCTTATCGAAAGCAAAGCAGAACGACCCTAACACGCCTAACAACCTAAGCCGAAAGCGGTGGAAGTGTAGTGGCGCTAAGTCTACAAAGAAATAAGAAGTAACCATATGACAAAAATTATCTGCACTAGCCCACGTCAACCGTGGATAGAAGGTGCTCGCTACCAAGTGGGTGATATTGTTGAAGTCACTCCTGAGATGGTTAAGAAAGTGTTAGAAACAGGATTCTTTGAGGTAGTAGAAGATGTCAATAAACGAGAAGATAACAGCGGAGGACAGCAAGATACAGGTAGTCCGAAGCCAAGACGTAAGCGGAATCCTAAAAGAGATTCATGATTTAAGAGATCACGTCCCTTCGATGCACGGCGATGCCAAAGCACGTTGGGTAGGATCTATCCCCCTAGTCATTGCTGAGCAATGGTCACGCGAGTGCGGTGCATCTATCGGCACTCAAGAGTACGCCAAGTACATCCGTCGCAAGCTGTCAGATCCTGACTACAAGAAGCTTTTGATAAAAGGCTATTAGGCTCTTGTGAATAATGGCGGTTCCAAAACTAAACGACAGATCAGAGATAACGATCAGTATAGTCTGGCTTTTGCAGATTATATCTATAGTGGCTTTTGCTACTTGGGGCTATGCCAGTATTAGCGAGCGGATAGACGTTAATGCTCAGGAGACTAGAAATCTCAAGGGCAATCAGAACAACTATATCTTTCCTGATATAAGAAAACTAGAAAACGAAGTCATAGCATTGCAGAAAGAAGTCTTGATCCTGCAAACCGATCTGAAGTATTACAAAGAAGGTGGTCAATGAGTCTAATAGATTACGCCAAGACTGAGCGCCAACGCGAGGCTATAAAGGCCTGGGAAGACTGCGGGGAAGTGGTTGCCAAAGCGGCGGGTGTCTTGGGTGTTTCTCCGTCTACAGTACGCGACCACATTGGGGCGGTTAAAAACTTTGCGGCTCAGCGTGGCTATTCAGATAATTTCGATGCTAGGCGGTTGGTTCCCGAAGGTGAGATAGTGACGGGCAGATCCATCTATACCACCACAGACGACAACGAGAAAATTTGGCTAAAAACGAAGAGGACTGCCGCAGAGGCTGAGAAGGCAGAAGCCTTTAATGCTTTTGTTGAGCAGCTCTGCAAGGGAGTTATCCCGGTCAAGCGCAAGGCTAAGGGCAAGAAGATCCGCAAAGACGACCTCATGCCTAGCATTATCATAGGAGACGCACACGTTGGGGCACTCGCATTCAAAAAGGAGACAGGTGACAGAGACTTCAATGTCAGCAAGGCCACCCAAGAGATCGACGAGGCTATTTTTACACTCGTTGAGCAGATGCCGGAAGCGAAAAATGGGCTGCTAGTTTCTCTAGGAGATCTGGCGCATTCAGACCGAGCCAACCCATCCACTACCACGAAGGGCACCCTGGTAGACATGTCATGCTCTTACGAGGATCAGCTCAGAGCATGCGCACAGGTTCTAATGAACGGCGTTGAGCAGATGCTCACTAAGTGCGACAACGTGACTCTGGTGGTCGCTAGGGGCAATCATGACGATCACACGAGCCTAGTTATCCAGGTGGTGCTCGAGGTTTACTTTAAGTCTGAGCCAAGAGTAAATGTGCTAAAATCATCTCAATATGTTCATTATGTTAGGTGGAATAAGTGGCTGCTAGGCATACACCACGGCGATAAGATAAAGGCCGCTAAACTTGCCCAGATCATGCCCAGGGACATGCCTAGAGATTGGGGCGAAACTACTCACAGGCAATTCTTGGTGGGCCATTTCCACCACCAGAGTATTCAAGAGTTTGAGGGAGTAACAGTGTCCAAGCACGGTTGTTTGCCCCCACCGGACCGTTGGCACTCAAGCATGGGATATGGTTCAAATCACACGATGGACCTAATCGTTTACAAGGCAGAGGGAGGCAAGCTGATGACTTGCACCTACGAGATCCCTCGAGAGTACGATCAAGCGAATGTGGTGATATAGATGGAAGACCGGCTGACGCGAGTAGAGCTTAAAATAGACAGGCTCAGCGAGACCATGATTTCCCTAGCAAGGGCTGAGGAGCAAATTTCTACAGTGTTTAAGCGTCAGTCAGCCATTGATGACAAGATCACTGCTATAGAGTCAAAGATAGACACTATGGCAATTAATGCAGTCAGCGGCCGGTTCGCTGAGCGTCTTTTCTGGATTGTTGTGGTGGCCGGGATCACGACATGGTTTAACACAATGGGGTAATTATGAAATATCTACTGCTCGTACCTGTTCTATTCTTAGCCAACTGCTCGTCATTGGACATAGTGTCCGATGCGGTTCAGAAGTATTGCGACCTTCCTGCCTCTCAACGCATTGCTAATCGTGAGGCTGTAGCGACCTCTGTGGCTCCTAACCGTATCGAGATCACCTGTGAACAAGAGACTGATCAAGAAGGCGGCTAAGTACGCTCTGAAGGCCTACGACGAGGATATGGACGGAGCTATCAAGATAGAAAACTCCAAGACCTCAACCACGGCATATATCATTGAGCATGCTAGGCATCAATATGTAGTCTTCCGAGGAACACAGCAGGCTAGAGATTGGATCTTTAACCTGACAGCATTCCCCTGGCGCTACAGTGGCCGGTGGGTGCATGGCGGTTTCATGATGGCTCACAGGTCAGTTTGGAAAGAGATCTTATCTAAGCTTGACCCCAAGAAAGAGATTATCTTTGTAGGTCACTCTCTCGGCGGTGCCCTGGCAGAGCTATCAGCTCACTGCTGCCGATTCTTCCCTAACGTGAGGCTGATCACCTTCGGTAAGCCAAACGTCTTCCTGCGGCCCTCAAAGGCCAAGATGAGAGACCTTAAGTCTCAGGTCTCATTCGTTCACGGCTCTGACATGGTGGCTCGAATCCCCTCTATTGGGTTCTGCCCAGACGCAGGCCAAACTATGGTCTACTTCGACAACTGGGGTAAGACTTGGATAAACCCTCCAGAAAAGTACGTCCGAAGAGACAGAGGTATAGGTGATGCGATCAGCGACCACGATATGGCGGGCTATTGCAATCTCACTACTGTTTTCTGCAACAGTTAGCTGCGCCATCACAGAGAACCTCAAGGACGGATACGACCCAGGAGACATCACTAGGGGCGCTGTAAGCGATTTTAAGATGTACTGCGGCAAACCTGTGTCGTATATTAGAAAAGCCGCCAGAACGGCTCTACTGCTGTCTACTGGCATCATTCTCCCTGATCCGTGCATGGTGACCAAATGAGCGATAATGTCGTACAGTTAAACACCACCGACAAGCAGGACGTTTTAGCCGAAAGGATGTACACAGGGCTGCATGAGCTAATTGCAGAACTCCTAGAGGATGGAATGTCTCTCTTCGCTGTAGTCGGTGTCTTAGCCTCTGCTTCTCAAATGCTTTGCCAAGAGATGAACTATTCCTATGATGACGAAGAATAGCCTGCTAATAGACATGCTCAAGCGCCACGAGGGCGAAGTCAAAAAAAATGGCCGTCATGTTGCCTACATGTGCTCGGCGGGTCACTGGACTATCGGAATCGGACGAAACATAGACCCCAACGGCGGCATAGGCCTCAGCGACGAAGAGGTAGACATGCTGCTTGAGGGTGACATCCTCCGGGTCACAAAAGAGCTAAGCGCAGAATACCCCTGGTTCAATAGCCTAGACGATGCGCGAAAAAATGCACTGATAGACATTAGCTTTAATCTTGGGGCTACACGTCTGAGACTGTTTAAGAAGGCACTAGCCGCTATGGAGGTGGCAGACTACAGCCTAGCAGCCGACGAGTTCATGGACTCACGGTGGGCAAAGCAGGTCAGATCTAGGGCTATTGAGTTAACAGAAATGATTCGCAACGGTAAATAAAACTGTTGCGATGAAGTAAACTGATCTATATACTGTCCTCTCCAATAACAAAAGGAGAACGACATGGATTTTAAAGAATTCCCCAAGGCTCAGGCCTTTTCTGACTATCTCTACGGTGAGGGCTTTGATGCCAATCCGTATCCTAAGAACTCTGCTGACTATTTGCAGTACGAGTCTGAAATGAACTCTCTCTACCGCAACGAGCTTAAGACTCGCATGGAGCAACTTAAGGGAGAGCCGTCATGCCTGTAAATATTCACGGTAAGGAATACAAAACTGTAGCAGAGCGCGTCTCAGAGTTTAGAGCAAAGCACCCAGATCTTTCTATTGAGACCGAAATAGTCCGATGGGAAGGTGATGACGTGGTGGTCAAGGCGTCAATCAGCGACAACGGCAAGCTCCTGGCTACTGGCTTAGCTCACGAGGTGCGTGGCTCTACGAATATCAACAAGACGTCGCACGTCGAGAACTGCGAGACTTCAAGTCTTGGAAGGGCGCTTGCGGCGTTTGGATTGGGTGGTACTGAGTACGCGAGTGCGGATGAGGTGGCTAACGCCATATCTCAGCAGAACGAAGCTAAGGCAGGAATATCTCAGAAAGAAGTTTACGAATTACTTATTGAGAACACGGCTACGATGCTAGCCTATGGCGAGTCGGTCATGGCTATCAAGGCGGGCATATCATTGGGCGATCTAAGCTCTGCGTCCGAGGAATGGTTTTCTTTGGATAACGACGTTAAGACTCTGCTATGGAAAGCGCCTAGCAAGGGCGGTCCGTTTAGTACAAAGGAGCGGGAGATTATTCATTCTACCGAATTCCGATTAGCTAACGGGGGTGGAGATGAACCAAAAGCCTAGAGCAGCTACCGCAGGCCTAAGCAA
>Ga0315320_10000452_pt1 | contig 33851 bp, 33 predicted proteins | sample M140m21515metaG_FD_203458 | JGI IMG/M metagenome (GOLD analysis project Ga0315320, IMG submission 203458) | Ammonia-oxidizing marine archaeal communities from Monterey Bay, California, United States - M1 40m 21515 | ecosystem: Environmental > Aquatic > Marine > Coastal | place: USA: California... | reverse complement strand
CAAACCCAACAAAAATTTTTCGACCGGTGAAAAGTATTTGATTTTTGATAATGGTGGAAGACCTTATAAGGTTGTTATTAAAGGAAAAGGATTAGATATTTATACATATGATGATTCAGTTGAAGATATAAATTATGATGATTATCCAATATTAATAAAATCCTATAAAAAATTAAAAAAAATATTTATTCCAAAAGGTATAGATGATAGAGGAAAAGCTTGGTCTGGTGGTAAAGGAAATACAATATTGGCGCATATTTCCGGAAATAGATACTTGTTTATAGGACCGTGGATTTATGAATTTGAAACAAAGAATGAAAAAATTATAGAATATCATTCACAAGTAGGTAATAGTGGTGTGCCATATCCTTTAGCTATAGGTGAAAACAATGTATATTTTTTAATAGCAAAAGGTGAAGAGGGTTATTTATCAAAAAAATATTTTGAAGAATTTCCAAAAGAATACAGTTGGGCAATCGATGGATATTCTCGTTTATGGGGTCAAAATATGTTTGATAAAAAACTTACTAAAAAAACAACAAAAATATCTAAAATTAAAGTTATTAGGAAAAGGTAAAAGAGTTATTACCCCATTTGATACTCATATTTTTCCATTTTGTGCCATCCGATAATATTATATCGCCAATACTTTTAGTATCCAAAATAACAGCATAATCACCCTTTATATTTATTTTTCTTCTCTTTGATGGTCTCATTTTTTGATGTTTCCTATATGTGGCTCCCCAGTATTTGTAATATTCCATAGTATTTTTATATATGTGTCTTATTACCTTTGTTAATTCAATTTTATTATAACTGCTCTATTTGACACCCATTATTAAAGATATTATAAAGGTGTGATTACAAAGAAGTTATCTTTTCAAAAATGTATATGTTCCATACTGATTATTTGAGTGTTTGGTGGTATTGGGATATTCCATCTATTAAATGGGTTGAAAAGTAAGTGTATTAGCTTTTTTCCTGTTATTGAATTTAATGTTGTATTAAATGTTTCAGCATCACCGCAATTATAAAATCTGTTCTGATGAGTTGAATAATTATTTATATTTAAAAAATCGTGTAAATCGTTTGTTAAATATGTTTTTCCATTACCACCAGAACCTATCAAGAATATAGTATGTATTTCATTATTGATCACATTTATTAGTTCCTCTTTCACACTATTATAATATACTTGATTATCTGTATAATTATTAAAACTAGTGTTTGGTTGTTTAAACTCGTATCTCATCATATTAGGCATTATGGTTTTATTTGATGAGTTTTGTTTAAGTATTTTTTTTTTTCATTACTATAAAATTCTACGTATTTTTTATTTTGTTACGATGAATGGTCTCAATAAAAAAATTAAATTTATTTTTTTTTTTGATAAGTTTATTCTACATCCGCTACGGGTTTAAAATCCTTAGGTATATCAACAATAAAACCCAATAAAATTCCTCTATATATTCTTGTATTACCGGCTGATTCAAATCTTTCATTATCTAGTAATATGGCGTTATCATACCCGGTTGATGGGTATCTTTTTTCAAAACATTCAACCGAAATACCATTATCATTACATGTATTAAATAATTCAGAAATTTCTTGATGAAAAACATCATAACAATCATACCAAACAACAAGTCTTCCATCATTAGTTTGTGCTACTCTTGGTTTTTTATCTGTAATTTGAATAACTCCAGGGTTTCTACAGGACCAATAGGATAGTAAATCATCTAGACTTCTATGCCTTTTTAATTTATCCCACTGATCTTTACTTCCCTTAAAATTCATTTTAATAAGATTTCGTAGATCGGTTATTACTTTCCTTTTTTCAAATCTACTACCTATTCCTATTGATTCATAAGCCTCTATAGCAGTATCATAATTACTATTCATCTCTATACTATTAATGTAATATTTGTAATATTTTTGTTTCAATTTAAGTGTGCCGGGTCTATTTGACACCCAGTATTAAAGATATTATAAAGGTGTGATTACAAAGAAGTATAGTTCTCTTTTTTGAGTTGAGTTGGGAGTGGATTAGAAATAAAAAAAATTATAATATTATGATTGTTTTATAATATTATTAGAGATCTACAAATAATATCCTTTTACATGTTTTTTTGCATAACACTTTGATGAATAATGACCTGTTCTACCACATTTATAGCATTTAGATGATTTTTTGTTTTTTTGTATTGGTCTCCAATCACCATCTTGATTACTAAAAGTTCCGTCTATGTGTCCTACATAGTTTGTAGATTCTTCATACCATTCTTCACCATCCCAATACAAATGTTCACCATCTACTTCGTAGACACCCTCATCCAAGTCTTCATCCGAACTAAATGACACATCATTTTTCATTTGTTTTCTTGTTTTACAATGAACATTTTCATGAAATTCTGCTCCCTTTTTTGTATCAAAACTCTTATTACAATATGAACAAGCCCACGATTGTTCTTCTACCTCGTCATCGCTATCATCGTCCCATTCAACTTCATCTGCACTTTCATAGTCGTATGATGCGTTTAAGTAATAAAGATTTTGGGCTCTATATTTTTTATTTATTGGTTTCATTCGTGTTGGACATTGTTTTATATAATGACCATTTTTACCACAATTTAAACATTTATTATTTGCATGATTTACTTCTCTTTCTAATACTTTTATTGATTCGCTAGGTAATTCCATTTGTGAATACGACCCACCCCTTACATTTTTAATACCATATTTATTCATATATATTTTAGTCCATTTATCTTCGTCATATGCATCACAGTTATTTAATTCTTTCTCAATCAATAATGGTTTGTGTTTTTTTGTCCAAGCTGCTCCCCTACCTTTCATATGTTGTGCTAATCTTATTGTTACATCTAGTTTTGTTGTTCCAACATAATACTTTCCATTTTTACATTTTAATATATAAAGATTCATATGTTACCCTTATAGTATTTGTTTGTATTTAATATATTTTTCTTATTTTTATGTTCAATTTTGTTTGTTATAAAGATATTATAAAGGTGTAGATACAAAGAAATATAGTTCTCTTTTTTGAGTAGAGTTGAGAGTAAATTATATATTGATATATTCATAATATCATAAAATAATTATAATATTATGGGATAGGATCAAATGACTATTAAATGATAGTGCGCAATCTAACCGTTATATACCCCTTTATATACCCCATATACTGCGGCACAATACCCCCTTTGATTTCAACAGGTGTAAATCAAGGGGTGGAGTTAGAAGAGTAATAAATTGAAATATTTGATAGTATACAACACTACATAAATTATATAAATATGTCAAGACACGGTAAGAGATGGACTACTGAAGAAAATGATAAAATGTTCAAAATGATTGCGAAAAATATAGAAATTAAAGAAATATCTGAAATTATAGGGAGGAGTAGTAGTAGTATTTCATCTAGACTAAACAAACAGATTTATGTTTGGTTTGAAATTGAAAATAAGAGTATTGATTGGATTATATCACAAACACCATTTGATTCTATACAATATATTCAAGATATAATAAATAATGAAAAATTCAAAATAAAGAATGAACAAATATGGAAAGAACAAAGAAAAGAAAAAAACAATGAAAAGAAAAAAAAAATTAATAAAAAGAGCGACATTGAAGAAATTAAAAAAGATATAAGTGATATAAAGTTAATGTTACGAGGTATTATGTCAATATTAGAAGAAATTATTGTAGAATAATGATAGTGCGCAATCTAGCCGTTACACTCCTCCCCCTCCACTCCGTTCCGGGGCCCCAAGCTCTTATCTACCCTTTATCTACCCCCCTATATGACCTCGCAAACTAGGCACAAACTCGCAAATTAGGCGCAAATACACCCCCTATATACACCCAAGATATACCCGCCTTTACCGCCTTATATCACCCCCTATATACACCCAAGATATACCCGCCTTATATCACCCATTATATACACCCAAGATATACGCCAGCCTTTACACCATATTAATAAGATTTTAAATTTTTATATACCCATATCTGAAATATTGCTAACATTAAATACCCAAGACCGATTATTGTTTCGAAATCCATTTTTTTATTTTTTAATTATTATAAATTATATATATCAATTTCACGAAAGAAAATTGATTTGAAAATATATAGTTAGGGATATATTATTCAAAATACACAATTTAACTATCATGAAGATCTCAAGAAACTTTCTCTTTTACACACTATGTGCCCTTCTATTTGCGACCAAGTTTGCATACGGCCTCGACGATGATGATGATGATGATGTAATTGTTGATATAATGATTGGTGTTGGTCTTGCATTGTGTCAAGAAAGCGCTGCCTGCTCCGGTATCATGACTATCATTTCTATTATAATTCTTACTACAGGACTCATTGTTTGGATCTGTGAGGGATGTAAATGCGATTGTGAAAAACCCTCCGGCAGAGATATTAAAAGAGGTCTACGGATCGGCGGTGCATATGGTGCCACTAGATGGTTACGATCTTAAATTACTATTACAAAACACTTTTCACTTTTATATTTTTAGAGATTACTACTTCTTTGTTTTATATTTTTGTCAAGAAACCCTTGATTTTTTCTATTAATTGTCTTTTGCCCTTGATGCCGACATCTTTGTTATTCCTGCCGCATTCATATCGCTCCGTTCCTCAGGTGTCATAAGTCCGTATCCAGATGATTCCACTTCCAGGCGCCTCTCTTGATTTATCCGATCCTCGGCGGCCCATCTCTCTTCCCTCCTCTGTTGCAGACGCCGACCGACCCTGTCTGCCTCTATTCGATTAGCACAGTCGTTGACTAATATAAATGGTGATGCTATTACAAATAAAGCTATACTAAGCAACGAGACAAAACCAAAACTATAAATTATAACTTCTTCAACGACTCCACCCTTTTGATTTTTTTTTGTTCTTCTTTTGTTGGATTTTCTCCTCTTTTTACTTTTTCTTCTTTTCTTTTTTCTAAAACCACCATCAAGTTTAAAATTTGGGTGCCTCTCTTTTTTTACTACTTTCTTATATTGTCTCATTATTTTATCATACATATTTTGAGTTATATTCATACATTGTAGGTTATTTGTCATTTGTTTCGCTTCTTTAGCTGGTAAGACTTCGCCTATATATTTGTTGATGAATTTTTTTAGATCATCCGGCTTAGCTATTGTTACACTCATTACACTCATTTATAGTATATATAAATATATTAATCTACAAAACACTTTTCACTTTTATATTTTTAGAGATTCATACTTCTTTGTCTTACAATTTTTATCAGATTTTTTAAAGAAAAAAAAAAGTTCTCAATATGGGGATTGAACCCATGACCTTCGGCTCATAAGACCGATGCTCTACCACCTGAGCTAACTGAGATGTTCTGATAGGTGGGAATCGAACCCAACACGCCACTATACCCACCCAATGTTCCACATACTTCCAGAAAAGGCGTCCCAATTCCTTTCATAGTTTTCCATTGAACAGTTGAGTGACACCGGAGCTTAAGTCCAGCGCCTTTACCTTTCGGCCACTATCAGTGTTTCCGTGCTCCCCATATATCAATACATACCAATCCCTTCATATACCTAGCCCTTGGCCCATAGTTGTTAATATATTCCGTGCTCCCCTTCTCCTTTTCACCTGAGACGGGTTATAGACCATTAATCAATTTCCTTTCAATTTTTTGACACTTACCCCCGTATACGGGTGTATCATCTTGATACACTGTGCAATCTAGCTTTATACACTGTGCAATCTAGCTTATAGGGTGCAATCCAGTCATTTATGGGATCCTCTATATAACCCAAATGTATACTATGTAAAGTAGTATAGGGGGACCTAGCAAACTAGGCACAAACTCGCAAACTAGCCACAATAAAAAAAGGTTGGCTTTCGCCATTTTTATTTCTTTTTATATTTTTTGAATTTTTATTTCTTTTTATATTTTTACTCTTCACCCTCAACAACCTCTTCCGCATCATTGATGTAACCCCAGTAATCACCATCCTCTGTGTAGAGCTTGTCTTCATCGTCGCGATGATATGTGACACCATCGTGTTCAAATGGGTTGAACTCCTGTGCATCATCTTCCTCCTCATCAGAATCTTCGAATTCACCCAACTCTTCTCCCTCACCACATTCCAGAGCGGCTAACTGAGCCTTCAACAGTTCAGCCTTTTCCTTCTTCTCAGCATCAGCCTTACGTTTCTTCTCAGCCCGCATCTTCTTCACAGCTTCCTCTTTTTTACGCTTCTTTTCTGCTGCGGCTTCTGCTGCGGCTTCTGCTGCGGCTTCTGCTGCGACTTCTGCTGCGACTTCTGCTGAATTTTCCTTTGACTCTTCATCATGAGTTTGAGCTGCTGCCAACTTCTTCTCATACTCGGCTTTCATTGCAGCCATCTGAGCTTGCATTTCTGCTAGTTGATCAGCCGCCGCATCTTTCTTCTTACGCTTCGTTGACTTTCCAAACTCTTTTCCTTCATCTTCCCCCATACGCCCTTCGCAATACAACTCTGCGAACTTTGCATGTGCTTCATCCGTCCAATTCGTCGGATTCACCTTCGTCACCTTCTTACTCTCTTGATACACGCACACACGCAACTTTGCTCCGTTCACTCCATTGTGTGATTCATCCTTCTTTGGTGACTTTTTCTTTCCCTCCAATGGCAAGAAACGAATTGTCGTCCTTTCACCCTCTGATGACGTATCAGATACCGCACGACCACGACCACGACCACGGCTCGGTAGCTCCCACTCACTATCTGGTAGTTCTTTCACACCCTTTGAACTTAAGAATTCCTCCCCATCCGAACGACTCATTTTCATTTTTTTCAGGTATTGCATATACGTCACCGGACGACGACCATCCGTCGTTGTCCAATTTTCCTTTCCTATTCGCTCACTCCACAGCCCTAGCTTTGGCATTCCATCCTCTACGAAACTGTTCACACAACGCCTGCAAAAATTTTCCCCTCCACACACCTTGCTCATGCATTGAGTATACAAACCATTGTTCTTTACTACACCACCACATCCTCCTTCCAATGTCCTACGCCCATATGCCGGCAACTCTAGCGAACTCAACGCCCAACTACGCGCAAAAACTTCCCTGTTCACTCCTTCCGGCAGCAAAATTAATACTTCCTTTAGCAACTTTCCTGGCATACTTTATTTGTTCTCTTTTTATTTACTTTATTTTGTTCTCTTTTTCTTTACTTACCTTTCTACTATTCCCTTTCAATTTTTTGTGCTCGTTTTTTTTTCGAACAAAGTTCAAAAAAAAAAGGTATTTCTTAGAAACCAAGAAAATATATTTATTAAAAGTATTTTAGAGATATTTTATTAATATAGTTTATAATGGCTTTTACAGCAAATAGTGTATCTGGATTTACTGTAACAACTTTAGGAGGATCTGTAAGTATAACTGGTCTTGGTGCTACTGGTTTTGCAGGTGGAGCAGCAGCAGCTAGCTATACATTTACTTCATCTATTGGAACATTCTCAAATGTAAATGTTACAAATGGAACTGCTGATTTTCAAGCAAATACAAGCTCTGGTAGTTATGGAACTGGACTAACGGCTACATATACTGTAACAGATAATCAAGGATCAGCTGCAACATCTGCTTCGGGAACAATTACGATAGCAATTACAGCTTCGGGTAGTTATACAAATGTGGCTGCCGTTTCTGCCACAGCTAAAACAGGAACAAATGTAACAATTACTAGCGGAACACCAACACGAGCGAACTTAGTTTCTTTAGACGCTAATGTTGGCACAATAACCGTAAATACAGGAAGTGCTCTTGATTTAACAGGAACTGCTGCCGAATTAACAAGTATTGTAGGATCAGTAACATTTAGTGATAAAATTAATGGAACTGTAAATGATACTTCTGGCTTAGACTATTCAACTTTGAACACACTTTTAGGTCTAAGTGAAGTGCGTGCTTTAACAGTATCGGCCTTTACTGATTATACAGAAACCGCTTCAAATGCAAACTCATTAGTAGCCCTTTCAGTAGCTTCAGTTACAGCAAATAAAATTTTATTTAATGCAAATAGTCAAATCACTACAAGCGATGCTAACTTTACAAATACTATTATTGATTCTATCTTCACAGATACTGGTGGTAAATTTACAGAAGTTGTTATTAATCATTCAACAACCTTATCTGGGGCACTTACGATTCCTGCATCACATACATTAACAATTAATGCATCTAAGACAGTTACATTGAGCGCAGTATTAACAAATTCGGGGACATTGACCAATGGCGGAACTATTGTATTTAATGCATCCAGCGGACTTACTGCAGCAGGTTCAACTACTTTAGGAGGAACAGTAACTATAAGCGGGGCTTCTACACTTACCGCAACTGGAGCATTAGCTATTACAAATGCATTTAATGTTGGTGCTAACACGTTAACATTGGCCGGAGGTGGTGCACTGAGTGGTGGTGCTATTACACTTAATAGTGGAAGTTCTGTTGTTAAAAAAACTGGATCTGGATCAATAGCAAATGCTCTCACATTAAGTAGTGCGAGTGCAGAGTTAGATTTCGATAATAGCACAACAGTTAGTGGTAATATTACAATGTCTGCAAATGCAACATTTGATATTGGTTCAAATACACTTACATATACTGGTAATGCGATCAATGTTGGTGCAAATACTTTAACAATTGATGGAGGTGGAACGATTACAAATTCCAATAATATTAATTTAAATGCAACAGCTTCTCTTATAGAATTAGTTGGGGCAACTATATCTAAAGTCAATCAGTCTGCTGATGCAGCCAGTGGAAAAGGCATTAGTGTGGCAACTTCGGGTTCTACAATTACAACATTTACTTCAGGTGGTCAGTCCCGAATTGCTTTAGGTGCAAACTTGGCAATCACAACTGCATTTAATTTAGGTGCAAGAAAAATGATCCTAAGTGGAAATAGTAGTTTAACTGGTGGTAAAATTACTATGGACAGTGCAAATTCACTTATTCAAGTAACATCTGCGTGCACAATTGCGAATGATATAGCATTTTCTGCAAATTCAGCAAGTGGTAAAGGTCTTGATATTGATAATAGTTGCACAATTTCTGGAGATTTATCTACATCTTCAAATGTAATTATTGATCTTGCTAGTGGAGCAACATTGGCATATTCTGGAGCTGCCTTTGCAATTGCTGCCAACACATTAAATTTACTTGGAACAGGAACATTAAATAACTCAGCCAATGCCATTACATTTTCAACGGGAACATTGGATATAGATGGTTCACTAACAATTAGTGGTGATATTACTATTAGTGGAAGTGCAACGTTTGATATTGCTGCAAGTAAAACATTAACATATAGTGGTGGTGAAATCGATGTTGGAGCAAATACTTTATCTATTGATGGAACTGGGACTATTACAAATTCTAATAATATTAATTTAAATGCGACAGCTTCTCTTATTGAATTAGTTGGTTCAACTATATCTAAAATAAATCAAAGTGCTGATGCTGCATCTTCAAAAGGTATTACTGTTGCTACAACATCTTCTACTATTACAACATTTACATCTGCGGGTCAATCTCGTATAGATTTAGGTGCAAACTTGACAATTACAGATGCTTTTAATTTGACTGGTGAAACAATGATTCTCAGTGGGACTAGCACATTAGACGGTGGTGCGATTACATTAAACAATGTAAATTCTCTGATTCAAGTAACTGCTGCATGCACAATTGACAATAACTTGGCATTTACTGCAAATTCGGCTACAGGAAAAGGATTAGATATAACCAACAGTTGCACTATTTCAGGTGATTTATCAACAAGTGCCAACGTAATAATCGAGATTGATGCTAGTCAAACATTAACATATTCTGGTGCGGCTTTTGCAATTGCTGCAAATACATTAAATTTACTTGGAACGGGAACATTAAATAACTCAGCCAATGCCATTACATTTTCAACAGGAACATTGGATGTTGATAATAATATAGAAATCGATGGTGATATAACAATAAGTGGAAATGCAACAATAGACATAGCAACTGGTAAAACACTTGATTATGACGGGGCTTCTTTAGCGATCGGCACAAATACATTAACTTTCACAGGTGGCACGGGTGGATCAGATGAAGGAATATTCGAAAATGCAAATGCTTTAACTGTTTCTACTGGACAAATTACAGTTACAAATAATGTAAATGTAACAGGTGATATTACAATGAGTGGAAATGCTACAATTAGTATTGCAAATGGAAAAACTCTAGATTATGATGGCGCTTCGCTGGCAATTGGTGCGAATACATTAGCATTAACAGGTGGCACAGGTGCATCAGACGAAGGAATATTAGACAATGCAAATGCATTAACAATATCAACCGGAACTTTAGATGTAGATAATAACATAGAGATAGATGGTAATATTACTATTTCAGATGATGCAACATTTGATATAGCCAGTGGTAAAACTCTTGATTACGATGGCGATCAAATTGATATTGGTGACAACGCACTATCTATCATAGGTGGTGGAACTATAACAAATGCAAATAATATTACATTGAGTCATGCTAATTCACTTTTAAATATTAAAACAAATGCTAGCGCCACTATTGCCAAAGTATCTACCAGTGCGAACGTTACAGGAACGAGTAAAGGTGTAGATATAGATGTAAATGCAACTATTACAACACTAACAGTATCACACACTTGTCCAGTATTAATTAAAACAGGAGTTACCCTTAGTGGTTCTGTGAGTATTAAAGCAGGAAAGGTTAACTTAACAGAAACGGGAACATTGGCCGCTGATTTAGAATTTACGGGTGATACTTCGGCAACAAACTGCACATTAGATGTAGACGTTGATGTAACTATGTCTGGTGATCTTTCAGTAGTAGGAACGGGCACTGTATGTATTTTAGATGTTGCTAATGGAAAAACTTTAACATATTCAGGTGCGGCTTTTGCTCTTTCAACATATACTTTACGTCTTACAGGTGGAACAGGTGCAAATGATGAAGGAACATTGACAAACACAAACGCTTTAACATTTACAACAGGAATATTAGATGTAGATAACAACTTTGAAGTAGATGGTCCTATTACAATATCAGATGATGCAATTATTGATGTAGTAACTAACAAAACGTTAGATTATGATGGAGCTTCAATTGCGATAGGAACAAATACATTGACTGTTTATGGGGCAGGAACTATTGATAATGCGAATGCATTTACAATTACGGGAGGAGATGCTTCCGCGGCAACACCTACCGGTGGTGAAATAAATATGAAATCTGCGGCTGCTGGGGCAGATGGTAGTGGAACAGCAGAAATTGGAGCAATAACTATAAGTGGAACTGCTACGATCGCAAATCAAATAAATAGAATAACAACCAAAACTACAAATGGAACAATTGGTAATATTACAGCAACGGCTTCTGATACTGCTGCAAATTGCAATACTTTAGTAACAGATAATAGTGATGTCCTTACATTAACTATTAGCGACGCAGGATCAACTTCAATTGCTGCGACTGTATTATCTAGTATTGGAAATAAAACATCATTAACACCAACAGTAACAAATGCTATAGTAATTACTGGAACAACAGCACAGATTAACGCGGCTTTAATTACAGCTGCAACAAAGGTAACAGCAACAACAGCAACTATTTCAGATTCAACGCATAGCACGACAACTATTACAGGATCACAATATACTACATCACAAACTCGTGGTGCTGCGGCAAACAATACGGGATCAACAATAACTACATCAGGTTTAGGAATTAGTAATGAAGCTACAAGGCACCAAGCAATTGATAGAATATTTGCGGCTAAATCTACAATGACTAGTTTTAGGACAACAACTAGCGATATGAATTTAGATAGTAATGTAAAACAAACAAATGTTGATGTATATAAGGGCTCTGGTCAAACAATTAATTTAAATACTGCAGCATCTAACGTATCAATATATGCTAATTTATCAACCCAAAATGATAGTGTAAAGTTTTCAGTTGGAACTGGTCCAAACAAGACAACATATACAATTACAAAAACATCAAATACTGGAACTACTGGAAGTAATGCCACTTATACATGTAATGGTGGTAATGCAAATACAACACATAATTCGGGTGGAACAAAAATCATTGGTAACAGTCCTCAATTTACCCTTGTATTCGGTGGTGTAGCTGTAAATGCGGGAGCGGGGACGGTAGAGGTCACATCAGGTGGTGATCCTTACATTTGCCCTTGTTACGGACCAACATATAAATTACCTGATAAAAATGCATTTTACAGATTATATGAAAATAATGATATTATAATTAACGGGGAAGTGAAGGAAATTAGCGAATCAAAAAAAGAGGAACTAATAAAATACAATAAAGAAAAGGGTTTTAATTATTTGGACACGATAATAAAAGATATTTATTTATTTAGATCTATTTATGTTTGTGTAGGAAAACACAAACTAGCTTTTAACTTGGAAAAAATTAACTGGGTTACAACTGGTAATAGTAAAAAGTTTTTTAAGGTTTCAAAACCAGTGGGGGTTGAATTAGAGTCAGAGTGGTTTGTTGGTGGTGAAGATGGAGCTGCTCATATGAAAATTAGTTGGATGTATGATAATGAACCAATGCATATAAATTTATACTTTTTCAATGATCCCCAAAAGGAGAATGGTATTTCTTTGAAAGGAATGACTACAATAGATTCTTTGGGGTTATTTATTAGAAACTATAACCCGGAAACTATGAAGATTCCAAACTTGACTCATATGAAGTCTGTTGAAGATCAATATGAAAATGCGGTTATTAAGTTTACAAATAAACCGATTAAATCAAAGGGAGAAGTATGGATGAAATATTAAAAAATTGAATATAAATTTTGATTATATAAATTTATTATATAATCAACAAATCAATGGACAACCAAGGGTGTATAAATCTTGAAAACAATCAAACAGGTAGCGATGCATTAACAATAATTCTAACACTATTACTAGTATTAGTAGCTATTATTAGTGCAGAATGTAAAATAAATTAACAAATGCAACATTTTGATCTTCTTTGTTTATTTAAAGAATGTAAATCAAGATATTGAATATTTTTCATTTGTTTTTTATATGTTTGACGTAAATTTGATAATCTTCTTTGATTTATAGGTTTGGTATTATGTTGTTTTTGGTTTAATATATTTTCCAATTGTTTTTCTTCTTCTCGTTCTTTATAATGAGCAAATGGATTTAATATATTTCTTATAAATTCATTAGATTCTGCCGGACTGACTGGTGTTTGATAACAACAATTACTACAAATTCTCTGATCTTTTTGTCTAGCAATATCTATTTCTTGTTGAAACATTTCATCAATAATGGTAAATGCTGACTTAAGCATTAAAATACGCTTAATAATTTTTCGTTTAGCTTCATAAGCTTTTGATATATTATTATCAAATTCTGTGCAATCAAACTCAGAATTATTTTTACAATTTTTATTAAATTTTAAATAAGATATTTTATTAGATATATCACGTAATCTAGTAATATAATCTTTTCGACAATTTGCTATTTTTTTAATAATAGAAAAAATATTTGTATTGTAAATAAGAGGGTAAGAATATCTAATTTTTCTGGGGATAACAAATGTATTTGTTTCTTTAATTTCACCTATTTTATTCTCAATAGTTGTAATTTTTTTCTCTATTTTTTTTTTCAAGGAGAGAGAAGGTTTTTTCCTGTTTCGCAGACTCCTAGATTTTTTACAATTTGTTTCGGAACCAGCAAATAAATAAAAAGTTCCGGAAGAGAATTCACAAATAGATTGTAATTTATCATATTGATGTGATGTAATTTTATGTGCTTCTGATTGTGCATCAAGTTTCAAATAATTTACAACAGCTAATAAAAATCCTATGAACGCGTTTAATGATGATAAAAAAACACTAGCCCAAGTCGAAGATTCTAATCCTATTGAGGCTACCGAAGCAGACGCTGTTAAAAATATTGAAGGAAGCATTAACCTATCTAATCTTCTACTAGAATAATGCATAGCTTCCATATAAATAAGTTTTTGACCCTTTACATATGTGGATAAAATATCCATAGCAGAGGAATAATATTCATTTTGTTCAAAATAAAGATCATTAATTTTATCATTTACTTGTTTGTAGGTAACTTTATTATATCTACCTAAATAATATCCACATTCAAATAAATCATCAGTATTCGCATCTAAATCTTTTACATTTATAACTACATTTTCGTTTGTTCTAACAAATTGTTCAAAAGAACTATTATTTTCATCACGAGAAGAAGAGGTAGTTACATTATTATTGGATAAATCAGATATATTATTGGATAAATCAGATATATTATTGGATAAATCAGAAATATTATTATTGGATAAATCAGATATATTATTGGATAAATCAGATATATTATTGGATAAATCGCTAACTATTAATTCTACATTAGTAGACATAATAATTATATATAACAAAAAAAATTATTCATTTACAACGTCATCAATATTAACAATATCAGAAATATTGTGTTGAATATCTTTATTATCATTATAATCAATAGACATAGTTGATTTTACTAATTGTTGATATTCTAAATAAAGAGAATCATCTTCACAATAGTGTGGATGTTTATCGGTCCAATCTTTAATTTTCAATACCTGTTTTCTTTGAATTTCATTAATAGATTTATTCATTTTATTATTTTCATCGTCTTTCTCCCAAGTATTTTCATCTTTAACATAAAATTGTAATCTATTTAAATCACTACAATGAAATGGACGATCTTGAGGGGGTAAATCTTTTAAATGTTTTACCATAATGTTACTTAATCCTTTGACATAACCATTTTCTTTAGTATATTGAAGATCTTCTAGTGATACTTCCATTTCTTTTAAAAAATCTTCTAAATTCATAGCATCTTTACATTTTTCATTTAATACTAAGTTAATAGAAATTTTATTATTATTATTGTTACCTATTCTAGGAATAATTTCACTATTTTGATCAATAGTTTTCTTAAGAAGTTCTTGTGTTTCGTGAAATGCTTTCCACAATTCTTCATTCTGTTTGTCTTTTTCAGCCATTTTTGAGATCAAAAGTTCAATGTTTGATTTTTCTGCCCGTTTTTCATTTTTTTGGACCAAAATTATATTCCCATTTTTGTTGGTTTTTTCCCCAAAATCGCATTTTTTTTCCCATTTTTTTTTTGAAATTTTTTTTTCGTTATGGTCACAAAATTTACATTTCTTCCTATGTCGCCAGAGCGTTGTCCTACTTTTCAATAATAGACCACACATTTCACACTCGAAAGATGGTGCGGTGCTTTGTTGTGCATTTATGATAATTCTTGTTTCATTTTCATTTTTTCGATGTTTCAGTGTGCGTTTATGTCTTGCAAAACTTGCTTTATGAGACGTAGAATAGTCACAAAGTTCACAAGTCCATATTTTTAGTTTTGTGTTTGTGCGTTTTTGTGCTAAATTGTGTTTCATTTGTTTCATTTTATATAAGAAAATATTTTAATTTTTAAGTTATTTTTTTGCTTATTTTTTTATAATTGATATTTTATTCCCAAACGAAATATGTGTTTAAATTAAAAAACAAAAATAATATACAGTAACAATCATGGTAACAAAAATTTTGTGCATTCAGAATATTAAGATTTAACAATTAATAAGGTAAGAACACTTTTTTCCCAAAGTGTGAATTTCATCTCAGTCACAAAAATTTTGTGCACCTAAAAAAATGGCCATTTGGGACGTTAAACAGTCACAAAAAAATATTGTAAAAGTGTGTTTTTACATGTCAGTGACATCTTTTTTGTGCACTCATTTTTTTTCGACTTTGTTAGCATAATACATAACAAAATTAATTATAAATTTTAATTTTATTTTTTCAGTAAGGAAATTAAAAAATTTTTGATTTTATTATGTTATACCATCTTATAAAATTAATTAAAATAATATATTGTTATGATAAATAATGAAAAAGTAACAAAAATTTTGTAATTCCCAAAAAAACCTTTTTGGGAAATTTTAAGTATGTATTTTTGTATATTTTTTAAAAAAACGGATTTTACTCTTTTGACCTACTTATTTTGTGATTTTGTGCACATTGAAAAATGTCAGTAACAATAAAATAAATCTATTAATAATTTTATTAGCATATTACATAACAAATAATTAAATAACAGAAAACTAGCTAGGTAATTAAAAAAACAAAAAAACAGTTTCAAACACCAAACGTGTTATGGTAACAAAACGAAAGAAAACCCAGTGCACAAAATTAGTTGTGACTGGCCTTACTGAGCACTTTTGACATTTTTTAATTTATTACTCTCAAAGGTTTAAAATCGAAAAAAAATGAGTGCACAAAAAAGATGTCACTGACATGTAAAAACACACTTTTACAATATTTTTTTGTGACTGATTAACGTCTAAAATGGTCATTTTTTTAGGTGCACAAAATTTGTTGTGACGAGGCCTTACTGAGCCACTTTTTCATTTTTTTTTCCGACACTCTCAAAGGTAATAAATGTTAAAAAAAGAGGGTGCACAAAATTTTTTTGTGACGATGGCTTACTGAACCAAAATGTAAATTGCGCAACATGTTATGCTATTATGGTAATAATAACTAATTTGCCATGTATAAAATCAATTATCTGACCAAAATTTGAATTAATGGACCAAAATTTGAATTAATGGACCAAAATATTTTTCAAAAAAATAATACAATTAAACAAGAAAAAAAAAATACTTTTGTAATTATATGGATCCAGATTTATTGATAATTCTGAAGAAGACAAATATAATAATTGAAGATGAAAAAATAATAAATGGAATGATAATACCGAGAGAAATATTATTAAAACGTGAAAAATATTTAGAATTAGAAGAAGAAATAAATAAAATTAAGAAGAAATTTAGTTCATCAAGGTTAACAGCTTTACAAAAAACGGCAAAAACAAATCAAAAATGGCCATTATTAAATTTAGTAAGACAATTATTGAAAGTATCAAATATAAAAATGGTTCCAAAAAGAAAGAGCAATGGGTATGATGAAACAGGTAAAAAATTATTTAAAAGATTTTTCATTTTAGAAAAAATGAAAAAAATCGAAAAAAATATAATTTGTTCAGATGAAAAAATTAAAGGATAATATAATTATATAATGGAAAACAATAAAATGTTAGTTTTAGGAGGAGGTGCAGTAGCATGTGTTGCATTAGGATATTTAGGTATTAAATTTATGGGTGAAGAAAATGAAGATATAGAAAATGAGAAAAAAGAGGAAAATAAAGTAGATTTAAAAGAAGAGATAAAAGAAGAAATTAAAAATATAAAAAAAAATGTAGAAAGTGGTTGGGGACAATTTTGGAAGGGAGCATACGAAGAAACAATAATTGAAACAAAAAATGATAAACAAACTAGTGAATCTAGTGAATCTAATTAATACATTTAAAGATATTAAAATATATTAATTTACATGCCATTTTGGGGAAAAAAAGATACATCAGTGACGTTTTGTGAAAAATCATATAATGAAAATATGTTTATTGCAGAATTTTACAATACAATAAGTGGATCGTTCTATATATTTGTAGCTCTTCCATTTTTAAATACAAAAATAAATGACATAGCAATATGTAGTATATTTTTGGGATTTGGAACAATGTTATTACATATGACACAAAGGATGTATGGACAATTGTGTGATGAGTTATCGATGTTATGTTTATGTTATTTAATATTAAACAAAATAAACAGTGAAAAATATCCGAAAAATATATTATTATTTGTAATATTTATATATTTAAAAAACTATGAGAATTTCATATACTTTGTATGTATGTTTACATTGAAAATAATTTGCATAGTATATGAGTGTAGAAACATAAAAAGCAAAAAAAATAAATGCAAGAGAAATATTTTTATATCAAGTATGGGAATAGGAACTTTTTTGTGGATACTAGACCAACATTATTGTGAATATATAGTTATGTATCAATTACATGCATTTTGGCATATTTTTACAAGCATGGGTTTATTAAGTGGACTTAGTTTATTAAAGGATTAATAAATTTTTCAATAGTATCAATATCAAAATTTGGTAAATCAGGATGACTTTCCCATATATATGTGCAAAAACTCCATATTAATTCAGCATCATTTGGATAATAACTTTCGAAATGTTGTAAAACTTTATTGTATATATTTTTTGGAAGAAAATGTAAACTATCCCTAGGTAAAACATATATTAGCTGAACATATGGAGAAACTGGATTTGGAGGATGTTCAACAATCATTGTAGTATTAAAATTAGGAATATATTTTTGTAAATCCACTAATAATGGTGGATAATGATAGTTATATTTCCATTTCCAGTTTTTACATCCAATAGTGTAATATTTAAATGTCCATTCTAATCCTTCCAAATAATTTATACATATTTTTTTAATATTATCTTGTGTAGGTTCTAAGTTAAATAAAGTTTTATAATATCTCCTTTCCCAATTTTTTTCATAAGGATTAATATAATGTTCAATTGTTCTATTGAAAATAGGAGTATGTAAATATTTTTTATATATATTTTCATAATTGTCTGTTGGAATAGTTCTTCTTTCTCTTTTATCTCTAATTTTATATTCTTTTTTAATATATTGATGTTCATTGGTAGCTAGTTTACTAATAAAAAGTTTAAAATTCTTCCATATAATTTCATCTTTATTGATTAATGATTTGTTATTTTTACCAAATAATTCAATATATGTATTATATATATTTTCAAACCCTTGAGTTCTAATATTTAATGACGGGAAATGAGGTAAAAAATCATTACCTAATAAAAAACAAAAAAATATATAGTCTTGTAAAATATAAGGTTTATCAACAGAAGTATCAACCAAATTATTTGTAATATATTTTGATAAAGTAGGAATATCTAAAATATAAGATTCATTTGGATCTAAATTTTTATCAATATTTTTTATAAATTCAGGTGTTTCTCTGAATAAATATATTTTTTTACATATATGTAAATGATTGATAGCTAACATAATTAAATCCGCATCTAACCCATAAACAACAGTAGATCTTGAAAAATGAAAAAATTTATTATTTTTAATATAATCAAATAACTTATGTTCACCTTCACCAGGTTCTGAAGGACCAGAAATAATTAATTTATTTAAATTATATTTTGATTCTTTATTTTTGAAAAATTTATTTATATTTTTATCAAGTTTTTCCATAAATTTTGTTCCAGGAGTAATACAAGTTTTATCCCATATATTATTTGTTATATTTTTTATTTGAGATACAATTTTTTTTTCAAAATTTGTTTTATATCTTCGACTACGTTGTTGATCCATTTTTGCAACAGGTGCAACTCCATCAAAGGCAATAAAAACACTATCATCTGGTTTAATAATATTGATATATGTTTCTATTTGTTTACATATAAGTTCAATTAATTTATTTTCAAATTTAGTTTTTGTTAATAAACTATGTGTTTCTAACATGATTCTATAAGAATCATATATTATTGAATTACTGTCTAGATACAAATTATTTATAGTATGATCTTGTAAAAAAATAGAATATTTTTTTATAATGTCGGGATGGTTTTTGACAATATATGAAAAGTAGCTAGGAATTCCCATTTTTATTTAAATAAAATAATGATTTTTATTTAAATGATTTAATAAAATCATAAAAAATATAGTGATTTAGGAATTATTGGTATAAAAATAAGATTTTTTCGTGATTAAAAAATAAAAACATTAATATATATGAAGGAAAAAAATATTAAACTAACAAAAAATGTTAAAATTGTTAAAAATACAGAGAAGAAAGAAATAAAGAAGAGAATAGATTTTTACACAAATATTATAACAAAAACATCAATATATGTTCAAAGACATAAGAATTATGATGTTATAGGATCAAAGGAGTTAAATTTGTGTATTAATCAATTAGAAAGGTTATTAGAGAATGTATTAAAAGTATTAAAAATGTTAGAAACTAGAAAAAAATACAATGAATTATATAATTTATTAGATGAAATAAGGGATGAATTATTAACAGTAATAAAGTCATTTGGAACTTGTAGTATAAAAGATTTATTAAAATTATATTGGGGTATATCTTATGTTGAAGACATAAAAAACAAAAATAAACTAGAAGTGATAGAAAAATATATATATCCAATAGGATTTAAACAAATGAATTGGAGAGAAGATAGAAAAAAAGGAAAAAGTAAATTACCAATAGCAAAAAATCGAATTGTGGAAGATTTTATGATAACAGATAGAGCAACAACGTTAGACTGTTATGATTTAGCTAGGACAAGCACAAATTTTCAAACAAAAGTATATGGTATTAAAATAGCATTTCAAAATAACATAACAAAAAAAACATTGATAATAAGTGGAATGGTAGAATCAATAATAACACAATGTATACATAATGATTATATTAATAGTAGATATAAAAACATATATATTAACAGACCCAAAGAGCCAGATTTTAATCGCCAAGAGTTTGATAATTTTTTGAATATATTAACAGTGAAGGATTATTTAATATATAGCAATGATGAATTATTTAATAAGTATGTTGGGTATATAAATCAATTAGATTTAATAAAAAAGAAAACGATAGCGCAAGTAGTAAAAGAGTATTTATCGGGGACTTTATATCAACAAAGAACAACGCTTATTCAATTATTAATAAATGATAATAATTCAGAATATCAATATATGGCATATTTATTGTATGATTTATTATCCGGTGATAATAATGGATCAATAGATTCTCATGAACAAACAATATTATTTGATTCATTACCATGGTATACAAAAAAATACTTCAGTATAGCTATGGATAAAACAATGAATTATACAAAATCATTGTCACAATTTGACACTAGTAAAATACCATTAGAACAGCAAATTTGTTTAATGAAGGCTCCTGAAAATGTAAAGGAAAAGGCAATGGTAAAATTAAAAGAGGTAAAGGCGAAATCGGAAGATTCGGGATCAAAGGCGCGTCAATATTTAGAGGGATTATTAAAAATACCTTTTGGAATATATAAAAATGAAAATATGTTACAAATTACAAAAATAATAGAAAAGGATTATAAAAAATTATTGGAAAAATCTAATTATGAACAAACATTAGAAAAGAAGGAAAAATATAATATTTTAGATATAAAAAAAAATGTATATGATATTGAAAATGTATATTTAAAAAAATTAAAGAATAAAAATTTGAAAAGAATTGTAGACTTTTATACAAAAGGGAAGAGAGATTTTTTGATATCAAATATATGTTATTTTAATAGTTTAATAAAAATGAATGGTTTTAAAAATAAAAAAATGCGTCATTCAGGAAAAAAGAATGCAGAAATGAGAGAAATTATAAAAAATTTTATAGAAAACACAGAATATTTGAAGATATTTCCTGAAATAGAAGAAAGGGTATATAAAAAAACAAATATTGAAAATACAATATCTATAAATACACAAATTAAAAATATTAAAAATAAATGTAATGATGTTGAGAAAAATATTTTAAATATTAAAAATTGTTTAAATGAATCAGTTCATGGTCATAATAATGCAAAACGTCAAGTCGAGCGTGTTATAGGACAATGGATAAGTGGAGAACAAAAGGGATATTGTTTCGGGTTTGAAGGTCCACCGGGTGTAGGCAAAACGTCATTAGCAAAACATGGAATATCGAAGTGTTTGAAGGATGATAATGGAAATTCGAGACCTTTTGCATTTATAGCACTAGGTGGATCATGTAATGGTAGCACAATATCAGGACATAATTATACTTATGTGGGGTCAACATGGGGAAAAATCGTAGATATATTAATTGAAAAAAAATGTATGAATCCGATTATTTTTATTGATGAATTGGACAAAGTAAGTAAGACAGAACATGGAAAGGAAATAATCGGAATATTAACACATTTGATAGATCCAACTCAAAATGATAAATTTGAGGATAAATATTTTAGTGGTGTTAGTTTAGACTTAAGTAAAGTATTGTTTATATTTTCATATAATAATGTTGATTCAATTGATAGAATTTTATTAGACAGAATACATAGAATAAAATTTGATAGTTTGTCTTGTGAAGATAAAATAGAAATATGTAACAAGTATTTATTACCAGAAATATATGGAAATATGTGTATGAAAAATATAGTAAAATTAAAGGATAATGTTTTGGAGTTTATAATAAATAATTATACCAATGAGGCTGGTGTAAGAAAATTAAAGGAAATATTATTTGAAATAGTAAGTGAAATAAATTTAGAATTATTAGAAAATAAAGAATCATTTGATATTCCTTTAATAGTAAATAAGGAAATGATAGTAAAAAAATATTTAAAAGATCGTAACCAGGTTATGCATACACTCATACATAATAAACCAGAAGTTGGAATTATTAATGGATTATGGGCAAATTCAATTGGAATGGGAGGTATAATACAAATAGAGTGTAAGCTTTATCCAACAACAACATTTTTGGATTTGAAATTAACGGGTATGCAAGGTGATGTAATGAAAGAAAGTATGAATGTAGCAAAAACTTTAGCTTGGAATTTATGCACAAAAAAACAAAGAGAAAAAATAACAAAACAAATGGAGAAGACAAAGTTGCAAGGAATTCATATTCATTGTCCAGAAGGAGCAGTTCCAAAAGATGGACCATCAGCAGGCACAGCGATTACTATGGCAATATATAGTTTATTAACAAATAAGAAAATACCTAACAATGTTGCAATTACTGGAGAAATGAATTTATATGGAAAGGTAACGAAAATAGGTGGTTTAGAATTAAAAATATTGGGTGGTATAAGGGCAGGTGTAACAAAATTTTTATTTCCTAAGGAAAACAGTAATGATTATATGAAAATAATAGATAAGAAAAATATTAAGAATAAGATAGAAAATATAGAATTTAAGGAGGTAACAAATGTAGAAGAAGTAGTGAAGATATTGTTTTAATTTATTTTATAATTTAATATTATATGTCACCGAATTTTTTATCAGTATTTATGGGATTATTAATATTATTTCCATATTTATTTAATTTTTCCATATTTTTTCATTATCAAAAATATTATACATTATATGATGCATTTTTATATTATATAGGATTAATACTATCAAGTGTTGTAGGGTTAGTTATTAAAAAACTTTTATCTATTCCAGTATCAAAAGCAGGTCCTATGACACATTTAAGATTAGATTTAATGGTAAATGCATTTAAAAAAATAGTTATTAATAAAAAAAAAGCCTGTAGTATAATAGAGGATCCTATATTTCCAAATTTAGGTATTTTATCATTACATAGTTTATTTTATGGATATGTAATAGGATATTTATGTTTAATGGATATAATAAAGGGAAATTCAAATAGATCAATAAATTTTATGTTTATAGGTTTATTAACATTTTCTATAATTTATAGCAGTATGCAAATATATAGAGGTTGTAATAGAATTGGTGAATTATTTTTAGGTTCATTAGTGGGTATAGGTTGTGGTATAAGTTGGTATTTTTTAGTAAATAAATCAGACCGAACATCTGATATAAAAATGCGCCAATTATCTAAAGAAAAAAGATGTAAATTTTATGGGAAAAAATATATGTGTTCCAATGATATTTAATACAAATATTTATAAAAAGAAATATTTGTATAATATAATGACACCACCAGAATTAGGAGGATTAATGACAATGCTAATAACATTGTCACCATTTTTTATTACGATATTTTTAATATTACAATCATTTGTTAAGCACAATTTACAAGGTATTGTTTACTTGTGTGGTCTTATACTTGCACAAATGCTTGGTTATTTAGTAAGACCATTATTTGGAAATATGGGTGTAAGACCAGACATTGTATTATTAGAATCGGGTCAAAAATTTATTCGAAAAGGAAGAGCATGTAATATAATTGAAGATCCGTGGTTTAGTATGTATAGTTGTCCTTCATTTCATGCCATTTTCCATGTATTTACTATATTTTTTATACACGGATATGAATTTTTTGTATTGGGTGGTATTAGAAATTTAGGTTTATTTTTAACATTAATTACTTTATACGTATTAGATGGTATGTTTAGAATATATAACACATGTATTACACCTATTCATTGGTTAATAGGAACAATATTTGGATTAATTATGGGTATATCATATTTCTTCTTAGTTTATATGATAAACCCAAAAATGGTATATAATTCATTTATATCTGAAAAGAAAAGTTGTAAAGTATCAAATCAAAGATTTAATTGTAAGATGGAAGTTTATAAAATGAAGAATGTTAACAATGCATGGGTAACAGAAAAAAACCCACTCAGTGAATCAGAAATTGCTTCTTTAACACCTGATCAATGGAAAAGTGCTATGGCTAACCAAGCAATGGAAACACCAGTAGCATCTTAAGAAAAATGAACCCAATTGATTTTAATATATTGTTCAACTATTGTCATAGATTTTTTTCTCATCCAAGAATCCATTGTTTTGCCATAATAATATGGACGTTTAAATTCGACAATAAATTTATTAACTATATTCGAAAAAACAGCTCGATTATATTTTTCTAAATGTTTAATTCCGTATATTGGTTTTTTTAACATATCATTTACGTTATTATGAAATTTCCATAAATAAAATTGTAAATCTTTTTTATTTTTACAATGATAAATATTATTTAATGATAAATAATTAATTGCATGTTTTCTACAAATAGGGCAAGGTAGATTTTTACAAATATATTCTATCAAACCGCAACAATTTGTTCTGTGTCCTTTAAAAAATTCATCATTAATTTTGTTAGCATAAGCATGCATAAATATCCACGTAATCTGTTCCCATCTCATAATTAATATAAGAGTATAAAAAAAAATATTTAAAGTCAAAAAAAAAATATATATAAATGAATTATATATTAGAAGGTAATATAAATTTTAGTGATTCATTATTAATTATGTTATCAAATGAAAATAATGATGAAGATAAAAATGTATGTTTAATATCCGGAGAAAAATTAGAAGACAAAAGTATTAAATTAGATTGTGGGCATTCTTTTAATTATGATTGTTTATTTAATGAAATAGTTTCTCAAAGAAAGAAAAATCGATTAGAAACACAAAAGGTTTTCAATACAGAAATAAAATGTCCATATTGCAGACACAATCATAAAGGCATATTACCTTGGTATAATGGATATAAGAAAATAAAATATGTAAATTGGTCTGAAAATAATGTAAAAATACTCGTAAAATGTAAGGCAATATTGAAAAGTGGGAAAAGAAAGGGAGAAATGTGTGGTTGTAATGCAAAATATGGTAATTATTGTGGTAAGCATAAAAAATATAATGAGACTTGAACTAATAAACTTACCAATAAGTATTTAAAAATAAAAAATAAGAATAATGTAAATGGCATCACAGCAAGAATTAATTCAAAATGTAAAAGGTTGGTTGGGTATTGATGAAGAAATAAAAGAACTACAAAAAACAATAAGAGAAAAAAAAAAGGATAAGAAAATATTTACAGAAAATTTAGTAAATATTATGAAAGAAAACGAAATAGACTGTTTTGATATTACTGATGGAAAGTTATTATATACAAAGAATAAGGTGAAACAAGCTTTAAGCAAAAAGCATTTATTGAATGCATTGGGTGCATATTTTCAAAATGAAGGAGGAGATAAGGCAAAAGATATAGCTAATTTTATATTAGAATCACGAGAAATAAAAATAAGAGAAAATATAAGACATAAAATAAAAAAAAAATAAAAAAATCCACATATTATATATTAAATGAATTATATATATAATATTGATAATGTATTAAAAAAAAATATTGAATCATTGAGAATTAAACCAAACACACAGATACATATTTGTTTATATCAGGTTTTATTTAAAATAAATTCAACTATGGAAAATCCATTTTTACAATATTTAATGTATAAATATTCAAAGAATGATAATGTAGATGAATTATTAACATTTCCTTTTATAAAATACAAAGGTGGAAATATAAAATCAGTGGTTAAAAAAGTAATAAAAAATATAACTAAAATAGAAAATCCCACATATAAGGGTTTTTTAGTTCACGAAGGTAATATATTTGTATTTTTCGAACATATCAAAATGAATTATGTATTTAAACGTTTACAATCTAATAATAAGCATTGGTTTGTTTTAATAGATGAAATATGTAATAAAAGAAAAGTTTTAAAATATGATATTCATAGTAGTGTTACACAATTATTTTTAGAAAACTCTGATTTAATTTATTTATATGATAGAAAAAACAATGCTTTTGAAATTCCAACAGTAGCTTATAGAGGGGATCATATAGAAATATTAGCATATTTGGCAGCATTTGGTCAACGTAGATCAACAAGAAGTAGATTTGGTCCATTTTATACATTAGGAACCGTAAATTGGGCTTTAAGATATGCTGGTTGGAGTAAAAATTATCAAAAACACATATTTCAAGGTAAATCTATAACTGATAATAATGGTAAATATAATAAATCTGGTTTAATACGTTATGCAATATTTTTAGGTGATTTAGAAAAAAATTATGTTTTAATAAATAATAAGAAAAATTATTTTAAATATTTAATAGAAGCTCAAGATGTGGATAGTGATATGAGTAAATCGCAAATAGAGGAATATCAAAGAAAAAAAATTAAGGAAACTGGAAAATGGAGTTCTCATTATAAATCTTTGGTTATACCTAGAATTAAGTATAAGAAAAATTCTGGTTATTTTAACATAAATACTGAATATATTATATCAGATAGTGATAACAAGATTAGTTTATCTATACATGAAGTTGATAGTAAATCATTAGGACCAATTTGGGACCCTTTGGATAATAATTATAAGATAATATAATATATATATATTATTATGAATAGTTTTATTTTATTAGTTTTAGGTATGATTCTATTAAATTCGGTTGTTCAATTAATACCATTATTTTATCCGAATTTAGATCCTGGGTTATATATACCATATCAACTTTGGATAAATATATTACTAATTTTTAATTGGTTGTTACCATCAAGAAAAGGATTATATCTTTTTAAGAAAACAGACGCAATTGTTGTAGATACTATACCAGTAGATACCACAGCACCTCCTGCTAATCCAACTTATCGTGAAGATGTTACTCCATCTGCTCCACCTATTACAGATGATTCTTCTCCATCTCCTCCACCTATTACAGATGATTCTTCTCCATCTCCTCCACCACCATACGATTCTAATACATCTGATAATAATATATCTGGTTTAACAACGGAATTAAATCCAGATGGTTCATTCCCCCCTAATTATGATATTTATGCTAGTAGAGCTGATTAAATTGATTTAAAAATAATTTATAATAAGTAAAATATAAATTATTATGGAAAGACGAATTAATACTAAGATAGGATCGTATATTAGACAAATGAAGGATGATGTCAAATCAAAACTTCAAGATTTGGATTTGGATCAGGATAAAATGTTTGATATATTAAATTATATTTATACATATGATCATTTGACAATTGAAAAAAGTGATTTACAAAAAAGAAAACGTGTTAAAAATGTAGTGCCTTTTTGTGATAGATGTAAGGCAAAAAGGGCAAATGGAGAACAATGTTCGCGTAGAAAAAAGAATGAATCAGAATTTTGTGGAACACACGTTAAAGGTATTCCACATGGTCAAATACAAAAAGATAGTAATAGTGTAGAAGACAAGAAGAAGAAGATTACAGTATGGGCAGAAGAAATAATGGGTATTACATATTATATTGATGATAATAATAATGTGTATAGTCCTGGGGATATTATGAATAATACAGAAAACCCAGGAATAATAGCAAAATGGGAAATGGAAGGAGACACGTATATTATTCCCTCTCTATTTAATAAATAAAATTAAAAATTTAAATATTTTAATTTTTTAATTTTTTTTATCATCATCTCTTTCTTCTGGTTTCCAATGTTTTATACAATCTGCTGTTCTTTTGATCATTGGTTTACAATCATAATATGTTCCAACATAAATACCAGCGCTAAATCCTATTAATATTTGCCACATTTATATAATATATTTATTTTATTATTTAAAAATATATATATATAATTTATCCAATAATGGAGGAAAGAACAATTAAAATTACAACAAAGGAAGAATTTAAACAATGTATTAATAGTATTAATTATTTTATATTAAAATTTACGGCAACATGGTGTGGTCCGTGTAAAAGAGTTCAACCTCTCGTGAATGAATTATTTAATAAATTACCAAAGGATTTTTATTATGTGGAAGTAGATATAGATGAAGGGAAAAGTATTGCAAATTCTATGAGAATTAGAAGTGTTCCAACTATGATGAATTATAAAAATGGCATGGGTGAATTTATGATCGTTGGTAGTGATGAAGACAAAATAAAATCTTTCTTTTCTAAGGTTTCAAAGAGTTATCAATCTTAAAAAATAATAATTATAAGAGTAAAATATGTTATAATTATTTGTAAACCCTACGTGTGTTTTTCTTATGAATGCGGACCTTCCTACGTCTAGTATTTTTTTTATATCCGCCAGACCCAGATGCTCCAAGAAATATAGTTCCAGTTATCCCACCAACTCTAGCTCTAACTTTTGAACCCGAGGGATCAGATGGATTTGTATGCATAATTTCAATTTCTAATCTTGGCAATTCATTTATAAGTCTAGCCTCATTAAATGTATCAATCCATTGTTCAATGTAACCGTCAACATCTCTTGTTTTTTGTTTAACAAATTCTTCAAATGTTTGTGTATCAGGGACTATCTCAACTCTTTTAATAAACTCCATCAATCCATCCTTCTTAGTATCATTATCTTTTTGTCGGCGTGTAATATCTAAAGCATCCTTCCAAATACCTGGTAGTTGTTTAGTTTTTAGATTAATCCATTTTAAGTATTTTTTCATGTCAGCTCCTTCAAATTCAAAATTTTTCCCCTTATCTTCATATTCTTTTTTTACCTTATCATAAAAAACACGGGCCTTATCTCTATAACCTTTTTCTGTTCTCGTTCCTCTTTGATGTTTAACATATTCTTTTAGAGACGTTATAGTAATATCTTTAGCTCTCTCTATTCTAACAACATTACCACGTTCATATACATCTAAAATAATTCTATCCAATCCAATATCTGGTGGTATTGTTGATAAATAATAACTGGGATTACTATTAATAGATTCGCGAATATCACGTAATAACGCATCATTTGATGCTTTTAAAACTTCGGCCTGTGCAGCAGCAGAAGCTTTTTTGCGAGCAACATCTTCTTCATATATTCGAAGTTTTTCAGCATCTTCCTTTCGTTTTTCTTTTTCTTCTTTTCTTTTCTTTTTTTTCTCTTTTACGGAACTTACAATATCATCTTTTAATTTACTAACTTTATCATTATTTCCACTGGCAGCAATAGCACCTACTGCAGCGACGGGTAAAACTAAAGGTGGAACAGATGTTGATGCAGCCAACACAGTTGCAAAGGCGCTAATACTTAATGGTTCCATCCATTTATTAAATCCTAATTGTTTTTGATATATATCACTTACATCCCATTGTTTCCCCCTAATTTGATCGGAATATTTAAATAATAATTTCCGTTTGTTAGGAGGATTATGTGGTAATGTATGTTCATAAACTGTTAAGGGAGCACCCATATATGGGTCATCAATATCGACAAGACCTTTTGGTTTTTTGTATGAATCTAAGTCTGTAATTTTTAATTTTTCGAGATCGAAGTATCTTTGCATCCTCATTTTTTTCTCTCTTTGTAACTTTTGTTGTTCATATTTATCATAATATGATTCAGCCATTACTAATATAATAAAATATTATTTATATAAAAATTTATCAATAAATTATATTAATGGACGTAGATTTAAACATAGATAATTATAATTTTGACGATTTACTAAATTTGTTTGGTTTACAAATGAAATTTAGTGAAGATGATTTGAAAAAGGCAAAAAGGCGTGTATTAATGACTCATCCAGACAAATCTGGATTAGACAAACAATATTTTATGTTTTTTACCAAAGCTTATAAAATGTTGAGTCAAATATATTATTTTAGAGGAAAGAAGCAATCACGTGCATATGATAAAAGTTATGAGACAGATGATGTAGAACATTTAGAATTAATAAAAGGATTAGATGGTAAATCGGTAAGTGAATTTAACAATTGGTTTAATAAGATGTTTGAGAATGTAAAATTAGCGGATGAAGAAATGGATAGTGGATATGGTGATTGGATGGAAAATGGGGAGTTGAAATCTATGGATAATGTGAAATTGAGTGATTTTGGAAGGGAGTTTGAGAAACGTAAACAAGAGTGTAAGGAATTAGTGATACATAATAATATAAAAGATATGAATGGAAGTGGTGGATCAAATTTATCAAGAGACAGACCAGAATTATATAATTCGGATATATTTAGTAAGTTAAAATATGAGGATTTAAGGAGGGCACATACAGAAACGGTTGTTCCGGTAACACAAGAGGATTTTGATAATGTAAAACAGTTTAATAATGTGGATGCATATATACGACATAGAAATGCGACAAGAATGGATCCATTAAATAACGAAGAAGCACAAAATTATTTAAATAAAAGAGATGACGAAAGTAATAATAAAAGTATGAGAAGAGCTTATAAATTAATAAAAAGGGAGGAAGAAATGGAATTAGCTCAAGAGAAGTGGTGGAAAAACTTTAAAAGATTGAAAGGATAAAAAAAATATTGTAGATATATAGTATATGAATTTAGTGAACTATATAGGTATGGTAGTAGCAATAACAACGATGGGAATATTATTTAAAAGATATCAAAGAAAGTATGAATTTGATCCGGAGTTAAAAGACAATGATTTAGTGAAAAAGTTTTTATTAAATGATCAAATCATATATGGTAAACCAAATCTATGGATTTACAATAAATATGAGAAAAACAGTAGAAAATGGAATAATTTTTATTCAAGATCAAATTTCAATGTAAACAAGCCATATATTCAAGCTTGTTTGGAGACTATTGTAAAATACAATGGTGACGATTTTAATATATTTATAGTAAATGATGAATCATTTAGTAAATTATTGGATGATTGGAATATAGTATTATCAAATGTAACGGAGCCAATAAAGGAAAAGGTAAGAAAAATGGGTATGTGTAAATTATTATATAAGTATGGTGGAATGTATATACCGAGAAGTTTTTTATCAACTTGTCAACTTAAGAATATATACACGGATGGTATAAGACATAAAAAAATGTTTTGTGCGGAAACTTTAAACAAGAGCACAAGCCAATTAGATAATGAATATATAGCAAGTAATAGAATAATGGGTTGTATGAAGTTTTGTGATAAAATGGGTGATTATATTAAATATTTACATAATTTAGTTAAGAATGATTATACAAAAGAAAGTTGTATAATAGGTCAAGAGAATAAGTGGTTGCAACTAGAATATGAAAAATATAGTATAAATGTAGTAAATGGTAGATTAATAGGAATAAAAGATATAAAGAATGAAGTAATAGGAGTGGAAGATTTATTAGGGGAAAGTATATTAAGTTTTGATAAAAACAAGTATGGAATTTATATAGATGAGGAAGAAATAACGAGTAGAACAAAATATAATTGGTTTGATATGTTAAGTAAGGAAGAAATATTTAAGAGTAATACAGTTTTAGGAGATCAAATGTTATTAAGTCATGGAAATTAATTTGTGAATTAAATGTTTAATAAATTATATTTTTATTTATATAATTTATGAATGATAATTTTGAAGTAATAGATTTTATTGTAGAAAAGATGATGGATGTATTAGATTATATATATGTAAATTATTATAGACATAATGAAAAAAGTGAAGTAAATATTGAGTTAGGTAATTTATATACAATATATGAAGAAGAAGAGGATATAGAAAAAGACTATGTTATAGTTCAAACTTGTAATAAATCTTATATTTGAGTTCATACGTGGATTTTGAGTAAGAAATATCGGAATCATATGGTATATTATTAATTTTACATATTTGTTTAATAACAGTAATAAAATGTTTATAAATAGGTGGACGTGTAACATAATATTTTTTAGAATTATGATAACAAGATAGCAAAGAGTCAAAAAACTCTTGACATTTATTATCAAGTTTCATTTTTTTGAATGAAGATTTTGAAAAAAGAATATAATTATCGTAATGATCACTGTAGAGTTTTAAAAGTTCAATAAAATCATTTTTCGGATAAATTTTTTTAAATATTTGAGATGTCATAGTATATAAAAGTGTATATATTAAAAAATAGAAATATAATAACTCAATTAAATATTTTGAATTAAATCATTTGTAAAGAATGCTAATTCAATATCATATTCGTGAGTATTATGAAAAATAGAAATATATTTGCAAATAATTTTAATAATTTCATATTTAGTTTTTTCATTAATAATATCAGTAATTTTAATAAAATGAAAATAATTGTCTAAAATATCCATTACAGAATAACCTTTATAATAGATATTAAATAAACATTGTATACTTTCTTTATATTTTTTTTGGGTATACCATAATTGTGTATAAATTTCAAAGTCTAAGAAACTAATATTTGTGCATATATTTTTTGCATCATTAATGGTAATATTTTTGTTTATTAATTTAAATTTTTCTAAATAGTTAATTAACATTCTAATGGAATTATTACATATATTAATAATAAAGTCAGAAGTTTCGGGAGTTATTTTAATTTGTTCATTTTTAACAATTTTATTTAAAACTTTTTTGAGTAAATTTTTAGATATCGGTTTAATTTTTAAAATTAAAAATCTAGATTGTAAACTTTCAATAATTTTTTGATTATTACAACAGGATGCAATAAAGTTCACATTATGACTATATTTATCAATACAATTTCTAAATACCTGTTGACTTTGGTCATTAATACTATCAAGATCATCAAGAACAACAAATTTCTTTTTTTTGGGTATATCAGATTTAATTTGACAAAAAGTTTTAACTTCGTTTCTATAATATTGTATACCTTGTTCCTTAAGATTATTGATATACAAAACATTATAAAATGGTATTTTAGGTGTATTATAATATTCTCTAATTGTTGATTCAATAATAGATGTTTTACCTGAACCACTGTTACCTATAAATAGTATATTTAAGTTATCCATTTTAATAAGAGTATTTAATAGTTCAATAAATTGTGGTTCAATAATAAAATCATTATATTTTTTACATTTATATTTCTTTAAGAAACAAGTTTTCATAATATATATTCTATGAATAAGTATTTAAGTTTTTGTTATAATTAAACATATATATGGAGGATTATTATGAAACGCTGGGATTAGACAAAAATTCTTCGGCAGAAGAAATAAAAAAAAAATACAGGAAGTTATCTATGAAGTATCATCCGGATAGAGGTGGAAATAAAGAAACATTTCAGAAAGTAAATGAAGCATATCAAATATTAGGAGATTCAGAAAAAAAGCGTAATTATGATATGCAGCGCGAAAACCCATTAGGAAATTTATTTGCTCAAAATGGTAATACAGATATGGGTGGTTTTTTTAATATGTTTTTTGGGGGACAAATGCCAGAAGGAATGGGGCAACCTTCTGTTCAAATTTTTAGGAATGGTGTTCCAGTGAAAGTAAATATGCAAAGAAAACCTCCATCAATAATTAAGA
>Ga0315320_10000451_pt1 | contig 33977 bp, 27 predicted proteins | sample M140m21515metaG_FD_203458 | JGI IMG/M metagenome (GOLD analysis project Ga0315320, IMG submission 203458) | Ammonia-oxidizing marine archaeal communities from Monterey Bay, California, United States - M1 40m 21515 | ecosystem: Environmental > Aquatic > Marine > Coastal | place: USA: California... | reverse complement strand
ACTGAGGATTGTAGCAATAGTAGCGTCTTTACATAGAGAATCAGCCAATAAGGTCATGTGAGTATTGTGAACCTCTAGTCCAGCACTAGCTATACCATATTCTGCAATGTCAGCATCCTTGTTAGTAATGATGTGATACATATTCTCCATAATTACCATTCTTGCGGCTTCTATCCCTAATGCATGGAATACTTGTCGAGGGTCATCGCAAGTAGATCGCAAGAAATCAAACCTATCGTCTCCATCTACTGCGGAAAAATATCCCCCAAATGATGTTCTTAATTTATTCCTCCATGTAATACCTGCAAAACCCTTGCCACTATTAATCTCATTTCTAAATTTACTTCTAGCAGGAGGATTAGTCAAGTTGCCATTAGTATGATTTTTCAGATCTGAACCAACAACATAAATGAAAAACTCTCCTTCTACGCCTCCTCCAATCCCTCTGCCTGAAGACATTGCCTGTACGGGGTAATCAGTAAGGCTACCTAACCTGCCACTACCTGGATAAACTCCTTCATAGACATCTCCTGGTACAGTAACTTCAACAGAACTCTCTTTTTCTGGAGTTTCACCTAGTAAAGTAGGCTTCCATGTCATTCTTGAGGCAATGCTAACATTGCGGTCATCCAAGGGAGATTCAGAAACGCGAACCAATTCAGAATATAGGTTTCTGTAACCTTCTTTCACGGTAGTTCTATCTGAAGATGTAATTTTTTCTTCATCTAATAGATAGTCAAGATCAATGTCACCGACTTGTCTCAGGCTTGCAGAAGATATATCCCAACCTAAACCGCATCTAGGGCAGCATTTGTAATCGGTTCCTGCAGATAATTCAAGAGTATAACTAGCGGGGGTTATAGTCCAAAATCTCCTAATTCCTAATACATGGTCGGGGCTACCATATTCCAAACCATCTGGAATATCTCCTCTTATGACCGCACTCCATTCTTCTGCATTGAAGGAAGGGTCCCCTCCTAATTCAGTAAAAATTTCATCTTCAATATTTAATGCCTCGTCATCGGCAGAAGATAAAACAGCGCCTTTCCATTCATCACTTAATGCCTCACCGCCCTCAACAGCTTCTACAAATTGATTAATCAAACTCACATATTCTACATCTTCTCTCTTTTCTACTACTTTTTCGGAACTTGCTCTACCTCGTTGCGCCATTGTTTTCATATATTGTATGCCTGAATGGCAATTATTACAAATCTGAATCCTTTTCAAAAGGTGATACAGAGACAGTTTGTAAGATGGCGGGAAATGAGGAACGGAGACTCTTATAGAATCGTCAAAACGCTCAATCCTAATGTTGCCTCTTAATCCAGGCATATAGACAACGGTCTCTTCACCGAAGCGTGTACTTTTACCTGGGTCTTTCCGTCTATCACCTTTCCAATTGACTTTCAACATTGTTTGAAGAACATCGACTATATCTTCTACATCGAGATATTCAAAATGAGGGTCGAATCCCTCTTCGCCTTCGACAGGCTGAATTCTTGGTTTGATAATTATGTTATCTTGTGGTGTTGATGCTAGTAAATCAGATATGATTTTATCTTCCTGTTCTCTCGATGATATATCTTCACTATCGAAAAGCGCCCGATGTGCGTTTTCAAAATTATTTTCCTTTTCAAAGTAAATATCGCAGACATCACCTAACCTAGTTCTATAGAGTCCATGTAAAAGTCCCTCTGCACGACTCCTATCAAAACGATAATCGTCACCTAAAGCCAAACTCATGGTATAAATCGTTCTGACGCCTGACTGATCGGAAATCATCTTATCTAGAGGATTTACGGTAGAAGCTACTCCTGCATAGTGAAATGTACGAAGAGTCATTTGTGTGCCTGGTTCTCCTAAAGACTGTGCTGCAATCACACCGACTCTTTCACCTGCTTTTGCTCTATTCTTATTTCGACCTTTGATTATCCCTTCAACTATTTTTTGCAGAGCCTTGTCGTCTATTTCGCCAATATCTCGATAATAATTAGGCTCCAAAGGCTTTTTTCCTTGAACGCCACCTAACCTTCTGGCTACATTTACAAGGTCAATGTCAGGAACTCTGCCCTTAGATATCTCTCTAAGCGAGCCGAGCCAATGCATCACCAAGTCCGCGCTCATGTCCTTGACATGTGGGTTCGTCGTTTAGAGAATGCGGATTACTCTAGGTGCTCTCTAGCCTTTTTCGCCATTACTGGGCCACCCGCGACTTTGACAAAGTTCTGGAATGTAGATATTTTTTCCTTCCACATAAAGAAAGCCGCCTGAACTTCTACCGATACTGGGAATTCAGAACTATAATTCAACAAATGTTCAACTTCATCGGGGATCTCAAAACCTTCAACAGGGGTTCTTGGCTCTACTGCTGGACTAGCATCTTCAACTTCTTCAACTTCTTCAACTTCTCGGGTAACAACCTTATTGAAAACCTCTGGAGCATCGAACATAAGATTCGTCATAGTGGGTTGCCCTACTGATTGATCCAAAACTCTCTCGAAATTATCAATTCTCCTAGCAAGAATAACTAATTGGCTAGAAAATCCGGCAGCCATATTGTCTATTGCCTCCATGATTCTTTGCTGATTCTGACCGACAACTGCTAGTTGCGCCTCAACGCCCTCTTCTAATAAATTAGCAACAACTGACTCGTAATAGTCTCGGGTTTCGACATCTACATCAGGGACTTCCACACCGTCCGATACAGTATCATCTATTACATCATCCAATTCTTTCTTATCAAATTCGGGCAGAAATTTGTTTCTCCAGTCGTCAGCCATAATACTGTGACAGGTTCTTACCGTTTGAACCTTCACCAATCTGTGATGGCGTCAGGAGTTTGAGTTTGAGATGATAGCATGAATTGTCCACTAGTTCTGTAACCTCCATTAGGCTTCTTAGTCCTAACAGTGCCAACTCTCTTGAAATCAGGATGTTTGAATACTCCTCCTATTGCTCTCCTATCTACGCCTTCGGGTAATGGATTAGAACTTACTACCATGTCAATATCTACCTTAGCACCCATCAAACACTTATTGGTGGCCCATTTTCTTGCGTTTGCAATCCACAAAGCAACCGGATCTCTCCGTTCTTTTACATATCCTGCTGGTCCCGACTTAAGTTTCAAGTCTCTCAAATTCTTCCTAAGAACCAACTCTCTTTGAGAAGAAGGATGCCCTAAAGTTCCCTTGATTACAGAAATAACCTGCTCAATATGATCATCTCGCATTACAACTTCTCCAATATACTTTCAAGAAAATCACGGAGGGTATTGTCGTCGCTATAAATTTCAGTAACTCTAACTGTAGTATAAGGCTCATCTCCCTGTGCTAATTGAACCTTGTTCGCTATCAAAGAGACCACTTGCCTATCATCATCTGCTACAATACCTGATGCTATCAAAGCATCCATGTAATGCTTCGCAATATTATCCACATCTGGGCCGTTATCTTTCAAAACAGCCTTAGCAGGTTCTCTCTTTCTGTATTTGTGTTTGGGGCAAGGGAACATGGCATTTACATGGACTTCCAGCGCCCCCTCCAATTTGTCCTTTCCTTCCATCTCTTTAATTGCCAATTTCTTTATGTATTCTTTAGACTCAAAAGTTTTCTTAGTTGAATGAGTACGAACTCCTTTAGATGTCCGTCTAAATCTAGGTCTAGAGGCCGCATGGGGTACGCCTGGTATTTTCAAGTAAAACGAAGCCATCACTCTTCACCAAACTCTTTCACAACATCGTAAATCATTTCAGCCCACGACTTCCAACCACGCTTATATCTAATAAGTAATAGTTGAGCTTTGATAGTAACTGGAACATCTCTGGCAACAATATAACAGGTTTCAACAGGAGTAAGGATCGGCGCATCTTCATCATCGGAGATCTCATCCATGCGTGTATGAGTGGTGTTTGCCGTTTGACCTTATTGCCCGAAAGACATATTTTAACTAGCGTTAGTCGCACACCATGTCAGAAGACATGCCCTACCCGATAGGAGCCGCAATAAGGCGTAAAATTGGTTGGGATTTATACCACTATGGCATTGCTTCTGAATACTATCATCCGGACTCTCAAAAGCAGTTGATATACCAATTTGGCGGTCCATACGAAGGCAGTAAATTTGAGGATGCCAAATTAAAATTAGTAAACGCAATTTGGCCTACGAAAAAAGAAGACTCACATACAGGGGTGCATATAGGACTCACTCCATACGATTTATTTTCAGAAGGAAAAGAAATAGAGATCGTGACTGTACCCGAAAATCCAATCCCTGTACTTAAAAGAGCCAAATCTTTCTTGAACCGCGATGATTACAACCCCGCTTTGAGAAACTGTGAGCATTATGCTAATTATGCTCTTTCTGGTACATGGACTTCTATGCAATCAAGTGAAATGCTCAATAAAGCGATGAATGCTGCTGGATTGTTCTTACTAGCCAGCGTATTCAAAGACTAATTTCTATGCCTCGGCGGTGGGGGTGGGAAAAAGTCAGGGACATCGAGGACAGAATCATCATTGAATGGATCGTCAATCAATGTGATTTGCGGGGTTTCTACAATAAAAGGAGCCATCATTGATTTTATTTTCTCTGTATCAAGGGTTTCGTACCATTCCATTCCTGCCGAAAAAGCATTAGATATTTCTGTCCAACTGACTCCATTCATTTGAGACAATGCGGGACCTAACTCTTCTCTAGCACTTTCCATAGTATGAAGCATGGATTCTAAAGGAAATTGAGACAACTGATCGTTAAATTCTCCTAATAAGTCAGTAGATGTACTTAATTCTTTTAATAATTCACCCATTCTTCGTTCCATTAGTTCTGCTTTATCTTCGATTCTAATGGATAATATCCCTATAGTTAAATTCGTGCCTATAGTAAAGGCTATTCCGCCCGCTAAAACATACAAAAAAGCATCAGGATAATAATACTGTAGTATTGGCATTGAAATAATTAGAATTAAGGTAAATACACCTAATTGGAATCTCAATCTGTAATTCTTTTCTTGTTCAGTCAGTTCGACCTTTTCGACGAATTCTAACTCGTCGTAATTTGGGCTTACCGCCTCGACGACCACGACTACTCACCACTCGTACCTACCTCAGTATCTTCTTTTGGTACATCGGTAGTTTCCATTGCCTCAACTAAATCGGTAGCAGCAGGCAATTCTGTAGCTTCTACTTCTGCTTCTGCTTCTGCGATAACTTCTTCTGCTTCTGCGATAGCATCTGCCGCTTCTGTTTCCACACTCTTAGCAGCCCCAACTAGGGATGAAAGAGTCTTAACTGGTATTGCAGCAACACCCAATGCAGCAGCCCCAACCGCTTTCGTTGCATCAGCAGTAGCCGTAGCAGTTACTCCAACAACATTGCTCGCAACAGCAGTCACAGAATTAGCAGTTGCTACAGTTGCTCCACCGATAGCAGAAGCGGGTTTAAGCAATGTAGTAAGTACTGCCTCATCTTCCTCTTCGGGTTCAGCAATTTCCATTTCTGGGGTATGCTCATCCTTCTCGTGATCTCTTAGCCACTCTGGTACTCCGAAATCTGAAAGAACAATCCACATCAATGTCCATTGTTGTGCTTTACTAAGTGGCTCGGCCAAAGCCTTCTGGTTGAAACCCTCTACCCTACGGTCAAAAAGTCCTTTCTTAAGAAATGTAGCCAATAAGTTGAGATCCAACCCCTGACTAACCACATATCTCCTGGTCCTCTTAATCCAGTCTTGTCTGATGGCTACCTTGTTTCCAAGGAATCCACCTAATCTGCTCTTTTTTAGTTCGTATGTATAGTGTTCAATAGTCATTCGCCTGTACCTCCTCTAGCTGTATCCAGTAAGGATTCTATTATCGGCCTTGTGGTCGGCCTATTCAGGTACTCAAGGTCATGCAGTAAGGATGGGCTATCTGGTAAATCAGCCACAGAGTATGCATTAACCGTCATTAGGAAGGAATCTACTGTTTCAGTTTGGAACACAGGCCACAATGGGTGTTGTGATAATACTGTTGCAGCCAAATCAATTCCTATTTCTCCCTTTTCTATCTTATTTAGAGAAGTTCCTACGGTTCTTAGATTTGCTATTACTAACATTTCTTTCGCTGCTTGTGCGAGTTGCATCTCTGTACTAGTAGGGTATGTGTCTTCGCCTCTTCTGACGGATAGTTCCACTGAATTCATCAACATCTGCATGGTATTCCCATCGCTAGTCCATTCTGTAGGCAAAGTAGGCATCATCTCATTCATTATATGAGTGCATTTCTCTTGATATGTCATTGTAACTGGTTCAGGTGGCGCTGCCTCAAATGTAGGTACTAACTCTTCTGCAGTCGGAGGAGGCTGAATCAGAACTTTCTGTTCTTCTACTTCTTGACCGTAGGGATTGGCTCCCATTGGCGCCCTTCTATTGGCAATACCCGCTATTCCAGCAGCAGCTCCTTGAACCATGTCACCCAATTGTCCACTTCTCACCAATTCTGACCAAATGGAATCTTCTGGGGTTTCTCCACCTGAAAGCATTTTGTCAAGGCTATGGTTTAATAATCGATCTTCCAAAGAAGAACGACCTCCACCGCCTCTAGATTGATCCATCAACATTGTCATCCATTGTTGATTTGCTTGCTGATTCATATTGAATAAAGCAATCATCTGAGATGTGGAGTCAGTTGTACGATCATTCAACTGCTTCATTAAAGTCATAGTCATTGGATCTATGCTAGGCCTATCTTGTTTAAGGAGAGGTGCCAATGCTGCAATGATGGTGGTAATGTCGCTCGTAGAGCCACCCTGTTGAGGTACAAAATGCTGAGACTGATTCATATTGTCGAATTGTTGCTCCATCCTCCTCATTTCTAATGCGTCATTCATGTCATCTTTAATTTCTGAAAGGAAACTACCACTTTGCCGACGCTCTGGAACTTCTATTTGCCCCAAAACTGGTCTAGAAAGAGGACTTGCTACCGCCTCAACTCTTGAAGCCTGCCTAGGACGCTTATGTGGAGGGATTCCTCCGTTAGATTGCCATGCTTCGTAAGAAGTCAAAACTCCTCCTGGGCTCATGCCAGTCATTTCACTAATGTATTCTGCATCTATTTGCCCGCTTTCATCATAAAACATAGGGGTTCCAAGCGGACTCGTGACATCTGGGTACTGTTTTAGGTACTGCTCATCCACCACTGCTGTAAAATATCTCTCTAATTCTGCCTTCAATTGTTGTTCACTCATTTTTTTCACCTTTCATCATCATCGTATTCTTCACCGGACCCCATTCTTTGCTGAAAATATTTTTTTAATCCCTCAGCACCTTTCAAGAATAACATATCTAATACATCTAATTGTTTATTTTCTGGAACAGAGCGCCCGTCACCATCTAAACCAACATCTGCAAGATCGCCCTCAATAGTGTCTAGCAATTCTCGACATTCTCTAACAAAATGTGCGTTCTGGGCGGGATTTTCAGCGACCATAGCGATTAGAGACACTACTTGCAAACAGTTCTCTTTCAACACTTGGCTGAAATTAGGCGGTATGGGGTCAAAACTTCCAGGCATAGTAATCACTCATAAGGGGATTTAGACTCATTTGAAGGCTCATTAGGAACATCTACTTGGTCTTCACGATGAAGTTCTTCAATATAGGCCTCAACATCTTCTGCTTGCATCTCTAAATGAATTAAAGTCTCTTGCACTTCTTCAAATGTATCTAATAGTAGCCCCATAGCAAGCGTCCTAATCATCCAAGCCGATTTAGCATCTGTATAAGCTACTAATTTTATAGATTCTCTAGTGATATCTAGTGTTTCGCTATCATTCACTATACACAAGGAGATATCTCCAGGTATAACATAAACATCAGTATATACTTGTCCGTCTGTGAGTTCCACTCGATCTGCTTTGAGCACGAACCATGTGAAAGGTCATTGTCGTATGAAGTATGCCGCCACGAAAATACCTCATGCTTCTTCAAAAAAAAGCATGAACCTCTATTGTTCTAAGGTAGGCCGATTACAACCCACCATACCTTAGACGAAAAGAAAACCGTCAAATTAGATTTTCTTTCATGGTTGCAATACCTTGTTTTTTCAAAAACTGATTAAGTAAAGACCCCTACCCCCTTAGTTCCAATGCAAAAAACAAATGCTATCCATGTATGGTTAATTGAGTTATATTGCACCTAAGTACCCGCATTAGCATCGGCACTATTATGAACCGATGGAACACGGCCTAGGTTTCCAAGGAGCCTAGTTGCACATGACAAACAATACTGCAACCATAGATGCAACTAGGTGGTTTTCGGGAACCACTTTACAGAAGAAGGCGGCAATATACCACCTTCTAATCAACGAAAGACACATCGCTAACAGAATAGCAGAGATTTTAGGAAAAGACAAGGCGACAATCAGCAGATGGGTTCGACGCTTATGTAAAGAGCAGTACATCATTCAGTCCGACTCATTCATAGAGCATCAAAAGGAAATGGAGCAAGTTAGAGAAGGTTCAGTCAGTTTGAGGTTCAAAGCATACAAGCCAGGCCCACGATCTAAAGAAATGGAGAAAATCATCTACAAGTTGCAGTCCCAAATGGGGGTACATCGTGACACTCCAGTTTGGAGCCCACTACCAGGAGGTGTAGAACCACGCATCGATATACACAGGCTCGACTGGAATTTACCAGTCAATACCGATGGGCCAAGAGGCGGAATGCCATGGGAGAGGGAGATTGAGCAATGGGAGCGTGAAGGAGTAATTCCTCATGGAAAAGAGATCAGAGGATGGATTCATTTTGCAGCACCGGACATTGAATCGGCAATAGGGCCTTGGAGAGTGCGTTTTAGAAGAAGAATCAGTCATAATGAGGCGGGAGAGGCAGTTTATGGAAGTTGGTGCCTACCTCATCCAGTTAGGATAACACTACCTAATCGGTATATAGTCACTCCAGAAGAAGCTATGGATAGTGCAGAGATAAACAAGAGAATTGCCGACTCACTATATCATGTGATGTCCGAACTTTCTAAGATATACGGATGGTCTCTAGGGCTTCCTAATCAAAGAAACTCGCAACAATATGAAGCAGGTACGCTACTATTCAATCCAGAATTAGCACGCCAAGTGAAGGAAAGGAGGAAATCAGGCGAAACAAGGATGATGCCGATGAATTCCGATGGTTCAATTACTGCAGATGGTTCACATGATCTATTAAGTTCAGGTTTCGTACACCTAGATGCCAAAACACCCGAGCAAGCAGCAATGCAAGCGAATCCAGTTATGGTAATGGACACAATTCACACCAAACTAACTGAAATGGCAGAAAATACTGCTAAAATAGCAAACGAATCTATTGAAACTATAGAAGAACAGGGTGTTTCTGCTACAAACCGAATTGCTGGCAATATTGAGTCGGAAATGTTGAATCTAGTGGAAAGAATGCACAACACCTTCGAAGAAAGATTTAATGAGCACCTAGAAGAGTTCTTCGCAGCCCAACAATTACGAGTAAATCGGGTCATAGAAAGGTTTGAAGCAAGATTAAGAGGGCAGAGAGTAGTTAATGAAGAAGGCCAAATGGTGCTTACTGATTTCGACGATAATGAGGAATCGCTAAGATAAACCGTAACGGTGTGACGGGTCGCCTTTATTCCCGCTACCGTCATGCGACAACCATGTTAGGTGGCGGCGCTGCATTCTCAAACCCCCTAGCAAATGCCAGATGGGGTTCAAACAAAGGTTTCGAAGTCGCAGTTTCTTCTGGTGGAATACGCCAACAAGCTAGGTACACTTTCAATGGAGATCCAAGAGCCTTTGAAACAACAATAAGGGTATTACAAGAAATGGCGTCAAAATATGTTTCTGATCCAGAAGTGATACAATTCACTAGAAGATTATTCAACGGAAAACTGATGGATAGAAAAGGACTAAGAAATCACGATGAATTAGGAGAAATACAAAGAATAGTCTCATATTTTCAAGGAACTCACAATAATAAAACTCCCGATGCAGAAATCGGCAGTCCTATGATGTATGGCGATCAAGGTTCATATCGTTATCAAAAAGATCCATACTCCGTAGAACTCTTCCAAAGTCCTCCTAAAGTAATCAGGGACATACAAGCAGGGGAATCAGGTGCAGACTGTGATGACATAGCGGCTGCCTGTGCCTGTGCTCTAAATGCAGCAGGCTACCCTACAATGTTGATGATAGTAGATGCTGGAGGTCCTAAAGGTGCATACTCTCATGTGATGTTAGCTACAAAGACATTCAATGCAAATCCTCAATTTGGAGCGAATTGGTTTCCTGTAGAACTAATTCATCCATTTGAACTAGGACAATCAGTAAGAATCTCCTCATACATTCCTCTCTTGGTCGAATCATATGACCTTTTACCGCAAGAACAAAGACTAATACCGAAGGAGTTCAGATAAAATGATGAAAAAACACTACACATTAAAAGGCGAGCCTGATGAAGTAACAATGCCGTTTGAATTATCAGGCATGATGGTAGATCGTAAGCCCGCACAAAGAACGAACAATGCACAAGGCTTCTCTGGAATAGGATTTGAACCTCCAGAAGTCAAGCCTCGGCCTGCTCCGGCAGAATTTACCTTCAAACAACCAAGCGCATATCCTCCTCAACAACCCGTAACAGCCAATCTAGGGTCTATCAACGCTCCAAAGACGGCTAGAAGGCCTCTAGCGGGCGCAGTAGCCTATGCAGGTGGATTTGCAGCATTAGCGGCTATAACATATTACGCAATGAGATTTTTGAATGAAGAGGATGATGAATGATGACTTCACTACTAGGTACAATGAAGCAGTTTGCAGGTAGCAAACCATTATCTTGGGGTATTTTAGCAGTATTAGTCGGCATATCACTATCAAAAATAAAACCAAAGGAGTAATAAAAATGGCAATATATGGAAACAAAAACACTGGTGAAATAACACCAAACAACTTCGCAACAAGACCTGGAGTAATACCAGGAAAAATAGCATCTGCTCCCTCAACAGATTATCTTTTCGGATCTAATCTGGGAATACTGCAAGAAGAAAACAACCTCTCCATATCTAAAGCCACGATAAGAAGCGCGATCCCACGACCATTCATGCTAGGTTCGTCCCTCGCTGAACCCACTTTCGGGGAAGATACATGGCTCGGAAAACAACCCTTTGCCGTTAGAGCAGGCGTGTTAGTCATAACTGTATTTGTATTAAAAGACATTATCAGGAGGTACAAAAAATGAAGAAACAAGACCCGATTTCAGGCTTAAGAAGCGCGATCCCACGACCATTCATGCTAGGTTCAAACAACAATTCCACCCAACCATCAATAAAGAAAGCAATCGTTGGAGGTGTCGTCTTAGGTCTGGCACTTGGCATTCCTGTTGCTGACGCTCTAGATGCACTCACTGATCGATTAAACAAGAGGTAGTTAAAATGAAGAAACAAGACCCGATTTCAGGCTTAACAATAGATGTCCCTGACCAAGTTCCGCCATTAGGCAGATTTCCGTACTCAGGATTCTGGGCTCAAATATACAACCAAGTACCTAGTGCCCTTGAACAAAGAACTGGTTTCAGTAAATTCGACATATCTTCATCACTAAATGAAGTTGAGAACATAGCAAATGGATCATTCAGCGTCATAATAGGAGAAAAACTTTGGAAAGTAGGTGAATTGCTATCTATGAACCAATACATTTCTGCAAGCGGGGAAGGTGGAAACAGCCTAGAATATATTCAACAATCAGCAGACGGTGGCCGTATTGAAATTGCTTCAATATGTCTAGAACCTATAATCAATTCATTACTACAAAGAGCTTCACTAACTGGAAGGGTCGGAGAAGAAATCGGGGCAGTAGAAACGGAATACCGCCAAAAACTAGAATTGATGAGGCAATTAGTTATGAGAATGTCTGAATTAGAAGAAGATTATTTCCCAATGGAAGAATTAGAAATAGTCAGGCAAGAATACCAAGCATCATCAGCACAGTACACTAGATACGAAGCAGAAGTCGAGTATGTGCAACAAGGTCTAAACATGGTTAAAGAACTGAATAAAGAAATCAAAAGCGTAGAAAGAGATCTAAAAAGCGCCCAAGGACAACATGCGGGGGTCTTACAACAAATAGAGCATTGGCAAGTACAACTAAGTAACGGAAAAGCAAATGGAAATGGCAATGTGGTAGCGAATGCATCTAACAGACTTACTCAATTAGGCAAAACTAATGCTACATTATCAAGAGCAATATCGCAACTAGGACAAAAATTGATGAAATTAAGCAGTAGAGACACAGATACAAGGCAGATGCAACTTACGCTAAATGAATTACAAAAGGCCAAAAAAGGTGCTTTACAGTTACTAGACAATAATCAAAAGACCTATACCAAATTGGCAAAACAATTTGAAATATCCGAAGCACAAATGACTGATGTAAGGCAAGCGGGTTCTAGGCTCTCTAACGAAATAGAATATCTGGCAACAAAATTAGAAAACATGAAGGGTTCTCAGCAAACAGTTGTAGCGGAAAACGAGTCCGAATTGATTAGACTATGGGTAAATCACCTATCTGGGGTGTATATGGATGCTGAATCTTACTTATTCAACAACCTTAGATTGGCTCAAAAGCAAGCAATGAGCGCCCAAGGTAGCTCATTATACATGCAAAAGGCGATAGATGCAGGCAAGATCGCTGAAATGGAGAAATTCCTATCATCAGTAGATATGATTTCGGACTTCTTAGATAATGATGAAGTGGATGTTCTAGAACAAATCGCAAGACTTGGTACTGCTATGAACTACTTACCTGGAACATCAAGAATTATGGCTCTTAGAGACATGGTGTACGGCCAAAGAAAAGACGCATACCGTAACATGATAGATGAAATATTAGAATTCGGAAGCAAAGATACGACTAGTAATACAGCAAACTCATCTTTCGAAGCATTCGGTTTCAAATTCACCAAAGCAGAACCTCTTCACGAAGTAGCATCGTTACTAAGACACTTGACAGATACATTGATGGAGGGATAATATGTTTAACAATAGAGCCTATACAGAAATCACCAAAGCGGAATATGCACAAACAGAGAAGGCATTAGCAAAACTAGATCAAGCATTCGAAGACAACAGAATGACTAAAGCAATGTATTTATCTCGCAGAGAAAGATTAGTCCAGAATCTAGAACGAGTAATATCCGCAAATACTCCTCTAGCCTTAAACGCCCAAGAATTTTATGCTAGAGATGAATTAAATCTAAGTCCAAGGCCAACTGGTTATCAGGAATCATTAGCTTCAATGCAAGAACTTGACGGACCCCGTAGAATGGTATCACAAAGTAAAATCAGACAAGCGCAACTTCAAAACGCATTCAGCGATATAGATAGTGCTTCAATAATGGACTCATTACAAAGCAATGTATCAGCCGCTAGTCTTGGCTTGCCAAGTAATTTCCAATCAGCGTTAGATAGTGTGGATCAAATACAAGAATCTCAATTACTAGGGCACCTAAATCATCACGGTAGCAAAAGCCCACCTACATTCGCAGGTGTATGGAGAGATATTTCTAATACGCCAGCAGTTGTTAATTCTCTAAGAAACCTTTCAGAAACGGTACAAAGCAGAGTTGAAGCAGCAATAGCAAATGGGATGCCAGTTAAAGCGGCAGAAAACTACATCATTTCAAATGCCAGAAGCGCAGGTGCAGTATTGACGAAAGAAGGGTACGATAGAACCAGAGCAGCAGAGATAGTAAAGTCAGTAATAAACGGTGAAATATCTATGGTAGCGGCTCAAAATGTCGTATCGGCTGATCTAAGAGAAATCACTAGAGCAGTAGTGACTCAAAATGCGAACTTAATGGTAGAACAGACAATTAATCCTAACAATTCAAGTGTAAACACAAACAAAATGACAATTCAAGATATAGTTAATGTAAGAAACGCTGCATTAGACACTCTTGCAGACCCTTTGGCATTTGAAGATGAGTTAGAATGGGCTGCTTCGTTTGTAAATGAAGCCAACAACACGCTCAACCAAAGAATGAATCAAAAGAATGTGATAACTGGCAACTCTGCTAACCAAATCCTAGTAAGCACACCTCCTGCTATTAATCAAAATAATCAAGGAGATGGCTTGCCTAATTCAATGATTGAACAAGAACCAATGGCTATACCTAACAAAATCCCAAGCACACTAGAATTAGTGCAAAATATACCTTCTCTTAATCAAAACGCAGTATCGCAAAGTGACGCACTACCTAATATGATTAATCAGAATCTTCCAGAAAACAACGGCTATGCAGAAATGGTTAGAAAGAAAGAAGAAGAAGCCGCAAAGCAAAGAGAATTAGAACTGCAACGAATATCTCAAAAATTGGCTGAAAATGCAAGAAGAATCGCTCAGGAAGCAGCGCAAGCAGAAAGAAATGCTCAAGAGGCCGCTAGAAAGGAAGCGGCGGAAAAAGCACGCAAAGAAGCCGCATTAGCCGCCAAGAAAGCAGCAAACCTAGCCGCCAAGAAAGCAGCAAACGAAGCGCGTCGAGCAAAAGAGGCCGCATTGAAGGCGCAAAAAGAAGAAGAAGCTAGACAGGCACAACTAATCGAACAGCAGAAAAAGAAGGAAGCAGCAGAAGCCGCTAGACTCCAGAAGATCGCTAATAACGAAAAGAAGAAAGCCCTAGCAGAAGCCGCTAGACTCAAGAAGCTCGCTAATGCAGAAGCTCGACAACAGGTAACTCCGTTGCCTTCACCGATCATTAAGCCAACGCCTAAACCTCAGCCAAGCAATACAAGAAGTCCTGCTCAAAAAATCGCAAACGCACTAGCAAAACTTCCCAAAGAAAAAAATGTAGATAACAGGCTTAAACAACTACGAAAACCTAAGTCGAGACCTGTAAATAACGGACCGAGGCCTATGCCTCCTGTTCCAATAGACCCAGGGCTACTACGGCCAATGGCACCGCCTGTGGGATTGGAAGTAAGTATTCCAAGACCTGCACGGCCAATAGCACCGCCTGTGGGATTGGAAGTAAGTATTCCAAGACCTGCACGGCCAATAGCACCGCCTGTGGGATTGGAAGTAAGTATTCCAAGACCTGCAAGGCCAACAATCAATCAGATAGCAAGAAAGTCTAAACTACCCCCGCCTAAACCCACAATAAAATCAATAGAAGAAGCAATCAAAGCGGGAAGAAGGCCAATGCTAGGTAGTCTTAGATCCACGACTGCAAGTGGGTCATCTACATCGACATCCCATGACCCTAGAGCAAAACACAGAGACGAAAACGGACTAGGTGCTTCAACTTCAACGACCACCTCTAGTAGAACTAGCGGGGCATACAGATTCCAAGACCCGAGGTTTCATCATAGGTGGGATTGATTAGATGAAAGTTGATTTCAGATCATTAACTCTTGGAAGAACAGACGATAGTATGTCTAATTCAGAGTATGACTGGGATTTCGTAAAAGAGAATGCAGATATAACTTTACTATCAAGCCGACACCCAGGAGGCGGAACATGCTACAAGATAGTGGAAGGATATGCTACCGCATCCCAAAAACAAATATTTCCTACTGCTTCATTAAAATCAAAAGACGGGAACTCAAGCGTAGAAAGAGATGCTGCATCTGCCTACCATCAATTCCAAGTAATGGTTTCAACAGGGGTAGGTACATCATCGAAAACGGGTTTGCTACCTTCTCTAGCGACTTCTTTCGAAGATTTAGACGACAAATTAGTATCATTGGACTACTTCGATAAAAAATTAATTAGAGAACTACAAAGAACCGGAATAAATGATTTTGGTTCAAGAAAATCAACATTAGATTTGAGATACCCTGAGAATAGCTTCACATGGGATGATACAGCATACCTGAAAGAAGCCGCAATAAGATATGATTCATACACAAAAGACCTCAGAATAAATGCTTTGAAAGATATAAGGGAAAGTATTCTAATTCAATATATGGAACCTGCAATAATGTCTCAAATAATTCAAGCAAACAGATTGTTAAGACAACAATATGCCCAAAGCGAATACGAAGGCTCTCTCAACGACTTCTCATCAAACGAATCTTCTCCAATACTGCCTGACACGACTTATTCAAGCATTTCCGTGAAATTCATAGATCAGAAAGGAAATGAAGTAGTAGAACTGCCATACATTGTTTCAGTTCGAGGTGGAATAAACTTTAGAGATTCATGGTTGAAAACTAATGGAGGGAAAGACCCTGCTGCCTTCGCATCGGGTTCTACTCTATTCGAATCTGTAAATGATAGCGAAAACGGCAGACACTACCTATACAGGTACAAAATCAATGATGAAGTGCCACATAGAGGTTCTTTCAAAGTACAAGTAATCATACCAGAATATGCGCGTAACTCTCCTTGGGCAAACAACCGATTGAAAATATATGGGGGAGTTCCTGAAACCGAAAACGACAGAGAAGGTTCCATAATATCAACAAAGCCAGGGGTAGTCCTAACATCTCAAGCATTTACATTTAGAGGTGCAGGAAGTCACCATGAAGTTAGGGTTCCCGTATATCGTGAACCTCTTCCTACGCATCTAGTCGAAACAACTGATGGAAAATTAGTAAGCAAATGGTCTACAATAACAGACATTAACAGACTACCAAGACATCAAAAAGTAAGAATAAAGATGAAACTTTCTCGATTAAGGAATTCAGAACTGTGGGAAAACGCAGACCTAAACGCAGACGGAGTAATAGATCAAAGCGAATACCAGTCACCGCAAGGAGAAAATGCTCGAAATGATATGAATTTCGAAGCGAAAATCCCTGTAAGGGGCATGAGAGTCGAATTAAGACCATCTCAAGAAAATACTTGGCTAACTTCAAGAAATATAATATCTTCAACAAGCGATCTATCAGGAGCAGTATCTCTAACGGCACCTGTAGGAGAATACACAGCATTCCTAGTTTCTCAAAACAACGCTGGAGAAGTCTCTGAAAACAAAATTGGGGTTCTCGAAATACCTGCAGGCGTATTCTACAGAGATACTACTGAGAATGACACGACTCCTGTAGGTGTAATAGGAGCTAGTATGACTGAAAGCAACTTGACCCTTGTAGATTTCAACTTGAAATCACCAATCCCGAGGCTATCTAAAGGTAAAAAAGCAGAATATGGAACTGTATATGCGATTTCAACACTAACTGGAATAGAAAATGGCTGGCCAAACAGCGCGGGAACTAGAACAAGCGAAACCATATTTGATGAGTTTGAAGTTATACTACCAGCGTTACCTGGAGAAATCGTTCTATCTAAGAGCCTTGAAGTTATTTCTAACGAAGAAGAAGAAGATGTTCCTACAATACAATTCGGTGAAACTATTGAGATGACACAAGCCTCTCAAGGCTCAGTAGTAACGGGAATAGATCCAACACCTTCTGGAACTAAATGGAAAATCACTAGATTAGCAATTGGGAAAGGTTCTCCAACAGTAACATTTAGCAATCAGTATAATCCTGACAACACTTCAAATCAATTTGGAGAAAATAACTATTCAACAGCAAACATAACCTTCCCAAGAGCGACCACTATGGGAGAAGGTACAGATATGTTAGTATTTTATCCAGATATTGCGGGTTCAATTGTATCTTATCCTACAGAATCAGTAACTATGGGTACACCAGGGGATGGGAAAAATTACACATTCAGTATAGAAGCAGATGAAATAGTGACTCAAGTAGCAAACAATGTAAATAATGCAATAAATAACGCATCTAACAATGTAAATAATGCAATAAATAACGCATCTAACAATGTAAATAATGCAATAAATAACGCATCTAACAATGTTGCAAACGGACTTCCTACACCGATAATAGCCTATAATGCAGAATCCGAAGCGAATAGATTCCAAAGGATAGCCAATAATCAAGCCGCAAACACAACGCCTCAACTGCCACAAGCAGTTCAAAACGCACTGAACAGATTGGCTCAAAGCAACAACATAGGAGACGGACTTCCTACACCGATAATAGCCAATAATGCAGAATCCGAAGCAAATAGATTCCAAAGGATAGCCAATAATCAAGCCGCAAACACAACGCCTCAACTGCCACAAGCAGTTCAAAACGCACTGAACAGATTGGCTCAAAGCAATAACAACAACTCTGGTGGCTTACCTACATCTATAGCACAGTCAGCCGCTTCAATGAACACAGACGGAGATGGGTTCATAACATGGAAAAACGGACTCTCAAACAATGAAATTGCAACTAGGTTAGCAGAATCTCAAGCAGCCGTAAACGCTCTAGCGGCAGAAGCAGCAACTCCCGAGTATCAAGCCGCACAAGCAGCAGAACAAGCGAGAATAGCCGCCTCTTTAGCACAATTTGAAGCAACAGGAAGGAGGCCGAGTTTATGAGAGGGGTTATTAGAGACGAAGATGGAAATATAGTTGCTGAACAAACATTGGGTTCGCTAGACGCTCTTGTTGAGTGGGGAGAAAGTACGATCTCTTACCTAAGAGATGGCAACGAAAAGACAGCAAGAGCATTATTGGCTAAAGATGCCGACGGAGCATTATACTCTGGAATGGCAATACAGGTCGAAGGAAATGTTGAAGATACGCTCAACAGACTAGGTATGGCTATATCGGGAGGCAATCCTCTACCACGACTCAATGAAAAATCAGGAATGAGTGCGACAGGCATCTGGATGGGGCAAACAGCAGTAATGCAACCCGTAGTATTCCAGTCAGTAGGCGGCCAAATACAAAGTACGGGAGAATCTGCTACAAGTGACATATACGAAGAAGGATTGGCTGGTGTAAAGAAGATGTTCGGTGTAGCAGGTAAACTAGAAAATGACGGACAACCATTAGGTGAAATATTGTATGCACCAATTCTAGAGCCGGACAATCCAGATACGATGGGATTCATAGCGGGGTGAGAAAAAATGGGAAAAACAAGAAAGATAAAAGTAACAACAACTCTAGGAAAATTGTCTCAATATAGTTATATCGCACTTGCAGGTGCTTTTTTAGGAAGGTATGTTGTTTATCCAAACCTAAACAATGTTGATCTCCCTCTGGGAATTGCTTCACTAGCCATCCATGAATATAATATATCAAAAAAGACAGCCAGAAATCCAAAGTTCGGTGGAATAACTAATAGCACCACTGACGCACTATTGTTAATCGGTGGAACTACTGCGGCAATAGCCAGTATATACAAGAGGAGATGAATAAAATGGCACGAACAATGAGCGCATACAAGATTGATGCCATATTGCATTGGCAACAGGAAAGCGAACAAAGAAAAAAGGCTTTGAAAGAACTAGAACAATTACCAGGGGAAGCAGATGAAGCATTTTTACAAAGAGCAGAATCTCTTCCTCAGCCAAGAACATGGCTTGCATTCGCACTAGATCCTCTTGAAGACGGTGCGCCTAAAAGCGCAGAAAGCGATAGTCCAGGTATGTTAGACGCAACAGACCCGAAAAACGCAGACAGTCTCCTATTAGACCCGTCTTGGTCGAACGCAACTGTAGGGCAAGACCCAGATACGGTTTATTTCTACTCTCAAGCGCAAAAAGGAAGAGATAGTTTAGGAGAAAGGCTCATTGAATCAGTTTACCCTAGCATAGTTCACAAAACTGCCGCAGGAGACTATGTACCGAATCTGTGGAATCTTTTCCAAAACAAAGACGGTTCAAGATTCGAAGGACATGAAATTGACAGTTTCCCATTAAGGACACTCTATCACGGAGGGGGAGCTGCTTGGAATTTGTTATTCGGTGCAGGTGTGTGTGTACTAGGCGCATTTGTATATAGAAAAGCAATGCCCGCACTCTTCGCAGGGACAGCAGATATAATAGACGAAACGGTTGAAGTAGTAATCATGGATTAGTGAAAAAATGAATCCCTATGTTATTCTTAGCGATGGCGTTTCTGCAGGCGTTAGTGAACTAAAAGAAAATGTAGATGATGTTTACCATCAAGATTTCGGAATAGGGCCAGCGAAAATAAGCATCAAAGATATATTTGGTAAAGCCTACAAGTATCTAGAACCGCCAAATTCAACAATTTCTAATGACGAAAATGTAGGATCGCAAACAGTATCAATAATTGCTGAATCAAACTCTGCCTTCGGCCAAGAAAACTTTGTCTCAATGTTCGATAGATTAGATGGTAGCCTATTTGATGGTTCAATAAACACAGGAACAAAGAAGAAAAAGATATTCGCTCCATTCTCGACATACACTCCTACTGTGGTTTGGCCTTATCAGAGAAGTGATGGGGCTAGATATACAGTCCATGATCTAGCAAAAAAGGACATCGGCATACCAGACTGGGTTGAAAAGCCATTAAGTGTAATGATTAAACAAGACTTAGATATAGACGAGGATGGAAAAGCAGACTATGGAGGACTTCCTTTATTCAATTGGTTAGCAGATCCAGCGATGGGCGTAGGGCCAATTATATTGACGGGTTTATTAGGGTATATTGCTTTCAATATAGTAACAACTGCAGCCCCCTTAGTGCTGAGTCCTGTTTGAACACCGTAACGGTGTGACGGGTCGCCTTTATGCCCTCAACCCCCATGCGAGAACCATGACAAGTGAAGCGGCAATCGAAAAAAGGATGTCCGAAGTAAGTGATATTGCAGCAAGACTGGGCGTAGACAGGTATCTCGGTACAGAAAGAATGTCCACTGTAGAGGCAATAGTGGCAGAATGGGCGGTAGTAGCACAAGGAGCCGACCTCATGGGGCAAGAGTCTCTTTGGCTTGATGCAAAGTCAGAAATAGAGAATGTTTTGTCTAATATGTCACTTACTCATAATTCTAAGCACGACCTCTATCTTCTAGGGGCTAGTCAATCTGGTGCTATGCCACTTGATGAAGTAAAATCGAGCCTAATTGATGGCTGGAATAAACTACTAAAGATCCATGCAGTAGCTCTAGAAGGAATGAGCGATCACGACTTAAGAACTATAGACAGAGCAAGGGATAGCGCATTATCAAAAATACCAGTATATGGTTCAATAGAAGATAAGCAATATGCGATAGCATCAGCCAGGGAATCTCTACTAGCATTAGAACAAACTCTAGTTGCAAGTAGTAAAGGCGCTGAAAAGGCCAAAATGAAAGGAGAAATAGCAAACAGGATGACGACAAAGGGAATGATCCTAGCAGAAGCAAAATCCGCAAAGAAGCAATCACTTATTCCCTACGGAGATTATCAGGAAATACAAACTCTGCTTGGAAACGGTGGAGTATTTAATGAACAAGTAAGATCAATTGGAGATTTTGCACATAGCCCTGAAATAATCCTAGAGCAGATGGATAGAGTCTTAGAAAGAGCGTTATCTATACTAAACAGAGAATCAGGGGCGACTACTCTAGCAGGTGGAATGTTTGTAGGTTCAAACCGCCAACAAAGAATTTCTCTACTAGGTTCGACAAGTAACGGTGACGGATTTAGAGTTAATGGTATGGAAAATGCAAACTACAGGGGAGAAGTTAGTCCATATGGAGCAGTTTCTAACTCATTTAAGACCTCAACTCCATTCGACGCAAGAAACCCTGGTTCACACAAAGTAAGTACTGAAACACACGGTCCAATAAAACACAAAGCGGCTGGTAAATTAGCAGCAATGCACGCAAAGAAAAATGAGGCTCTATACTCAGCACCTATGGGTGGCGTACCGAATAATATTCTTGCATCTGGCACTATAATAGGCTTAGGTCTAATATGGGGCGCAACTAAAATATTGGGCGCGAAATCAAATGGTAAAAGAAGGAAAACACGCCCTCCAGTAACCGATTGGTCTAATTTCAATTACTAAAGGTGATGAACAATGGCGCGTAAAAAGCAGATAAAACCTAATCCAATTGGAGATGATGAAAGATTTTACCAATCAACGAGTAAATTAGGGAAGAAAGACGGTGGTGGAAGAACAAAAGGACTTACACTTCGTACAGACGACGAAAGAAAAGGAACATTGCCTACTGTAAGCAAATATCCCGACCTATTAGATATATACGCACTAATAGATTCTATTACAAAACAACAGATCAGAGCATATTCTAAAACTACAAGCTACGCCATTTTGTCAAGAGATTTACTATTTGCTTTCGTACAAGACTGGGGAGAATTGAACAGAGACCACTCTGGCTACTTATCACAAGTACCTGAAAATTATGACGCCTTTGAAGCGTCTATGATTGGCGACTTACTTTATTGGATGATTACAGGCGTAAATGAAAGGTCGAAAATGAAATCTGGTACAGAAATAAGAGATTCTGATTCCTGGTCGTCAGAAATAAGAAAACAATGCCCAAACTTTACAAAAAGGATAGATTCAATGCCTGGGCTAGTCATACATGACCTAAAAGGATTACAACTAAGAATCCTAAATAACCTACCAATCAACTCATACAATCGCTATACAATTGCTCAAATGACCCAAGACGATCCGGAAACAAGCGAACAGATATATCCTTCTATAGAACCACTAACAAGCGAAGAACATCAATCATTAATTACACTCAAAGCATTAATTGAACAAGGTGACATAGAAAAATTCAGCGTAGCATTAACTCAAGCGTCAGATTCTAAATTCGCTGGAGATGCTAGTTTAGTATTCGAAGCATACGAAATGGCTAAAACTGCAGTAGGCTCATATCAAAGAGGGGAAATCGAACAAGCAAGAATGAGATTAGCGTCGTTAGAAAACGAATATCGAATGAATATGGATTCGTTTCAGTCAGGTTTGAAGGATATGTTTGTTATAACTGCTTCAACATTAGAATTTTCTGGACAGCAATCAGGAAACAACAAAAATTCAGGGCAAAAAATATACTTGAAAGGCTCACCACAACCGCTACTGGTTTCACTAGATACATCAATGCCTCCGACAAGAGAAGGCTGGGCAAAGGGAAATATGCACGCAGCCATGAAAGCAGCAAATCAAACTAATATCAAAATCAAAAACACAGAACAAGGTAACAAAAAACGATTAAAAATAGAAATGGACAGTAGAAATAAATCCGGAACGCTCGGGCTTCACCCTGTAAAGGCTGGAGATGAAAGTGTATTGACTACCAATTGGACTGGAATCATCGATGCCGCCTACACAGGAAGAAATCTAAACCTATCAAAAGATATTAAAGAATTAAATGATGGAATATCTATAGACTGGGGTAATAACAAAGCAATTTCATTGCGTTTTATTATTCATGCAAATCTATCGGAAGGTATAGGTGATGATTACTTAGTTCCAAAAGGGCGACTCACAATAGTAGCAAGGCCGACAAAAAAGCAAGATGCTCAAGCAGGAAATAGTTTCAATTTAGCAAAATTTGGCGACCTCTTCCTACCAAAAATTGATTTATTCGTAGAAGATCTAGGAAGAGCCTCTGGAATAGCAGACGCATACACAAGAAGTTCCAAGAATCAAGCACTAGAGGCAGAAATAGAAAACGATAATGAAACATTCGGAGAAACATTTAGTGAGTTAGATATTGCGACAGACAGAGGAAAGGTTTCAAGAAATCAACCTTCGAGTAAAAGAGCTTCAAGAGGAAAAGCAATAGCAATAGATCTAGTTCCAAGAAGTCAGATAAACATGAGAAGTATTACAGAAAAGAATCCAAATTTAGCATATCTTAAGAAAATAAGAGACCAATTAGGAATTCAAGAACTATACAAGCATTATGGGACTGGACAAGAACCAGTAAGACGGAAAGATAAGCAATATAAGTGGAAAGGAAAAATATATCCAACCAAAGCAAAGGTTATGGAAGCAGTAAACAAACTAGGAACGCAAGTGGACAAAGGAAATCCAAAAATGCAAATATTGTATGGAAGGAGAAAAGACAACAACAACCTTGTGCCCCACCGAATCATATTACCTCGAATGATGATTCAGCATGATAAGGCTACAGGAAAACTGTCAGCAAAGAAAGGATCTAAGCACAGCCGAGAAACAGCCAAATTGCTAAAGAGGCTAGAATCAGACTTTGGAGAAATCAAACTAAAGAAGGAATTGACAGATCTAGGCGGTCAAACATTCAAAGATGCCGTATTAAAGTCGAAAGGGAAAAAGAAAGATATAAATTACAACAGAGGAGTTTCCAAACTATTCGAATGTAGTGGGCTTGATTCTGGTCCAACAAACAAAAATACGCCTGTCTATGTATCTCAAGTGGCATTAAACGGAGTTATGTACTATAGTGGTAGAGTACCAGGTGGTCAAATAATCGGACCATTCGCATTAACTACAGCAGAGGTGGCAGCATGAAATATATCCAACCATTGAAAATCTCAAAAAGACAATCAGGTAAAGTGAAAAAAGAAGGAATGACTGCATTTCACGCATTAACGCCAGTATGGATGGATGAATTACGAAAAACAGGGCATGGGGGAGAATGGGGTCCAGAAAAATATCGAGACGACGGGCCGGTAATCTATGCTAGTGAAGCCAATGATACGAAAAAAATTGGAATTGTCGAAGCAATGAATAGGGTAGCAGATGAAAAGAAAGTATTCATATTGCCTACAACAAAGTCAATCTCAATAAAACAGAATCCTGAAATGGATTGGGTCGATGTAAGAAAATCCACTGAAGCAGTAGAAATGTACGAAAACAAAGAGTTAATGAACTCACTATATCCTGATCTAGGGGAACTAACTCTAGCAACTATGATGCAAGAAAGAGGACCATTTAGAGCCTCATTCGAAGCACAATCAGGTAAAGGCGTACCTTACGGTAGTAATGTAAAAGTTACAGGAGAAACCAATAAGCGAATAAGAGCACAGGTTCTTGGAATACAACCAACATCTGCTGAGAAACTATCGGCTAAACAAACAAAAGAACTCCGCCGAAGAATCCGTTCAAGAATATATAGCAAATATGCAAATTTCATAAAAGAAAAGGCTGTAAAAGAGGGAAAAGACCCCCAAGAATATCTTGAAAAACTAAAAAGTGGCATTAGTGAAATTGGGGCCACAGAAGAATCATTGATGGAAGCAATACTATCGGGGCATCACAAATATATTGATAGAAGCGAAACTACAGTAAATGACTTCCAGCGAATGGTATCTGGATATACTCAAATTAGAAGAGCAAACGGCCCTTTCTTGAAGAAGATAATGCCAAAATTAAGTCAAGGAATGAAATCTTTGGAATTATTTGAAGGATTTGACACAAAATTCCTCAATGCAATAGCTCCGACAGCAGACTATATGTTGCAGCCAGGAGTTATACACGCTATTGTTGATATAGAAGGTAAAGTAGTAACACCTAATGATATATGGGAAAGCAGTTTTCTAAGGCTACTAACCGGAGAGTCACTAACACAAGTTTCAGATCCAGCCTATGTGAAGGCAGATTTGAATAAAGCAGCATACAGATTCCTAGCCTCGCACGACCACAATACAGAAGCGGCAGCAAAAGCAATACTAACTGCATCTAGAAACGCATTCCTTTCTGATAAGGGAGTGATAGACATTGGAATTAAAATACTCCAAGTTGATAAGATATCAGAGGCAATAGACAAGGCTAACTCAGATAGAGTGGGAAGCAAACCATTCAAAAAAATATTTGAAATTGACAGCCCCAACATAAAAAAGCGTAATGAAATAATGCAGAATTTAGTGAGTAGGGGTTTGGCTTTTCCTATCCCTACCAGCAAAAAAGGCTCTGTGTTCTTCCTTGTACCTCTATTTTCATCAGGTTTCACAAAGCAGCCAAAAGGCTGGGATAGCCGATGGGTTGTACCTACATTCCAAATTCTTGAAGAGTATTCTGATGTAATGAAAGGCGGTTCTATGCCTTCTGCTTTAGAATTGCTATACATGATCGCTACTAGGGCGAAAGCAATCTATGATTACGAAATAAATGAATCAGAAACGATGTTACTGTATTCTATGCTTGACCCTCACGACCCGAAAGGGAATCAAAAGAGCCCGATGCAACTTTTAGAAGAAGATATAGAAAAACACAAAGAAGAAGAGAAAAAACTCAAAAAAGAACTGAGCACAACTAAAGGCCAAGCGACAAAGGAAAAGAAATCAAAAGAAGAGTTACAAAAACAACTCGAAGAAGAAAAGAAAGCCAAAAAAGAGATAAAAGAAAAACTCGAAGAAACAGAGAAATTCCTAACTGCCAAAAAAGGCCAGTTTAAAGCCCTTAAAGCAGCAGAAGACAACCGCATATCTGAGGAGAAAGCAGCAGAAGAAGCAATTCGTGAAGCAGAAATTAAGAAGTATTATGCAGAAAAGTTTAGCCCAGGAGGAGGAAAACCTGTTCCTAGGACAAAAATATTCGTGCCTGAGATAGGCGAGTATCTGACCGTTGATGAGTATGATGGCGAAGCCGCCACAGACGATGAATTATTCTATACTGCAAAACAAGTTGGATATAAGCCTCCTAGGGACCTTCTAGCAGAGGCCGCATTGGATTTCTCCAAGATTGATTGGAAAGACAACCCTCTGAAAAACCCTCCTGCTAATATATTGCCCACAGGTGTTACTCCATCTGATCTAGGCGATCCATTCAACGAAGCACACGCAGAATACATCTTCAAATTATTGACAGAAAAAGCAACAGCAGCAGTTACAGAAAAAAGAGAAAAATTAGAAAAAAAAGTAAAAATATTGTTGAGCCCAGCCGATTTCAAAAAATTAAAACTAGCAAAACAAAGTAACGAAGCCCTACAAGAAATAATCAATAAAAAAGAAAAAGAAAACCAAAACAAAAACCAAAACAACAAAGGTTCATCAGGAAATAAGCCAGACATAAGATCAACTCAAGGCTTTGCCTATTCTGACACCGGAGCAAAATTAGAAGACGCAAGCGAAGTCGAAGTTGATGGGAAAAAAGTAAAATTCAAATCTATCAAAAGTGATCTTGAAAAGATGAAACAAGTACTATTGGCTTTGGGGCACACAATAGAGAATGGAACATGGAAACAAGCAACAACTACTAGCAGAGCAGGTCTTTCAATGGCGCCACCCTCTGTTGTAAAGGCATCAAGTAAAAAAGATGCAATATCCCAAAGAGAACTTTTGTTACAAGAGGGATTCGATTACAAAGTTATGGTAAAAGGTAAGAATTACCTATTAGCATCCGAGAGTTCGATTGGCGAAGCTGAAAGGAAAGGGTACAAAGTAGTATCAATAGATTCTTTCATGGGGTCAAAGGCAATGACTATGGCACGATCTAAGACAAATCCTCGTTCTCCGAATCCTAGAGGGCTGTCCCGCACTCTCGCTAAAGCAGCAGCAGAGACTAGGGCTTCTAAACTGAACAAGACAATCTATTGCGTCAAGGGTGAAGATAAGAAATGGCACATCAAGGAATCTAGGCCCAATAGTGGCGAATACTTCGAAGTGAAGCCGAATCCAAACGATGAAGGCATTATTCGTAGTGAAATGATGGAACCTGTTTGGAAGATGCGAGTTAGATATATCTTAGACCAAGAAGGAGGAGCATCAGGCCTCGCCCCTCTAATGAAAGCCTTCCCTAAAGGAACTACCAACAAAGAAGCCAGAAAAATGCTAACAAAGATCCACGATGTTCGCAAGCACAGATCTGGCGACTACATTTGGGAGAACCCAGAAGACAAATTAAAATGCACTTACAGGAAAACCAAGCGAAGCAAGCCATGTGGTAGCGAAGTGAAAATGATGAGAAACGGTAGGCTCTACAAGTGTGGCAAGTGCGGCGCAAAATACGAAATGAGGTGAATAAATGGCTAAGAAGTCGAAGTGGGAAGTGACAATGGAAGAGAAAGGTGACGAATTCGTAGTCACTTTCAACGGAAAGTCAAATGCTGCTCACCATCTACTAGGATTAGAAGCACTACTAAGGGGTTTGAAATCTTGGGGTCAAGACATCGACTTCAAAGACGGTAAGACTCCTAGTAATTTCAAGAAGCAATGGTTTCTTCCAAATGGAAAAGTCAAAGCAAAGTTGAATCCAGGGCCAGCAAAGAAAGGCAAGAAAGGAAAAGCAAAAGTTTCGCAAGATGCTATGCAACTATACAGGCAATTCAATGGCACAGATGTAAAGTCAGTAGATGTAGTGAATATGTGGCTTCCTGATGAAAACAGTCCTTTGGTAGCTCTAGGTGAAGGAGAATGTCCATTCATAGGTTATGAGTCAGGAAAAACCAATCCCGACAAATCAATAGATACTTACATACATCATTTTGGCGAAGAAGGTGGTAAAAAACCTAAGTTATATGTAACGATGCCACCACCTGGAATGAAGAAAATGCTAATAATACTAGGTGGAGATTGGGATATTGAAGAGCGTGGAGACGGGAACTTGTGGTTGGTGGATTAAATGGATTTTGACTTAAGTAGAGAAGTAAACGCAATACAAAAAAATGTATCGGATGAATTTGATAGAGCACTATACGGTCCAATAGGCATTATTTCCCAGCCACTAAGGTTTTGCTTCTATGCGATAGCATTAGGGGCTGCAAACCTGCTAATCATACAAACAATCTCTGGAGCCATTGGAAGAGCAAGGGATGATGATTGAGGGGTTGTGGATGTGGAAATCACTAATATTGCTAAACTCAATCAATACCGCATAGGTTTTGGTTCTTACCTAGTTTCGGGAGGAGATATAAGGCCGATAAAAGGATTAGCCGAGATTGGAAATCCTGGTGAAGTAAAGTTTGAAATACCTACAAAGACTGCTGTAAAAGGCAAGAAAGCGCCGTCAATAGTAAAAGAGTTATCTGGTTTAGCATTCATCAAAGAATTATCTGATCGTTCAATTGCTAATCCGGTTACTACAAGCATAAATAATCTATTGCAGGTGCTAGACGGAAAACTGCCCGAATATCCAAACTGCACATTAGCGAAATTATACAACAATGATGGACAGTTGAAAAATTTCAAAGGTTGGAATCCATTTGATAAGAAAGTAAGATATGGTACTAAAATTACAAATAAAAACAGGAGCGTATCAAAATACCTTCCAATTGTAGAACAAAACATGACAATGCAGGCCGAAAAAGATATCACCGAGGGTGAAAGAAACAGATTGAAAGAAGGCGTTAAAAATCTAGTCAAATCAATCCCTCTTAAACCAAACAATGATTCCATAGTTGAATCAACACCAATGGTTCACTACTTTTTATCTAGGTATATTGCATCTTTACTATTGCCACAGGCGAAAGAAGCCATAGCAGTCACAGCAAAAACAGATACCGCCAACAATTTACCATTCTTAGAAAGAATCACAAAATTAAATAAAGATCTAGATTCGTTAATTTCAGACGCAATTAATCTCTCTCCTGATGTAAAAACGGAAGTGGATGCAATATTCGACATGAGTCCAGTAGGTTCAACAATCAATTATCCTGATGATGATAGCGATGACCCCGCAATAGCAGATAATACAATAATAAACCAAGGAACTCACATAGAAGCGGGATTACTACAACAATTATATTCAACAATGCCAACGAATAGACGAACGAAATTCAAAGAACATGTGGCTGAAATCATCAAGACTCTAGATGTAAGTAAAAAGCATACTAATGAAGCAGGCAAATCATTTTACACAATTGACCCTGAAATCTTTGAACAAGTTCTCGTATGGATAGAAGAAATAGAATTGAAAGGTGCTATTAAACAAAAAAACATAGACTTCGTAAGCGGAATAGATGGAACTATGGGAATTGACACAATGTTGAATGAAGTATTATCTGAAACTGCAACTATAGGTAGCGAAATTCAAATGCCAGGTTGGATGATGATGAAATATTCAATAGATGGAGGACAATCTTTTCTCCAAGGATTTGTAAGCGAAGAATGTAGCTTCCGTTGGGAAAATAGATCCGCAGATGGAGACAGTCCAAGTGGATTTGAAGAGTTAAAATATAATAGTGAAGATGAAGAGCAACGAGGCCAATATGAATCATTTGAAGAAAGTGCATACGAATATGCAAAAATGAGTGGAATACCAGGAACAATAAAAGACATTGGAAATGATGGGGATAAAGAATACATAGAAATTAGATTCACCGTTAATGGCAACCCTCACACGACAAAAATGGATAGGAAGGAATTGATGGAAAATGAACTCGATGCAGATGAAAAAAGTATTATGAATAATCAATATAATATTACACAAACGAAAAAATTTGGTTTGAAGTCTTCTAGAGTTGCAGGTGAAAATCTATTCGACGGGTTTGGCGAATTCCCAAGTTTCGGTGAAGAATTGCTTAAAGAATCGGGATTTATTCTGGCTAGTGATGCGGGTTTAGGTGTGGAATTAGCCTATCCTCTTCTAATAGAGGTGTCTGATGACCCAATGGGTACAGAAGTAGGACTGTCAAGAGGATTTCAAGCATTAGGAGATATACTAATGCACCTTGTCAAACAAAATGCAGTTGAGATATCTAATAAATCAAAATCCTCATCTGCCTTTGATAGAGCAGTCGATGGACTGTTAGGCACTCACAATAAACCAGGGCCAGCATCTTACCATGCACAAATTCAACATTCTGTACTTTACGAAAACGCAGGGAGGGCGTTAAGAGAAAGTGATAAATCGGGAATAGTTGCTTTAGGTAGCAATCTAGTATTCGAACAATATTCCAGAAATCCAGCAAAACTAATGGTATTGTGGATGTTGGCTAATTACAATCTAATTGACATGGGAGGCTTCACAAAAGAAGGCCAACCTCAATTTTTCTCGCTACCTGCAACAAAACTAGACAAATTGAGAGCAGAAGCAGATCTTATGAATAAAATGGCAATAATAATAATTTCTTATTATAGGTTAGCCTTCTATCCATTACGCCTGAAAAACCAAGGAACTGAAAAAGAAGATTTCAACTTGAAGAAAGAATGGCCGAGATTACTAGCAGATGCTAAAACAAACGGACCCGATCCATACGCTTTCGCAACCGTATTGAGGTTCTTGACTAAATCTGAAAAACTAACTGTGGAAATACCTGCATGGATGCCTGCGCTCCCGAATAACTTTTCAGGCTTAGACGATAGGATAAGGCAACAAGACGAAGTAGTGGATTTCTTACGATGGTCATATGGTACAAATTCATCTTCTAAAGAACATTTTTGTGAAATTGCTGCTGCTTACCATGCGGCAAAGGCACTATCTTACACTAAACCTGGGGAATACGCTACTATGATTAAACAATTCGTGGACGCAGTAGAGGCGGAAAGAGGAGAAGGATTCCTAATCTCTGTACTGATAGCCTATGCTGCAAAAGACAATGAGGTAATAGGCGGTATAATGCCTGTAAGCGACCCAATCGCAGCATTCCAAACATTAGGAGGAACTATTTGATGGTCGGCCTACCTGCACTTCCAGAAACCGCACGATACATTCTAAAGAATAGCGTATCATTTGGTTTCTATCAATTATCCGAAGATGATTTCGCAAGCCGAGCCCGTTCAGCAATAATGACTCGAAGCGGGGCTGACGGGAGAATGCTAACAAATGCACCGCTAGATTTCTTCCTTTCTACTGGAGGTAAAGCCAATGCCTTGATGAGACCAGGGGCAGAGATTAGAGATTGGGGGATCAAGAAAGGAAAAGTCGGCAAGTCTCGACCAGTAATAGTATTGGAAGAAGATTATGCGGGTCTGCCTATAGATCAAGTAGCAACTCTATTCGAGTATCAAGCTCGCCAACTATACCAATTAGAAGCAGACGAAAATAGAGCAGGTCCGTCACAATCTAAGATAGGCGAATATCCACCTGCTCTAATCTCTCTAGTGAATGAATCGCCAGATGATAAGACAATGGCACGAATAGAGAAGCAACTAGAGATGCACATGACATACCGTAATACTGTATTAAGATGGCTTAAAAGAAAGGCAAATCTAAAATCCACTCGCGTAGGATTTGATATTAACAAAGGAAGAATGATGGGTGTAATGAAACCCTCTGCCTTGACGGGTATGAAACCCCCCGTAGAGTCGGTAATCTTGATTGAGATTGAAAGTATTGATTCCATCACTAGGCCAGAAGTAGCTGTCGCACTAGATCTTCAAGCAGATGTGAATAAACTTGAATATCAAACATTGTTGTGTTCAGCAACATCTAGAAGGATGCTTCTGTATGTCGCCCTTACTTCACCAGAGCAATACGGGCAACTTGTTACTCAAATTAGGCCATTATTGTCTAATCTAAGGGGATCTAACTCCAAAATGTCAGCAAAAATAATAAAAACGAGAAACAGTAAAGGCGCAAAGACTGATGATAGAAGGACACTTCTGCCTTTATCTCTATACATTTTACCACCTCCACCTAAAACTTCTTCAAAAACAAAAGGAATGTTTTCTCACGAAGTTACAGGAATGGGATACGCAATAGTTCCAATAACAAAAGATGATTTCAAATGGCACTATGACGCTCACCCTCTAGTGGCGGCATACAATATTAGCAACTATGTAACTACAGTTTCTAACTTTATGAGAGTTGCAGGTCTTACAAACCCTGCAAGAGAGCCTCAAGAAGAAGATATTAGAATCGTAAAAGACGAAAAACTAGCAAAGAAGTGGAGTAATCACAGAAGTAGGTCGCTCAACTTTGTAGAAGAGTTACCAAAAGACAAGCCCGAACTAACTTTCGTACTCCCTTATGGTCGTGATGTGTTAATCCATGCTAAATCAGAAGGGTCTACAATGGCTGGTTTCTCGGATAGTTCAATCCGTTCAGGAATTTTACACTTGAAGCAAATAGATGCGCTAATGAATGAAGGGGAAGAAGCAATTCTCTACGGCAGGTTATCTGCGCTCCCTAACTTCGACCCAGAACTCCCAAAACAACTGCTAAGTTTCAACAGCGATGATTGGCAAGGTAGTCTACTACACATAGAGGCAGCCTATTCTGGGAAAATAAGCCACCTACTAGATACTAATATAGTACAAGTAAAACAAACCAAAGGGTCATTGATTGATGTATATGAAGATGAATTGAAGAATGGAGATGGTCAAACACTAGGATATATTTCAGACGGTAAGACATATTACTTCATCAGAACTTACAAAATTGCTGCAACAATCATAGCACTAGATACAAACAACAAGCGTTTCAAGAATGGGGAATTGGGTTCAGTCCTAATATCGGTAATGAGTGAAGAAAGAAGAAAACGCCCTCAAGGAGTGATAGAATGGTCGCAATCTACCAAAACTCCACTAACTACTGTGTATGAATCAATAGGTAATGCAAGTTCTATGAAAGGAATTACAGTAAAAGACAGAAGAACTCTTTACGATCATCTAACTAAGTATGGAACTCATATGGAAGGAGACTATCTATTCATAGATCCCTACAAGGCTGACACAATCATAGAAGTAGAATACAAAAGAACATTTATGAGAACGGCAGACAGGTATGTTAGACAAGCCCAGATGGCAAAAAATGAAGATAGGTTCGCCACAGATGCAGAAAAAGAAGCTAGTCTCTATGGCAGAGGCGTACAGCCCGTACTTCCTGTAGCGCAAGGAGCACGCATACCACGATCCAGACCAGATTATGTCCCTACTGGTTACGCTAGATTAGTAAAAATTGAATCGAAAGCACAAAAACAAATAGAAGATGCTAAGATCGTAGGCATCAGATCAATTATACCTAATTTAGATTACGAGGTAGATAATGAAAGAGTTCTAACAGCGAAAACCATGTATGAAACCAAAGAAGGGCTAATATTCAGTACAGACATATCTTTAGACCAGTTTCTTGAAAATGGACCTGAACCAAGAATAGAAGGTAATGTGCCATCAGGAGTAGAAGCACTATTGACTGCTAGTCTAAATCCTCTTGTATTCGATAGTCCAGAGGCTATGGACATGGGAATAGCCACCGAGTCAGGAACTACGAAGTACCACAACCAATTCCCAGAAGGCTTCGAGGAACAAGCGAAGACAATACCTGCTATTGCGAAGAACTGGAAGACGAAGTCTTTCAGAGTCGAGTTGTCAAAAGGAGACTTCCTAGAGAAGTACAAGGA